>ERZ1046876.1671-NODE-1671-length-14446-cov-5.973386_pt1 | contig 14446 bp, 13 predicted proteins | sample MGYA00383094_ERZ1046876 | MGnify/ENA primary metagenome ERZ1046876 (study PRJEB29581, sample SAMEA5548364) | metagenome | biome: marine; feature: coastal; material: water | depth 50 m | study: Short-term variability in the microbial, nano- and picoplankton...
TGGTTGATAAGATCTTGAAGGCAACCTTGTAGGAAAGAAGCAGAATTGAAGGTTGATACTATGGCACTGACCTTCAACCGTTAAAATGTAACACCCTTTTCGTGCTTTGTTTTGGATTGAGTATGTACCCGCTGTCGCCCACATTGAATCAGTAAGAAATCTACTATTTTTGAAACTAGGTGATCGGGCAGTGTCTGTTTATTGACCACTACTTCGTAAAAGACTTTCTGAAATTTTCAAAGTCTCTTGTTTTTGAGAAACTTTTATCTGATAAGCCAAAGTTTTGTAAATATTTGGACCCGAGAGAGTGAGCATATCCACAGATGAATTCTTGAAAGTGAGGTGCAACCTGTTGATTTTGCTTCTCTTGTCCATTCACATATGGATCACCATATTTCCCCAGAACTTTTAAATTATTGGAAATATTTATGTATGCTTTTAGAAAAGGGACTCCGATCCATTCATACAAATCACCCGTAACTTTTACAGTATTTTTTATCAATTCTTGATAAGTCAGGCATTGAACATTCTCTTGATCTCCGTGCTGATTGAGGAAATTGGTGATTATTTGCGGAGCAAAAAGGAGATCGCGACCCAGGTATTTTAAATCGTTTAAGGTCTTGAAGTTCCAAGTCTTTATCATTGATTCAACAACATCTACTGGGTTTCTTTGAAGTAGTATATACTTTGCTTTTGGAAAAAGTGCATACAATTCATTAACTATTTCCCAGTATCGGGGGGTTTTGTCGATAATCAAAGAAAAACCCTGCAGCATTGGACTATAATGATTAAAGGCAAAGTGTTTAAGTTGCTGTTGGTGGTTAATCTTAAATTTAGCACAATAATCATGGAACGCATCCGTGGCCATGGCATGATCATAATCCGCTTCCTTGACCGAACAGGGTTTAAGTAACGGGGATAATGCCAGCATCATCCACGATTCACTGGAGGTATTAATTTGTGAATTATTGCTCAGGAGGCTTTGTAAGAAGGTAGACCCTGACCTTGGTTGAGAAATGATAAAGATTAAATTTTGATCATTCATAATTCCATTGAGAACTCCCATGAAGCGTTGAACATATTGCAATCAGGGCTCTTACAAAAAATCTTAGAGAAACGGATAGAGGCAGGAATCTAGAATTTTTATTACTTTTTCTATTGATGATGGTGGGATTGTATTTTCTTCTATGGTAGCTAATATAACCGGAGAAATATCATTGGTCTTGTCTGAGAATTTCTGGTAAACCTTTTTGGCATTTAATGCATAAGTTTCCTTTTTACTTTGGGCAGCGAGAATAGAGAAAATCAGAGCGAAAAAATAGGGTTCGGTTTCACTTAGGTTAATCTTTTCTTGATGGGCTAAAATTTTATCAACCAAATCAGAAACTGCCTCATTTTTTTTGAGCAAAAGGTTTGTACACAATACCATGAGCAGAGTTGCTTGGGTAGTAGCAGACATATCTTTTGCATTCATGGATGTGGTGATTTGCTCAGCTTGTGTAAGCTTCTTATTCATGACGCAGTGAATGACGCACTTAAACAAAAAGGAATAATCAAGAGTTTCACCTAGAGAGCAGATTTCTTTCTCGTTAAAACTATTCTTTTGTGGAGATAAAATAGATTCTATTATATCAGTTTTCTTAAAGATTACAGGGGGGAGTCCCTGTTTTGTTTCTTGAAAACACTTTTCCATGAAGAACTTGAGGTTCGGAGGAGATGGTAAATGATTCAGTAAGCAAAAATTGAAGAATTTGTAAAAACGTAGCTTGTCTGAGGAACTGTACAGTTTAATAAAGTTTTCGGAAATCCATTTTGGGTCGTTTGTGTAAAGCGCGAAAAGTAATTTGAATTCAACCTCGATATTGAGGTTTTGTAGTGAAAGTAAGAACTTTGTTTTACGCTCATTTATTTTTCCATGTGTAAGAATTGAAAAACTAATTAATCTGAGCAGCCTGATTTTATCTTGAAAAAGTAAATCTTTCTGAAGATGGGAATGTATGGCGTCATGAAATAAATTCTCTTCACTGACTATGATTCTGGTAAAGCTATTAACCAATAGATCAGAAGTTTCATTCTCTAAAAATAATGCAATGATCTCCTTTGCATAATGTAATAAAAATTCATTTACATTAGGTACTTGTTTTTCAGTTTCATGAAGTAATCGGAGGTGAGTTATTGCATTGTGTAGAGAATGAGAACGCGAAGATTTTCCCAAAGCAGCAAAAGGGTTTGCATTTACAAAAGCTCCTTTTTGCCGGGAGGTATGATATTGATACTGTTGCGTCTCCCTGATTGATAGAAGGGTTTTAGATGATTGCGTATCATGAGGACATTCAAGAATCCCAAGGTAGGTGAGAGTCTGTGAAATACTGTTGGTTAATCTACCTTCTCGCTTGGAGCATGGAGTAGGTTGAATAGCGGTCATTTGCTTTTCAAAAAGATCATTGAACTTTTTGCGAATTGAAAACTCTTTATTTTGATCAAAAAACAACAGTATCTCCAGTTCGTTGTAAGAGAGGAAATATCTTTCTATTGAGTAATGGGGGTTTCTTTTTAGAATTTTTAATTCGATAGTATGAGCCCGACAAAAATCGGCAATAAAGTGCGTAAGCGAGAGAGGAAGGTTATTGATTATAAATCTAGTTTCACTCCCAATCTCTAATGCCTTTTTAATTTTTTCAATCGTGGTTAATTCACGGGTATCAATGATTTTAAAATCTTTGTTTTGGTGAAAGATTTTGAGGTAGATGTCATCAATTTCAGTGTGATTTAATTTTGATTTTGAATCAGTGATGAAACAAAATGAAGGAGCATCTGAATCCTTGACTGGGATGAAATGATCTATCTCTCCATGGGGTAGAAATCTACATACTTTAAGAAAGTATTTAAAATCCTGCGCGGTCAGAACAGTTTCCACTTCAGCAGGCAAAAGATCACAGATTAGAAAATTCACTCCTGCTTGCTTTGCGCAATCGATTTGCTCGGCTAGGTTAGCAGCGTTAATACCTCCTAAAAAGCAACCATAACGAGCTTTTATCTTTTTTAGTTGGTAAGAATCTAAATGTTCAGGTGTGTCAGCGATTAAAACCAGTTGGTCTTCACCAATGCTAGAGGGATCAGTAACCTGGTGTACATGATCACCCTTTTCAACTATATCATCAACCTCCGGGTCGCCAGCAGTATTATTTTGCAAGACATATATGGAGGAAGATTTTTCTTTCGCTAGATTTTTAAGTAAGGGTACCCAAAGAAGTATTCTTGGGGAACTAGATTTTTTAGTTACTAAAGCAATCTTTCCAGGTAATTTATCCATTTCTTGTAAGGTAAATGCTTTGTGGGCTTTGAAAACGAAAATTTACAGTTGGAAATCGACAATATTTCATCAATTTTGTAGAGATTAGACAATGGCGATTGAAAAGATAGTAGTGGTTGATGATGAGTTGATGATTCGCAAAGCATTGGAAACACAACTGCGAAACAAAAGATATTCTGTCGCTTCAACTGGCAACCTTAAAGGTGCCCGTAAAATTTTAGCCAGGGATTCTTTTGACCTTATTTTTTTAGATTTACGACTCCCGGACGGTGAGGGAACAGATTTACTTGAAGAAATCATGGCAAAAGCTGATGGGCCAATGGTGGTTATGATGACTGGTTACGGATCTGTTGAGTCTGCAGTCTCTTGCATGCAGATGGGGGCATTTGATTATGTTGTTAAACCATTTTCATTTGATCAAATTGAGGTCGTAGTCGATAAAGTGGCATCCTTTGATAAGATGAGAAGGGTCACAAAATATTATGTCGAAGAAAGTGACAGTCGGTCATCTGATATTGTTGGAGAGAGTAATCCTGTAAAAGCTTTGAAAACTCTGGTTGATAAAGTCGCCAAAACCGAAGCGACAGTTTTGATCACAGGGGAGAATGGTACAGGCAAGGAATTAGTTGCTCGAGAATTGTACCGTAACAGCTTGCTGGCTAAACAACCCTACATCCGTGTGAATTGTGCTGCGATTTCAGAAACACTGATGGAAAGTGAATTTTTTGGACACGAGAAAGGTTCATTTACCGGTGCAACTGAGCGACGTGAAGGCCGGTTTGAACTGGCAGATGGAGGAACTATTTTACTGGATGAAATTAGCGAGATCTCACCCGCTCTTCAGGCGAAACTACTCCGCGTTCTTCAAGAAAAAGAATTTGAACGAGTCGGTGGAAATAAAACCATTCAAGTTAAAGTACGGGTGCTTGCTACTACGAACAGAAATTTATTGGAGGAAGTAAAAGCAGGGAAATTTAGAGAGGATTTATATTATCGTCTTAATGTTTTTCCCATCTCTGTGCCTCCACTCCGTGAGCGGGGTGAAGATATCCTGCTACTTGCCCAAACTTTTTTAGTTCGTCACAAAAAAAGGCATGGAATTGACAAAATATCTTTCTCTCCAAGTTGTGAAAAGGCTATCATTGCTCACGCATGGCCAGGAAATGTAAGAGAACTTGAAAATGCGGTGGAAAGAGCTGTGATTCTTGCAGATGTTGGCAAACCATTGCATGGAGACCTGCTTGGTCTTGGACATTTAAGCAATGATGAGCAAGGCGATGATGACACCTCTTCTTCTGTCCTAGAGATTGAATCCATCGAAGAAATTGAAAAAATGCATATATCCAAAATTTTGAGAAAATGTGATGGTAATAAAACCCATGCAGCTAAAAAATTAGGCCTGAATGTCAGAACTCTCCGAAATAAGATTAAACAATACGAAATCGAAAATTAGATTGGTAGATAGAGGAATAAGGAAAACAGTTTGAATAACTTTCTACCTCTCATTCGTTGAAAAGCATATTAACCAATTCGATATCTTTGGAATCGGTAATGTCAATAATCTGGTTTCCATCAAACGGCTTGCCTTCTAAGATTGAAAATTGAACTAATTTTCCCCGGTCAAACTCTCCTTCTTCCCAGAGCATTCCTTGGTCATTCCATTTGGAAATAGTGCCGTGATATTTTCCGTTACGATATCGTAATACAGCTTCTTTTCGCCCTTTGTCATCTAAGGCGGTTATGGTCCCGTTATAAAGCTCTTCAGTAGTGCGAATGTAGAGTATACCTTCCCGTTTTGGGTCGCCCGCAAATTTAAAGTAAAATTCTGTGCCTTTACCTTCCCATGTTTCTAGCTGAATAGCATCAAGGCTTCGTCCACTTTCCACTACTCCTTGATTTGGAAATCGTCCAAAGTCCTCGAGGTCATCCTGGTAGAATTGTCTCGAGTAAATTGACCCTTTATTCGTCCAAACATAAAAATACCCGTGTCTCATTCCCTGTTTATATTGAGATTTGGACTTTAGCTTCCCATTTTCATGCCATTCAAAAAAATCTCCATCTCTTGAACCCATAACATAACTACCAGAGGCTGCAACAAGTCCGGTTCTGGATCTTACTTTTATAACACCAGAGTATGGATTCTTGGTTTTGGTCTTACAAAACAAGAACTGATCGTTTACAAAAAACCTTTCTTTGTATTCCGTCGATGTACCTTCCCAGTATTCCTCATCAAATAATAACTTGGAGAGAGCGTAGTTTTTGTTTTTATTATCTGCTTCTGGTTTTGATGGTTGGTTTTCACATCCCAAAAGGATCAAGTAAATAAAATACACCCAAATGTGGATGAAATATTTTGAACTTAAAATCTTCATTTATTTATCTTTTCATAATGGAAGATCAAATGCGATACGAAATCCAAGATCCTTTTATTTTGAATCTGGCAGTGTGCTCGAGCGAGTAATTGAATATCATCATTCTTCGCACAAGTATCAGGCTACTTCTTTTGGTACAGAGGGCTAAATCTGTTGATTTTGGTAAAAGTTTGTGTCGAAATAAGGCAGGCTTTTTATTTGCCCAGTGAAGGTTGGCTTAGCTGGGGTAGTGTCCAGGGAAAAGGGTGGGGGGGATTGACTTTTCGTGAGATTTGGTAAGCTTTAGTTTTGTGAGCTGATTGGGGGAGTGCTTACGCTTGCCCCGCACCTTAGGCATTCTTTTTAATTCGAAAGTCCCAACTTGAACCTTTACAGTTAAAGAAGAAGAAGGAAAAAAAGAAAATCTGTAGGAAAGAAGAAATGATAACGAAAGTGAATAATTTGTGATTGTCTTGTTGCAAAAGGAGCTTGGACATGAAAAAGAGTAAAAATGATTATTCCAAAAGGGTCAAAGCTTAGTCCAGAACAACTCATTGAAGTCGAAGCAATTGCTCAAGATTTTGACTGCTCTATTTTAGAAATCCAGGGGCATAACCGCTGCGTTTACGCCATCCTTGGGGATGAGGGAAGAGAGGTAATGTTTAAAAGAATTGCCGGTCTTTCCTTCATTCACAAGGTCGATATGATCGAATCTCCTTACAAGCTTATGGACCGCCGGTCCGGGCTTGCTGATCATGCTGTAAAAGTTGGAGAAGATGAAATCGGAAAGACTGCTCCTTTTATTATTGGTGGTCCGTGTACGATCGACCCCGATAATCCAAGCCTTTTCCTAGAAACAGCTCATGCCCTAAAAGAAGCGGGAGTTAATGCACTTCGTGGAGGGGTTTGGAAGCCTAGAACTAATCCTTATTCATATCAAGGTGATGTAAAATCACTTGAAATCATTTTACAGGCAAGAGAAGAAACAAAGCTTCCCATAGACATTGAAGTCATGGATGTAGAGCAACTGAAAATTGCTCACGATGCAAAAGTCGATGTTTTACAAATTGGTACCCGGAATGCATTGAATTATTCTCTTCTCAAGGAAGTGGGAAGCATTACAGCAGGGAGCCAAATTTCCGTACTTCTTAAAAGGGGAAGGCATATGGCCCCTCCCAATGAATTTATCGCAGCAGCAGAATATTTGGTTGCAGCAGGGAATCCTAATGTTTTGCTTTGCCCGCGGGGAACAACTCCAGTACTTGATGGCTACCGTAACCACCCCGATGAGTCAGTCACCCCTCTGCTTAAAAATAGAACATGGGCTCCTGTAATTATCGACCCATCTCACAGTGTAGGACATGCTGATTTCGTAAAGGCGTGCTCCCTTGCTTCTATTGCATATGGAGCAGATGGCTTATGTATTGAATCTCACATAGAGCCCTCAAAAGGAATTGGTGATGACCCCAAGCAGGCCATTACTCCTCAAGCCATGAAGGAATTAATTGATGCTTGCCGAGTGGTGTGGCCGAACAGGTATCAGGCAAGTTTTTAGGCTCCGAGCCTTTCACCTTTTTGGAGGTATTGCTGCACATAGTCCATCACTCCTTGCTCTAGCGAAAAAAGAGGTTGGTTGTAGCCTGCAGACCGAATTTTTTGAATATTGGCTTCCGTAAAATATTGGTATTTTTCACGAAGAATTTCAGGCATATCTAAAAATTCAATATTTGGATTTTGATTAATGGCTTTAAAAATTGAATAGCCCAGGTCCAACCAGGTTCTAGCCTGTCCACTCCCCAAATTAAAAAGTCCATTTACTTCTTCATCGGATGCCAACCAAATGGTCATTTTTACCGCGTCTTTAACATAAAGAAAATCGCGCATTTGTTTACCATCCTCATAATCAGGGTGATGACTTTTGAAGAGGGTCATTTTACCCGTTTCACAAATTTGTTGGTAGGCTTTACTGACAACTGATCGCATGTGCCCTTTATGTTCTTCGTTGGGACCAAAAACATTAAAGTATTTAAGCCCTGCAATATGATCATCCCAAGATCTCTCTTTGGCAATAAGGTCAAATTTATGCTTGGACCATCCGTATAAGTTTAAAGGCTGAAGCTTTCGAATATCAGGCTCTTGGTCACTCATACCATGGGAACCATCCCCATAGGTTGCAGCCGATGATGCATAGACAAATCTTACATCGGACTCGATGGAGAACTCGCACAAATCCTGCGTGTATCCAAGATTATTGTCGTTCAGGTAGTCTACATTAGTTTCCGTTGTACTCGAGCAAGCACCCAAGTGAATAATCGTATGAATATCTTGAAGTTCTTGGCTTTTGCATCGTACCAACTCCCGGAAATGTTTTGGGTTAAGTTGTCTGTGGAATGAAAGGTTTTCCAAGTTTTTCTTTTTGGGAGCCGAAGGATTATCTTCATCTACAAGTAAGATGTTTTGAAAACCTTTTTGATTGAGTCCCCAAATGACAGCACTACCAATTAAACCAGCCCCACCGGTTACAACCGTAATACCTTTGCCTAGATCATGCATCGGACAACTCGATCGATCTTTTGTATGCCGATTTTACTGCTTTACTGACCGTTTTGCGGAGTGCATTTGAGCGAAAGCTTTCGAGTGCGGCTTGGGTGGTTCCGTTTGGGGATGTTACTTGATTTCTCAACTCTTCTGGGTGTAGTACACTTTCGGATATAAGTTTTGCAGAACCCGTAATTGTTTGCAGAGCAAACTGATGGGCCAAGTCACTACTAAGCCCAATTTCTTTAGCTGCTTCTTCAAGGGCACAGGTAAACTCAAATAGATAGGCCGGACCACTACCACTTATCGCGGTAATTCGATCAATATCACCCTCAGATGGGAGTTCTAAGGCATGACCCAGTGAGGATACCACATCTGAGATGAGCAGTTTGTCAGATGGAAGTGGAGGGTTTGAGAAAACATAGCCCGTAACCCCAGCTCCAATTTGCCCGGGTGTGTTGGGCATCGACCGAATAATATTTGAGGCATCAGGAAAAGTTGAAGATAGTCGATTCAAGGGAATACCAGCCATAATTGAAAGTACCAGGGATTCGACTTTCCGGCCACCAAGCTCTGTAGAAAATGTACTTAATTGCTGAGGCTTACAACCGAGTACGAGTAAATCTGGATTGAAATCTAAAACCTCATCAAGTGACCCAGCTCGTTTAATCTTAGTGGTTTCCGCGAGTTTTTCTGAGGTGCCATCGTTGGCCGAAGAGCAAATGATTTGATCCGCCTGAAAGGATTGAGTACGAAGGAGGGAGGAAACAATGGCAGTAACCATTTTTCCAGCTCCTATAAATGCTAGATTTGCCTTGTTTGCCATGAGATAATACGAACGAAAAATTACCTAGATTGTGTTGTTGAAGTTTTGGAAGCCAAATCGTGTAAGCACCTATGATTCCGATTAAAAATAAAAAAAAGCAGGTTGGCCAACCCGAGGAACATAAAACTGCATGAAATTCCTTTGATGAACGACCGCATGACAAGTTGTCTTGGATGTAGGCTAAGATCTTTGTCAGCTGATGATGTCTGTAGGCAAAAGGTTGCTTTACCAACCGAGCGACCCCCAAAAAACACTTCTCCAATTAGAAAATACAGAACAAAAAACAATGACATGATAAGTTCGTAGTTCATATTACCCGTAAATTCAGAAAATTCTATCATAAGGTTCTCAACTGCAGTTTGATCTTTGTCTGGTGAACTAAGTGCGTGTGAAAGCCTTTCCGTAAGTCGTTCAAATTCCTGTTCAGTAACCTGCCCGTGTAATTTCGGAATATAAAAAAAGAGCAGAGTGGATGCAAATGAAAGGAGAACGAAATCCATTCCAAATGCAAGAATACGCTTGAAGTTTGAGGCAGGGATCATGCTTCCATTTTGGGATTCAAGTGAATCCTCCCGTTCGGTGCTCATGTGTTAGAGTTATTCAGCAGAGAAAGCTCAAAGGCTTTGACCGTGTTATTCATAAGCATGGCCACGGTCATTGGTCCCACCCCCCCAGGTACCGGAGTAATGGAAGAGCAAATTGGTGCCACTTTTTCAAAATCAACATCCCCAACTAATCGATAGCCTGACTTCTTGGATTGATCTGGAATTCGGTTAATTCCAACATCGATAACCGTAGCCCCTTTTTTTACCATTCCCTCTCTAACAAAATGAGGCTTCCCGATTGCAGCGATAAGGATATCAGCTTGTTGTGTGAATTTCTCAATATTTGCAGTTCGAGAGTGGCAAAATGTAACGGTGGAGTTTCCAGGTAAAGCTTTTTTCAGCATGAGCATGCCAACAGGTTTACCAACGATTAAACTTCTTCCGAGCACGACGACATGCTTTCCCTCTGTGACAATTTTTTGTCTTTTGATTATTTCAATAATTCCAGCAGGCGTACAGGAGGCGAAGCAATCGTCTCTTTCTTGGCAAAGCATTCCAAGGTTCGTTGCATTAAACCCATCAACATCTTTTTGAGGAAGTACATGATTGAAAATATCCCGCTCGTCGATGTGAGGGGGAAGGGGGGCCTGTATCAGGATCCCATGAATTCTAGGGTTGTCGTTGGCTTCGCTAATTTTGTCAAGCAACTCTGGTTGGGTTATCGAATCAGAGAGCACGAGCAGTTCGCTAGTGATTCCGATTTTGTCCGCCGTCATTTGCTTCTTCCTCACATACGAAACGGAAGCAGGGTCTTCACCCACGCGGATGAATAAAACTACAGGCTTGTTGCCACTGAATCCTGTAACTTTTACTTTTAGTTCATCAATAATCTGACCCGCAATATCATTACCATCAATAATTTCCATAACTTGGATTCAATAAAGGAATCGAGGTTTTACTCAACTAAACGAATTATTTTTGCTCGGATGACCAAATCTTTTGATCCTTCTTCGATAGCTTCGAGCTTTCCCAATACACTAATTTTTTTCCCGTTGTAATGAAGTGGATTGATCGCATTCATATTTGCCATGTCAAGAAAAGCGAGCCTTCTACCAGAAAAACTTTCGAGCTGGTAAGGGAACTTATTTTGAAAACCAAGTTTTCTCGGCTTAAGCACCAACTTGCCTTCAAAATTGCGGTTCAAGTTAACGGCAGGCATAAACTTTGGAGGAAGAATGGGAAGACCATTGGCACCTACATTGGTTTGCTTTGTTTCAAGGGCGTCAAGTTCTCCAATTGGGGAGCTTTCCGAGAGCATCTTAGGATCTTCTTTTAGACCAATTTTATCGGGTGGCGGTTGATCCCAATATTTTCGGCCTACAACGATGGGTTCAACCTCGTCAACTTCAGGAACTAAACCCGGAACGGTAGATTGCTTGGGATTCTTTGTAATGACCGCTTCAGAAGGTGCAGGCTTTTCATCGGCAACTAGGTTAGAACAGAAGATACCTGTGGCCAAGATGGTTGCCAGAAATTGCTTTGTCGTGATTGATTTTAATCTTCCCATATTTATCAGTTTAGGAAAGTTATCGCGTTAAGAGCAAATCAATTTCTTTTTTCTGAAGCTCTCGGTAATTCCCAATGGGTAAACCATCCAAGAATAATCTACCCACCGCGTATCTCCTGAGTTTTTTTACACGATATTTGAGCATCAAAAAAGCTCGGCGAATTTCTCTTTTTTTCCCATGCCCCATAATCACCTCCATTTTTAACGATCCGACCGGTGATCCACTTTTTCCTCGAATTTCATCAAGTTTCAAAAATTCCCCTTCTACCTCTAATCCGTTTAGGAGAGTGTGAAAGTCATCTTTCTCAAGTTTACGGTTAAGTTCTACCTGATACCTTTTTTTTACTTCATGAGAGGGATGGCTTAGGCGGTGACTTAGTGTTCCGTCGTTGGTGAGAATGACTAAACCTTCGCTTTCCAAATCCAGCCTTCCGGCGCAGAAAAGGCGGAGTTTTGCATGCTTTTTTTCCAATAGCTCAAAAATTAAGCGTTCCGCATGCTCATCTTCATTAGAGCAGGTAAAGCCTTTGGGCTTATTGAGCATAAAAGTGACGGAACTCATCCGATTGGCTTGTATCCTTTTGTTCCCCACTTTTACGACATCCTTGTTCGGATTAACTCGCATCCCAAGCTTAGCAGTATGCCCATTAACGGAAACGATACCTTGCACTATCCATTCTTCTCCTTTTCTTCGTGAGCATAGACCTGATTCTGCTAAAAACTTTTGAAGTTTGGGCGAAGTGATAAGATTTTGATTTTGTTCTGGTTTGGGGGGCATAATTTAACTTGTGGGTTGCTTTCGCTCAACAAATGTCACATTTGTAAATGACTTGTTGTAAGCAGTTTGTCGAAATTAATTTATGAGCGAAGAAAATAGTAAACCCAAGATAGCCTTAGTCACAGGTGCTGGTAGAGGCATTGGCCGTTCGATTGCAATGGCTTTAGCCAAAGATGGAATGAAAGTTATTTGCGTAAGTAAGTCCGAGTCATCCTGTGGAGCAGCAGCTGAGTCTATTTGTGCGGATGGCGGAGATGCAGTTGCCCGAGCTGTAGATGTTTCATCAGGAGAAGAAATCCGTCAGGCATGCGATAATATTCTAGAAGAACATGAATGTGTGGATGTTTTAGTTAATAATGCAGGTATTACCCGTGATAACTTGCTCTTTAGGATGGAAGAAGATGATTGGAATGCTGTGTTAAATACAAATTTAACAAGTTGTTTCCACTGGATTAAACATTTGGGGCGGCCCATGACCCGAAAGCGGTGGGGGCGAATTGTAAACATTTCATCAGTTGTTGGACTGACCGGAAATGCAGGGCAGGCCAATTATTCTGCAGCAAAAGCAGGAATGATAGGCTTAACGAAAAGTTTAGCCCGCGAGTTTTCTGCTCGTTCGGTTACGGTTAACGCTGTAGCCCCCGGGTTCATCGATACAGACATGACCTCGGGGCTTGATGAGAGAGTGAAGGAAGTCGCCCTTTCTCAAGTACCTTTGAAGCGTTTTGGATCGGTTGAAGATATTGCCGATATGACCTCATTTCTATGTTCTGAAAAAGCATCTTATGTCACCGGTCAAGTTTTTACGGTTGACGGAGGCATGGTGATGTGAACAAGAGAAGCTATACTATTAACTAACCAATACAAAAATATGTCAGAAAATAACGCCGATCGCGTAAAGAAAATTATTATCTCTCAACTTAACGTCAGTGAAGAGCAAGTCACTCCAGAAGCGAGTTTCATCGATGATCTCGGAGCTGATTCGCTCGATCAAGTAGAGCTTGTTATGGCTCTCGAAGAAGAGTTTGGCACAGAAATTCCCGAGGAGGCTGCTGAAAAACTTCAGACAGTTGGCTCAGTCATAACATATGTCGAAAGCAATCTTTCGTAATCTTTCAGTGAGTGGATGTGGAAAAAACGACTCACAATAAATTTTTTGGTTAGATTATGAACGAAGTCGTAGTAACAGGCATTGGAGTCCTCACTTCTATCGGAACAGGGGTTGAAAATTATTGGAATGGTCTCAAGGCTGGAAAATCCGGGATCACAAAGGTAACACGCTTTGATGCCAGTGATATTGCTAGCAAGGTCGCTTCCGAAATTTCAGACTTTGATCCTGAGGATTACATGGATCCCAAAGAAGCCCGGAGAAATGATAGGTACGCCCAGCTCGCTCTTGCAGCCGCCCAGCATGCTTTGAAAGATTCTGGGCTTAGTAGGGATGATATTGTTCCCCATCGTACCGGCGTCATTGTCGGTTCTGGAATAGGCGGTATGGAAACAATTGAAAAGCAAATGACTACTCTGATTGAGAGAGGACCTCGCCGAGTTTCTCCCTTCATGATTCCTTCCTTAATCGCCAATATAGCAGGGGGAATTATCGCAATAGATCTTGGTGCTACGGGTCCAAATTTCTCGCCAGTCAGTGCCTGTGCATCTGGTTCCCATGCTATCGGTGAAGCTTTTGAGATGATCAGAAGGGGTGTATCAGATGTTATTTTTGCCGGCGGAAGTGAAGCGGCTGTTACTCGTATTGGATTTGCCGGATTTTCTTCTATGAAAGCGATGAGTACCAAATTCAATGATGAACCCGCACGGGCATCAAGACCTTTCGATAAAAATAGAGACGGATTTGTGATGGGGGAAGGTGCGGGAGTTTTGGTTCTTGAGACCAAAGAGCATGCTCAAAAACGAGGCGCCCGGATTTATGCCGAAGTCATTGGGTATTCTGCAACTTGTGACGCTTTTCATGTGACAACGCCAGACGGTGAGAGCAAAGCTCTCACTCGTTGCATGAACCTTGCTATCGAACAAGCTCAAATCCCTGCGGAAAGTGTTGATTATGTAAATGCACATGGCACTTCCACACCTTACAATGATCGTTCAGAGACCACAGCTCTGAAAAATGTATTTTCAAATCATGCAACTTCTGGATTAATGGTAAGCTCCACAAAATCCATGACTGGTCATTTACTGGGTGCAGCCGGTGCTATAGAGGCTGCGGCTATCTGTAAATCGATTGAGGAAAATGTTGTCCCTCCTACGATTAACTACGAAGACCCTGACCCGGATTGTGATCTTGATTACATCCCAAATGTGGCACGGGAAGCCGATGTTACTATTGCTATGAGCAATAATTCTGGTTTTGGGGGACATAACGCTTCCTTAGTCTTCCGGAATATTTAAATTTTACATCGCAAGCAGTTGATTGTGCTTGCGGGATATCGTACTTACAGTAATTTGTAGCTTTAGTGTGCACCCGTAGCTCAATTGGATAGAGTGCCTGGCTACGGACCAGGAGGTTGGGG
>ERZ1046876.1679-NODE-1679-length-14410-cov-16.520515_pt1 | contig 14410 bp, 14 predicted proteins | sample MGYA00383094_ERZ1046876 | MGnify/ENA primary metagenome ERZ1046876 (study PRJEB29581, sample SAMEA5548364) | metagenome | biome: marine; feature: coastal; material: water | depth 50 m | study: Short-term variability in the microbial, nano- and picoplankton...
TGACTAAAGATTTAACTGGCCAATATCAGGCTGGAAAAATCCTTAACCATGTGGCCCAACAAGTGGGCGGTAAAGGTGGGGGTCGACCGGATATGGCGCAGGGCGGCGGAAGTCAGCCAGAGAATATTGCTGAAGCTCTCTCTTCAGTCAAAGGTTTGTTATAGATTGAGCGCGCTTTTTCCTGATATCTGCGTTGCCATAATTATCAAACCAGTTATTTACTGATTGTAAACTCCTGGCTTTCAAATTTTTTACGCCTTGATCTAAGAAAAAATCTCATCTCAATGGTTAGTTACAGATAGATTGTTATAAGTTTCAGACAATAAAAAACCCTCGTAAGAGGGTTTTTAGCTTATCAATAACAAGTATTTTTTACGAAAATAAGGCAAATGAAATAACGAGCAAAGGCGCATAGTTAAATCTATGCAACTGAGAGGGTTATGAATTTAACAAAATACTCGTAGAAAAGACGCGGTAATTTTATACGCAACCCGTTGGTTGAGGCATTCCACCATACTTCGTGATTGGTTTCATAGGGCCAGTTAGCCATTCTTTAAATAAGATCTTTTTATCAATTCCAACTAGCTTGGCAAAAGTTCTAATTGGTGGCACACTTGAATTTTCAGAGAAGAATTCTCTTGCTGCAAGAATTTGAGTCACTTGAGAATCTGTTAATTTAATCTCATCTTCTGTTGCCATTTCATGCATGATTTCTTCAGTCCAAATTGATGGGTCTACTAAGTAGCCATTTCCTGTTCTATCTAATGCCATTTTTAATACCATAGTAATTTAATTGGGTATATTATATAATATTGATTCAAGTCAAATTTTATAAATACACATTTTGTTTGTATGGATATATTTAACGGTCTAAATACCAGTCAAATCAACACTTAAACTCTAAATTTCAGACATTAAAAAACCCTCTTTCAAGGGTTTTTCTTGATATTAAGAGCTGTTGCCAGATCTATCTCATATCGTCTAATTCTTCTGCAGACTTCATGCCTTTTTTGTAATCTTGAGTCGTTGTTACTGTCTCTTTGCCTGTTCTTGCGTTTGAAGGGTTAGCTGCGCTTAACGCTTCTAAGCTACTTCCTAATGGTGGTCTGTTGCCTTTTGTAATGCCGTTAGCCATTATTTTCTCCTGGTAATTTAATATAAATGCTGTTTTTATCAACAGTGGATATTATATCAATTTAGCTGTGTGATAAGCTATTTTTTATGCCAAGTTAATATTGTTGCTGATGGGTATAATCTTCCAGCTATGGATTGGATGCAATTAACCTTACAAACAAGTAAAGATCAAGCAGATTTTGTTAGTGAAATACTAATGGGATTGGACAGTGTTTCTGTCACATTTAGCGATACGCAAGACGATGCTATTTTTGAGCCTCCCGTTGGTCACACGCCTTTATGGCAACATGTCACTATTACAGCCTTATTTGATTTGGAAGTAGATCAGATGTACGTTAAACAAATGCTTAGTCAGATTTGTAATATTAACGACTCGCAGTTTGAGCTGCTTAAAGATCGAGTGTGGGAAGACGAATGCAAGAAAGATTTCCACGCTATGAGATTTGGCGAGCGACTATGGATTTGCCCTTCGTGGGAAGATAGTAGCAACTTGCCTAAGGATGCGGTCATTATTGATATGGATCCTGGCTTGGCTTTTGGTACGGGTACGCATCAAACCACTAATTTGTGTTTGCAGTATTTGGATGCAAATCCGCCTAAAAATTATTCAGTGATTGATTACGGATCGGGCACAGGAATTTTGGCCATTGCTGCGATAAAGCTAGGTGCAAAAAATGCAATAGCGGTAGATAACGACCCTCAAGCTGTTATTGCAACGATTAGCAACATTAAGCAAAACAATGCGCAAGACTCTATTCAAGTATTGCATACTGATGATGAAGGCGATCTTGATAAAGTAGATTTATTAATCGCCAATATTCTAGCCAATCCTTTGGTTGGATTATGCAAACATTTTTCCAACTTAGTGAAGTCAGGTGGAAAAATTGCTTTATCAGGTATTTTGCACGATCAATTAAAAATGGTGCTTGATGCATATAGTGAGTATTTTAATGAGCTTCAAGTGACGCAAAAAGACGACTGGTGTCGTGTCGATGGTAAACGTAAATAAATAAAATAATGACAAATAAAAAACAAATTAAAGCAGTCTCCCTAATTTCTGGCGGACTAGATTCACTTTTAAGCACTAAGCTAATGCTTGATCAGGGTGTTCATGTTGAGGGTATTAATTTCTTTACTGGTTTTTGCGTTGAAGGGCATACACACGCTATTCGTAAACAAAAAAGTGATAAACAAAAGCGTAATAATGCACTTTGGGTTGCTGAACAATTAGGCATTAAACTACATATTGTTGACGTGATTGAGGAATATCGAGATGTACTTTTAAATCCAAAACATGGTTATGGTAAAAACATGAATCCATGTCTAGATTGTAAAGGCTTTATGGTGAAAAAAGCCAAGCAATGGATGATCGAGCATGAGTTTGATTTTATTATTACTGGCGAAGTAATGGGTCAGCGACCAATGTCACAGCGTAAAGATACTATGCCTGTGGTACAGGAAGAATCAGGCGCAGATGATTTATTGCTACGACCATTATGTGCCAAGCATCTACCTGAAACTAAAGCGGAAAAAGAAGGCTGGGTTGATCGTGAAAAGTTGCTTGATTTTTCAGGACGCACGCGTAAACCACAAATGGCTTTAGCCAAGGAATATGGATTTGATGATTATGCGACGCCTGCAGGTGGTTGTTGTTTTTTGACCGATAAGCAATATTCTGACAAATTAGTCGACATGTGGCAATCGCGTGGCAATCGTGATTATCAGTTAGATGATTTAATGATGTTGAAAGTCGGACGTCATATTCGCCCAAATCCACATTTTAAAATGATTGTCGCTAGAGAAGAGGGCGAGGTTAAGTTTTTAGAGGGTTACAGGAACCAATATGCCAACCTTTATCCCACGAGTTGTAATGGGCCCATTGCGCTAATTGATGGCGAGCCCAATCAGGAAGATCTTAAAATTGCCGCTCAAATTTTAGCGCGCTATTCTCAAGGTCGAGATGAAGATTTGGTTGATGTGGAAGTTAAGCTTCAGGCCGGTGTTGCTCAACAGTTTTCAGTGGCACCATTTAAAGCGAACGAGATACCCAAAGCTTGGTTTGTTTAGCCGCCACCAACCGCTTTAATAATTTCGATTTTATCATTTGCATTGAGTTCGAATTCAGCATGCTTGGATTTGGAAATGATCGCCTCGTTAACCTCTAAAGCAATGCGCTGATCTTGGTAATTAAGCTGAATAATTAAATTTTCAGCGGTTACTGAATCTTCTATTACTAATTTTTTACCATTGACAAAAACAATCATTTATCCATTTTTCCGATAGCGCACGAAACAAAAGATTTAGCTTTGGCTTTGGCCGAATCAAAGCCATGAACTGAATCAGTTTCAGGATAGCCTAAATCTAACAGAGTCTTGGCCAATTCTTCTCTTCTAGAATCATCAAGATCAATAGTGATAACGCCTTGCTCAATATTAACATTAATATTATTAGTATCAAAAGTTGCAGTTAATTTTTTTGTAATTGATCCAGCGCAACCGCCACATTTAATGTTTTCTACTGTAATGTTCATCGCCATTCCTTCTTTGGTTTTTATAAAGTAATTATATCATTCTAATTTGCATATTTGGATATCAGAACAGGGTGACAATATGGTAAAATTCTCGAAGTTTTTCATTAAGGAGTATCCGGTGTCACAAGTTGCCTTATTAGCATTAGAAGATGGAACTATTTTCCATGGTAAATCTATAGGTATCGCCGGTGATACGCTGGGAGAGGTGGTATTTAATACTTCGATGACTGGATATCAAGAAATCCTAACTGATCCTTCTTATACGCAGCAAATTGTTGCTCTAACTTATCCTCATATTGGTAGCACTGGTACAAACACTGTTGACGAAGAATCTTCAAGAGTTTGTGCAGCTGGTTTAATTATTCGTGACCTTCCATTACTTCATAGTAATTGGCGCAACACTATGCCTTTAGATGAATACTTGCAGACAAATAATATTGTTGCCATTAGTGATATTGATACACGCGCACTAACGCGTCATCTACGTGAACACGGCTCTCTTAAGGGTTGTATTGTTGCGGGTGATAATATTGATGAGGCAGTGGCTGTTGCAAAAGCACAATCTTTTGCAGGCCTTAAAAATATGGATCTTGCTAAAGTTGTTTCTACAACTGAGCAATACAATTTCAACAAGGGCTCATACTTTTTAGAAACGGGCGAGTTTTCTAAATTAGATGCTAAATTTAAAGTGGTCGTATATGACTATGGTGTCAAGACAAATATTTTAAGAATGTTGGTTGATCGCGGTTGTGATTTAACCGTAGTTAATGCACAAACCCCGATAGCCGATGTTTTAGCGATGAATCCTAATGGCGTATTTTTATCTAATGGCCCGGGTGATCCTGAGCCGTGTGATTATGCAATTGCTAATATTAAAGTATTGTTAGAGAAAAACATGCCGATATTTGGTATTTGTTTGGGCCATCAGTTGTTAGCTTTAGCCAGTGGTGCTAAAACGCAAAAAATGAAATTTGGCCATCATGGTGCTAACCATCCAGTGCAAGATCTGGATACTAAACAGGTAATGATTACTTCGCAAAACCACGGTTTCGCAGTGGCAGAAGACAGCATGCCAGAGCATTTGGAAATAACACATCGCTCATTATTTGACAATACTATTCAAGGTGTTAGAGTAGCGGGTAAAAAAGCATTTAGCTTTCAGGGCCATCCAGAAGCTTCACCGGGTCCGCACGATGTTAGTGGTTTATTTGATACCTTTATCCAAGAGATGGAATTATGAAACGATTATTCTTAAGTTTTTTATTGTTAATGGTCAGCTCTTTTGCTATTGCTGAAGAAGTTGATCCGTTTGAAGATGCCAACAGAGCTATTTATGAATTCAACGAAACGATTGATGATAATTTCCTAGAGCCTATATCTCGTGCTTATAAAAATAACATGCCTGATTTTGTGCAAGATCGCGTGGGTGATTTCTTTGGTAATTTACGTGATGTTTCAACGCTAGCTAATCAAATATTACAATTTAAGGTAGAAGAGAGTGCTGTAACTTTAGGCCGTGTTGTAACTAATACAACAATTGGTCTTGCGGGTTTATTTGATGTTGCATCAGGTATGAGTCTAACAACAGACAATGAAGATTTTGGCCAAACGCTGGCAGTTTGGGGTGTGGATAACGGTCCATATTTAATGCTGCCGTTACTGGGCCCGTCCACCCTAAGAGATGGCGCAGGTCTATATGTTGATTTAACCTCTGATGTAAATCTAATTAATGATATGGATGATATTGGTTTTATTAGTGCAAGTGCCATGAACGTTATTGACAAGCGTGTAGAGTTATTGCCTGCAACTGATCTATTAGATCAATCCGATGATCCATATATTACAATGCGTTCATCATATTTACAAAAAAGAAAGTTTGATATTTTTGACGGTAATTTACCAGTTGAAGAAGACGAATTCTAACCCTATTTAAAAGTTAAGAAACTATGCCAAAAAGACAAGACCTAAAAAGTATTTTAATTATCGGCGCTGGACCTATTGTTATTGGTCAAGCGTGTGAATTTGACTATTCTGGTGCTCAAGCTTGTAAAGCATTGCGCGAAGAGGGTTATCGCGTTATTTTGGTTAATTCAAATCCAGCAACCATTATGACTGATCCGCAAATGGCGGATGCAACCTATATTGAGCCGATTGAATGGCGCACGGTTGAGAAAATTATTGAAGTTGAAAAGCCTGACGCACTTTTGCCAACTATGGGTGGTCAGACAGCACTTAATTGTGCACTAGATTTAGAGCGTCATGGTGTGTTAGAAAAACATGGTGTGGAAATGATTGGCGCTAAAAAAGAAGCCATTGATAAAGCTGAGGACCGTGATTTGTTCCGTGAGGCAATGTTAAAAATTGGCCTTGATATGCCTAAAGCAGCAGTTGCCCATACTTTGGAAGAAGCATTTGCCGTACAAGAAACTGTTGGCTATCCAACTGTTATTCGCCCATCATTTACCATGGGTGGTTCTGGTGGCGGTATTGCTTTTAATAAAGAAGAATTTGTTGAAATTTGTGAGCGCGGATTAGATTTATCACCCACTAACGAACTACTAGTTGAAGAATCAATTCTAGGCTGGAAAGAGTTTGAAATGGAAGTGGTGCGCGACACTAAAGATAATTGCATTATCATTTGTTCAATTGAAAACTTTGATCCAATGGGTGTGCATACAGGTGATTCAATCACTGTTGCACCAGCTCAAACGCTAACGGATAAAGAATATCAAGTAATGCGTAATGCCTCTTTGGCGGTTCTTCGTGAAATTGGTGTAGATACTGGCGGTTCTAACGTTCAGTGGGCAATTAATCCTGAAAATGGCCGTTTAACTATTATTGAGATGAACCCGCGCGTATCACGCTCATCAGCATTAGCTTCAAAAGCAACCGGATTCCCGATTGCAAAAGTGGCTGCAAAATTAGCAGTAGGCTATACACTTGATGAGCTTGATAATGATATTACTGGTGGAAAAATGCCAGCTTCATTTGAGCCAAGTATTGATTATGTAGTTACCAAAATTCCACGTTTTGCTTTTGAAAAATTTCCTAAAGCAGACGATCGCTTAACTACACAAATGAAATCAGTGGGTGAAGTAATGGCTATGGGTTCAACCTTCCAGGAGTCTTTACAAAAGGCGTTAAGAGGCCTTGAAACTGACAAAGTTGGCTTAGATCCAATGGTAGATTTGAGTGCTGATGATGCTCGCAATAAGATTCGTTCAGAGTGTATTACTGCACGTGGAGATCGAATTTTTTACTTGGCAGACGCCTTTAGATTGGGCATGACACTAGATGAAGTATTTGATTTATCTAAAGTTGATCCGTGGTTCTTGGCACAAATTGAAGATATTGTTTCGACTGAAATGCAAATTAACGGCGGCAGTATTTCTGATATTGAAGCGAGTAAAATGTTTAGCTTAAAGCGCAAAGGTTTTTCTGATGCGCGTCTTGGGCAATTGTTAAATTGTAACGAGTCTTCAGTTCGTGAGCGTCGCAAAGTGCTTAACATTAAACCAGTATTTAAGCGTGTCGATAGTTGTGCAGCTGAGTTTGATACGCAAACTGCTTATTTGTATTCAACTTACCAACAAGAGTGTGAAGCCAATCCAACTGATAAGAAAAAAATCATGATTCTAGGTGGTGGTCCAAATAGAATTGGTCAAGGTATTGAATTTGACTATTGTTGTGTGCACGCCTCATTAGCATTGCGTGAAGACGGGTTTGAAACCATCATGGTGAATTGTAATCCTGAAACCGTTTCAACAGATTATGATATTTCAGATCGCCTATATTTTGAGCCATTAACACTTGAAGATGTTTTGGCCGTTATTGATGTTGAGAATCCTGATGGCATTATTGTGCATTACGGCGGACAAACTCCGTTGAAATTAGCAGATGCTTTAGAAAAGAGCGGTGCAAAAATTATTGGTACTAGTCCAGATGCAATTGACTTAGCTGAAGATCGTGAGCGTTTTTCTAAATTATTGCAAGAGCTAGATTTAAAGCAGCCACTTAACGGTACAGCACGTTCACTTGAACAAGCACAAGATATTGCAGATGCAATTGGCTTTCCACTAGTGGTTCGTCCGTCTTATGTATTGGGCGGTCGTGCAATGGAAATTGTTTATGATAAGGATTCATTGGATCACTACATGCATACAGCGGTGCAAGTGTCAAATGACTCTCCAGTACTACTCGATTCATTCCTAGATCATGCGATTGAAGTTGATATTGATGTAATTTGTGACGGTGAGGAGGTTGTTATTGGCGGTATTATGCAACATATTGAGCAAGCCGGCATTCACTCAGGTGATTCAGCTTGTTCATTGCCGCCTTATTCACTAGCACCTGATGTATTAGATGAGATGCGTGTTCAAGTAATTGCTATGGCAAAAGCGCTAAACGTAGTTGGCTTAATGAATACGCAGTTGGCCTATCAAGATGGTGAAATTTATGTGATTGAGGTAAACCCTCGTGCATCACGTACTGTGCCATTTGTGTCTAAGGCAATTAGTGCGCCACTAGCTAGTATTGCAGCGCGTGTTATGTCAGGTAAAACTTTAAAAGAACTTAACTTTACCAAAGAGATTATTCCGAAGCATTATAGCGTTAAAGAAGCGGTATTCCCATTTAACAAATTCCTAGGTGTTGATCCAATTTTAGGCCCTGAAATGCGTTCAACAGGCGAAGTGATGGGTATTGGTGATGATTTTGCCTCTGCTTTTGACAAGGCTCAACTAGCAGCTGGATCACGTGCGCCAGAAAATGGAAAAGTATTTGTTAGCTTGCGCCGCTTAGATCGTGATGATCTGGTTGATTTGGGTAAGAAATTATCTTCTCAAGGTTTTGATTTAGTAGCAACTCGTAGTAACAGAGATGCGCTGATCGAAGCAGGATTAGAATGTGAGATGGTTAACAAGGTATCTGAAGGTTCACCGCATATTGTTGATATGATTAAAAACGATACGATTGATTTAATTATCAACTCAACAGAAGACACTCAAGGTGTTGAAGATGCTGCTGAAATTCGTTGTCAGGCCTTGGTACACAAAGTGCCATTTACCACAACAGTAACAGCGGCATTTGCTATGCTTGATGGTCTGAAAACTCATGAACAGATTACCGTGAGAACTGTTCAATCACTTAACCAAGCGTCTTAGTATGGAAAGCATCCCAATGACTGTTGGTGGTGCTAAGGCACTTGAAGCAGAACTTTTAAGACTTAAAGATGTTGAGCGCCCGCGTATTGTTGAGGATATTGCAACGGCACGTGCACATGGTGATCTAAAAGAAAATGCTGAGTATCACGCTGCCAAGGAAGAGCAAAGCTTTTGCGAAGGCCGTATTAAAGAAATTGAATCAAAACTATCGCGTATGCAAGTGATTGATATTGCTAAGCTTACTCAAAATGGTCGTTGTGTTTTTGGTACCACTATTACTTTATTGAATATTGAAGATGATAGCGAAATTACTTATCAAATTGTTGGTGAGGATGAAGCTGACATTAGTCTTAATAAAATCTCTTGCCATTCGCCGATCGCTGCTGCATTAATGGGCAATGAAGAGGGTGATGAGGTGACTGTTAAGGCGCCGGCGGGTGATATACAATATGAAATACTGGAAGTCCAATACCTATAGTCTTTGCGGGAATTTTCACCTTTTCCTTTGTTAAATTTATTTCTCCTTTCGGTCATGCACTAAGTTGTGCACTCCTGTCAAGAAAAAAAACAAATTTGCCGTGAAAAATATCAAAAATTCTCACAAAATGAAAATTTCCGAAATTTCTTAAATCATCTGATTTATTCTCTAAAATATTCGTTTTTAGCACCTAAAAGACTATAAAAGTAGTTAAAAACCGTTAAATTTCAGTATTGTTAGCTAAAAGTGATTATTTTCATAAATAATTCAAATAACTTTTAGGTAAATTTGTAGTCATTCTTAAAATTTCCCAATTTTTATAAGGTATTTTTTATTTCTACAAGGAGACAATAAAGAATATGATTGAGCACAGGTGTAACTATGTGATTAAATATTGTTTTGAAGTTAACGTGGTAGTAAGGAAAAAGACGATGCAAAAAAAGCTAGCCTCTAGGGTGATGTTTTAAATGCTGAGATTTAAGCTGTACATTTTGAATATGCGTATAAATCTGCGTAGTAGTAATATCACTGTGCCCTAACATGAGTTGAACAGAGCGTAAATCAGCTCCTTGTTGCACTAGGTGCGTGGCAAAAGCATGGCGTAAAGTGTGTGGTGACAAGGGTTTATTAATGTCTGCTTTAAGTGCGTAGGCTTTAATGATATAAAAGAAGTTTTGCCTGCTCATGCTACTGCCACGATTACTCAAAAAGTAGCTGTTAGTTTGCCCTTTTTTGAGTAAATAAGGGCGCGCCTTTTTCTCGTACAATTGTAGATAGTCAATGGCAATTTCACCTAACGGCAGGATTCGTTCCTTGCCGCCTTTGCCAATAATACGAATATATTCTTCATCTAGGTTTAAATGTTGAAACTCTAAATTAATTAGCTCACTAACACGCAATCCGCAGGAATACAAAAGCTCAAGCATGGCACGATCTCGCATGCCAAAAATTGTTGAAATTGTGGGCGCTTTTAAAAGACTGTTTACTTCATCAATGTCTAAAAAAATAGGTAATTTTTGATCTTGCTTGGGGTGGTGAAGTTTTGTTGTTGGGTTGAGTTCAATTAAATTTTGAGTGTGTAAATATTGATAAAAAATCCGAAAACAGGTGAGTACACGCGCTTGAGTGGCGCTACTAAATTTGGTTTCCTGCCTGTGAGTGAAATATTGCGTAATAATAATTTCATTAATGTTGATTAAATCTTGATCAATCCATTTTGAAAATAAAGTTAAGTCGGATCGATAAGCATCTAGAGTGTTACTACTAGCGCCAGAAGATAGCCAGTAGTGGTCTAAAAATTGATTGATGATAGATTCGTTTTTCATGCTTTAAATTTTAGACAAAAAAATACCGGCTGTTAGCCGGTATTTATAAAGAATCGGGTTAAGATTATCTCTTAACCAATTTCTCTTTAATTCTTGCTTTCTTACCAGACAACTCACGTAGGTAGTACAACTTCGCTTGACGAACCTTACCGCGACGCTTAACTTCAACAGAGTCAATCATTGTAGAGTGTGTTTGAAAAACTCTTTCTACGCCAACACTGTGAGAAATTTTTCTAACTGTGAATGCAGAGCCAATACCGCGATTTTTCTTAGCGATAACAACACCTTCAAATGCTTGTAATCTTTCACGATCGCCTTCACGTACTTTTACTTGTACAATTACTGTGTCACCTGCTGAAAAATCAGGAATGTCGCTTCTAAACTGTTCGCTTTCAATTTGATCAATTAAATTCATTTGAACTTATCCTTAAATATTTACTTCTTAAAAAAAGGCAATTATACAGTCAAACACTCACACAGACAAGCAAACTATTTCATCTTTTTTTATATTAACTCAATAATTAAATACAACGTATTAAAGCCACTCAATATAGTTACTTAAACTGCGCTTGAGCGTTTCATTAAGGGTGTTTTGTTGACTGTAATATATGCTTTAAACAAGGAATTGCCCTGCATGTTTTTCAAGTACCGTTTTTTAATTACTGGGTTAATAGGTGCATATTAACAGTAAATATGGCATAATTATGCGCTTTAGATTTACGTGTTGTGAGAGATGGGAAAAGTAACCGGCTTTAAAGAGTTTGATAGAAAAACAGAATCATATCGCAGCGTTGAGCTTCGACTTAAAGATTATGGTGAAATTTTTACCGGATCTCATGACGAGCCTCATTTGCAAGAGCAGGGTGCGAGATGTATGGATTGTGGCGTGCCTTTTTGTCAGTCTGATGATGGTTGTCCTGTTAATAATCTGATCCCAGAATGGAATGACTTGGTTTACAACGATAAATGGCAAGAGGCCTTATCTAGATTATTAAAAACTAACAATTTCCCAGAATTTACTGGCCGTGTGTGTCCGGCGCCATGTGAAGGTTCTTGTGTATTGGGTATGAATAATCCGGCTGTAACCATTAAGAACATTGAGCAAGCTATTGTTGATAAGGGTTTTGAGCAGGGCTGGATTAAGCCTTATTCGGTTGAGCATAACACAGGTAAAAAAATAGCCATTATTGGCTCTGGTCCTGCAGGATTGGCAGCAGCTGATGAGCTTAATAAGCTAGGGCACAACGTCACAGTTTTAGAGCGTGATGATCGAATTGGCGGATTATTAATGTACGGAATTCCCAATATGAAGCTCGGCAAAGATGTGGTTGATCGCCGTGTTAATTTAATGAAAGATTCAGGCATTGAATTTATTACCAATGTTAATGTTGGTAAAGATATTACTATCTCAGCTTTGCAAAAAGATTTTGATGCAATTATTCTAACGACAGGCGCTAGTGAAGCGCGTGATTTACCGGTTGATAATCGCGATGCTAAAGGTGTGCATTTAGCCATGGAATATTTAGCTATCAATACTAAGACGTTACTTGATACTGGACATGCAGATGAATCTGATTTATCGGCGAAAGGTAAAGATGTTATTGTTATTGGTGGCGGTGATACGGGTACAGACTGTATTGGTACCGCGATTCGTCAAGGCGCCAAATCAGTTGTAAACTTTGAGCTAATGGCTCAACCACCAGTTGAGCGTGCAAATGATAATCCTTGGCCATTATGGCCACTAATCTACCGTGTAGATTACGGCCATGTCGAAGCGCAACTGGCCTTTGGCAAAGATCCAAGAGAATATCAATTAATGACTAAATCATTTATCAAAGATGAAAATGACAATTTAGTTGGCCTTAATACCATTAATGTTGAGTTTAAAGATGGCCAACTTAATGAAATTACAGGTAGTGAAAAAACTTGGGATGCGCAGTTAGTACTGTTGTCGATGGGTTTTGTTTCCCCTGAGCATTATGTCAGTAATGACGCAAAAATCGAGCTTGATGATCGAGGAAACTATCAGGCTGAATATGGCCAATATCAAACTTCACAAGACGGTATTTTTACCGCAGGCGACTGTCGTCGTGGACAATCTTTAGTTGTATGGGCTATTGATGAAGGTCGCGGTGTTGCACAACGTGTTAATGAGTACTTAGCTTAAAAAAATATTTTTTTACCCTTTGTGCGAGCTATCAATCAAAAGCAATAAAAGGCTAATATCCTCATTAATTTGCATTATATATGATGTGTAAATAGGATCAAAGATTAGAATAGTATTTTGTAGCATGAGTGTTTTTTATATTGAATTTTGTTCCTATGTTTTAGGTACTACTAGATTAGAATAAAAAAAAGGATTTGATATGTTAAAAAAGCTTTGGTTTAAAGTAATATTAGGCATGTTTTTTGGTGTGTTGTTTGGGCTTATGTTGTCTCCATCTGCTTTTGCACTTGTTCCTAAGGACATAGCATTTACTATTGCCCCTTGGGTTGCGTTAATTGGAAACATTTTTTTAGCAATAGTTAAAATGGTTGTAATTCCACTTGTCATGAGTTCAATTATTTTAGGAATAACAAGTGCAAAAGATACACAAACCCTAAAAAAATTGGGCTCACGAATAGCGCCTTATTTTATATTTACAACAATAGTTTCTGTCACTATTGGAATACTTATAACCTTTGCAATACAGCCTGGAGATTTTGTATCAAAAGACATTATTTCATCAATTGGCGTAAGTTCTTTGCCAGCAGTTTCTGTTTCAATATCAAGCATTTCAGTACCTGATTTGATAGTTGGATTAATACCTGTAAATGCTGTACAAGCAAAACTAGATGGAGATATCTTAGCATTTGTTATTTTGGCAATATTTATAGGTGTCGCTTTGATGAATATAAATAAAGGCGATGCAAAGCCGTTAATTGACCTTGCAAAAGCAATTCAAGGGCTTTCCATGAAAATAATTGACTGGGCTATGAAATTAGCGCCTTATGCAGTTTTTGGCTTGCTATGTAGTATCACTATTAAGATAGGTTTTGATGCAATTTCATCAATGTCCATGTATATTCTAACTGTAATCTCTGGACTACTATTACTGCTTTGTTTTTACTTAGTGATTGTTTATATAAGCTCAAATATTAAGCCTTTAGATTTTTTAAGAAGCGTGAGAGAAGTACAGCTGATGGCATTTTCAACTTCGTCTTCAGCTGCTGTTATGGGGCTTTCAATCAGAACTTCAGAAGAAAAGTTAAACGTTTCAACATCAATATCAAAATTTATAATCCCCTTAGGTGCGACTATAAACATGGATGGAACTGCGCTTTATCAAGTGTGTGCAGCGATATTTTTAACGCAGCTTTTTGGCATAGATTTAACACTTTTTGAGTTAATAATTTTAGCACTTACAACAGTCGGCGCATCAATAGGAACACCTAGTACGCCAGGAGTTGGTATAGTGATTTTGGCAACAATTCTGCAAGGTATTGGCGTTCCTATTGAAGGAATTGCGCTTATTTTAGGCGTTGATCGAATACTTGATATGTGTAGAACAGCAATTAATGTAACAGGGGATTTAACTGCTGCTTTAGTTATAAAAAAAATGACGAACATATCTATTAGTTCAGAGAAAGTTGCGAATTTGAATTAATGGGTTTGCTATGAGACCCGCTGATGGAATCATATCTCCTAAGGGATAGTCACTAATATTACTTTAAAATAGTGATATTAGCTTGTATTTAAGTATAATTTGTCCCGTTCACATCTTAAAAGTATTGCACTTTC
>ERZ1046876.1681-NODE-1681-length-14387-cov-24.913411_pt1 | contig 14387 bp, 14 predicted proteins | sample MGYA00383094_ERZ1046876 | MGnify/ENA primary metagenome ERZ1046876 (study PRJEB29581, sample SAMEA5548364) | metagenome | biome: marine; feature: coastal; material: water | depth 50 m | study: Short-term variability in the microbial, nano- and picoplankton...
TTCAGGGAACAAAACCTTATTCTGTACATAGATTAGACAAAGATACTTCAGGTGTGTTTATAATGGCAAAGACAAGAGAGTCTGCGCAGTTATTAACTTCATTATTTAGATTGCGAAAAGTACACAAGACCTATTTGGCGATTTGTCATGGAGAATTAAATAAAGATTCAGGTGAATGGAATGATGATCTAGTTAGGTATGATGGAGAAAAAAAAATTATTGAGAAAGCAAAAACTTTATACAAAGTATTAGATAAAAATTCAGAAGCTAGTCTGGTTGAATTAAAGCCAATTACTGGACGTAAGCACCAACTTAGAAAACAATTATATGCTGTAGGACAACCTATTTTTGGTGATGTAAAGTATAAATTGTCTAACTCGTTCAAAGGTATTAACAAAAATTTAATGCTGCATTCGTATCAAATAAGATTTATTGCAAATGATATTAAGCACACTTACACAGCTTTATTGCCAGATTATTTTAGAAAATTATTAAAAACGAAAAGACTTAGGTTTTTAGATTTAAAATAAAATTCTTAATTAATATATTTTCTAACTCTGAATAATTATTATTTTTAATTTTGATCAAATTAGTTATTCCTTTATTTGAAATACCACAGGGTATAATTTTTTTATATTGATCTAAATTATTATTTATATTTATTGCAAACCCATGGTAGGCAATCCATTTTTTAACTCTCACACCTATAGCTGCAACTTTATTTATCTGATTACCTTCTTTATACCAAATTCCAATATTATCTTTATCTGCAAATGTTTCTATCTTAAAAAATTTTAAAGTATCAATAATAGTTTTTTCGATACAAGTAATAAATTTTCTAATATCTTTCTTGTTTCTTAAATCTAAAACAAAATAACAAACTAATTGACCTGGTCCATGACATGTTATTTTACCACCACGATTAGTTTTAATAATCTTAATAGATTTATCTATAATTTCATTTTTTAAATAGCTTGTACCTGCAGTAAATATTTCATCATGCTCTAAGGTCCAAATAAGTTCTCTTTCCATATTTTTGGATAAGTTTTCTAATCTTGTCTCAAGCAGATTTAATGCATTAAAATAATTTATTGGTTTTATTGACTTTTTGATCTCTATATTCATTTATAAATTGTATTATCTTAATTATCTATTAATAGTCCAACCTAAATTATAGGTAAATTTATGTCTCTAGTTAAAAAAATAAAAGATAAAAAAGTTAATTTTGAGTTTAACAAGGAATATATAAAAGTTGTAACTTCAAAAATTTCCAACAATGATGCTTTATTTATAACTAATTCTTTCAAAGAAATGCATCCTGCTGATGCTGCTGATATTATTGAGCATTTAAATCAATCTGATAGAGAAAGCTTAATTAAACTTAATAATTTTAATATTGATCCAGAGGTATTTGTAGAACTTAACGAGTCTGTTCAAACAGAAATTATTACTTATCTTTCATCAGACTCAATAGTTACAATTTTAACGAATTTAGAATCTGATGATGCAATTTCAATCTTAGAAAATGTACCAGAAAAAGAAAAAAATAATATTTTAAGTTCATTGCCACCAAAAGATCGTTTTGCACTATTAGAGAGTTTAAGTTATCCAGAAGATACTGCTGCTAGGCTTATGCAGCGTGAATTTACTGCTATACCAAGTAATTGGTCTGTTGGACAAACTATTGATTATTTAAGAGAAAATAAAGATCTTCCTGAAGAATTTTTAGAAATTTTTATTGTTAATGAAGAGTTTAAACCAATTGGAACAGTTCCATCATCGAGAGTTCTTACAACTTCCAGAGATACAAAAATGTTATCTATTATGGCAGAATCTCAATTACTAATTCCTGTGGATATGGATAAGGAAGAAGTTGGAAATTTATTTGAAAACTATAATTTAAATTCTGCTGCTGTCATTGATAAGAATAATAAACTTGTTGGTATGATTATGAGTGATGACATCTTAACGGTACTTAAGGAAGAAGCAGAAGAAGATGTATTGAGATTAGCAGGTGTAGGTGATGAAGAAATTACTGATGGGGTAATCACAAAAACTAAAAGAAGATTTAATTGGCTGCTATTAAATCTATTTACAGCTTTCTTAGCAACTTGGTGCATTAGTTTATTTGGAGCAACAATCGAACAAATGGTAGTTTTAGCATTTTTAATGCCAATTGTAGCCTCGATGGGTGGAAATGCTGGTATGCAAACACTTGCTGTTACAGTTAGAACTATTGCAACTAATGATTTAACAAAAAATAACTTTTCATCAAATGTTATGAAAGAATTTACTATCGGTATATTAAATGGAATTATCTTTGCAGCCATAAGTGCTTTTATTGTTCAAATTTGGTTTCAAGATAATATTTTATCAATCATAATTTCAATTTCTATGATTTTAACTATGATTATTGCTGGACTATTTGGAATTTTGGTTCCTGTAACATTAAAGAAAATGAATATTGATCCTGCAATTGCCTCCAGTGTATTTGTTACCACAATTACAGATGTAATTGGTTTTGTTTCGTTTTTGGGTGTTGGTGCTTATTTTTTATAAATTAAAAATTGTCTATTAATCTTACCTTATCTAAATAATAAGCTATAAAAATTCTAGATTTTTTTATGCTATTGGTGATAGATAAATCTTTTTCCCTTCTAGCCTCTAAATATTCAACCTTTACATCATAATTTTTTTCAATTTCTAATTTTTTTGATGATAGAATTTTTTGAATATTTTCTTTTTTAATCAAATTTCTTTTAAAATTAATTAGTAATTTGGCTATTTTTCCAGCTTTATTTAATTTAATATTATTTAACAAAAAATTTCTTGAAGATAGAGCGTATTTATTTTTTGCTCTTATTGTATTGCAAGCAATAATCCTTGTTTTATATTTTTTTTCAATAAACCTTTTAACTAGATATAATTGTTGATAATCTTTTTTTCCCATAAAAATTTTATTTGGTATTATTAATTTTGTTAATCTATCCATTACGTCCAAAACTCCTTCAAAGTGACCTTTTCTAAATTTAGCACATAAGATTTTATCTTTTTTTTTTAATATGATTTCTGATTTTCTCTTAGATTTGTAGATATCCTTGAATTCTGGAATATAAACAAAATCAACTTTTTTTGTTTTTTTTAATAAAAACAAATCTTTATTGATATTAGAGGGATATTTTTTAAAATCATTTTTATTATTAAATTGTTTTGGATTTATAAAAATACTAACCAACGTTTTTTTACAATTTTTTTTTGATTTGTTAATTAGTGAAATATGCCCCTTATGAATACCACCCATAGTTGGCACAAAACCAACGTTGTTTAAAGATCCAATAGCTTCATAAAGCATTTGATTGTTTAATAAAATTTTCATTTGTATTAAAATAATTAATAAGTAAAACATTTAAATGATTAAACAAGCAATTATTCCTCTAGCTGGTCTTGGTACCAGATTGCTACCTTTAACAAGTGTTTTTGCTAAAGAGCTGCTTCCGATTAATGGCAGACCAGGAATTGAATACATAATAGAAGAATGTATTGATGCTGGAATTAAAGAAATCATTTTTATTATTTCAAAAAAAAAAATGATGATTAAAAACTATTTTTATAGTGATCGATTTTATAAAAATTTAATTAAAAAAAAGAAAGATCCTAGAATTATAAAAGAATATAAAAAATTATTAAAATATAAAAAAATGATTAAGTTTGTTTATCAAAATGTTCCAAAAGGAACTGGTGACGCTGTACTTAAAACTAAAAAATTTATTAAGGATAAATACTTTTTAATGTTGTTACCTGATGACTTAATTATTAAAAAAAATTGCTCAAAATCTATGATAAATGTGCATCAAAAATACAAATCATCAGTTATGGCAAGTATGCAAGTTAACAAGAATACTGTAAGCAGATGGGGAATTTACAATCTATCTAAAAGACTATCTAAAAGTGATTATCTAATTAGTGATGTCGTAGAAAAACCTTCTATTAAAGATGCCCCTTCAAATAAAGCGGTAATTGGTAGGTATATATTACCAAAAACAATTTTTAAAAAATTAAAAAATCAAAATTTTGGAAATGGTGGTGAAATTCACATTACTGATGCTATTCAATCTTTAATCAAAGATAATGAAAATTTTATAGCACATAATTTCTCAGGAAAATATTTAGATTGTGGCACAATGAATGGATATATAAATTCTGGGAAAAAAATAGGTAATTTATGAAGTTATGCATGATAGGAACAGGCTATGTCGGCTTAGTGAGTGGTGTCTGTTTTTCAGATTTGGGAAATACAGTTTATTGTGTAGACAATAATAAAAATAAAATTGATCTTTTGAATGATGGTAAAGTTCCAATTTATGAGCCTGGTTTAGAGGAAATTCTTAAAAAAAATTATAGGGAAAAAAGATTAATTTTTACTACAGATTTAAAAAAAGCTGTTTTAAATTCAGATATTATATTTATCTGTGTTGGAACGCCAACTCTTAAAAATTCAGATTCTGCAGACCTTAAATATGTATACAATGCAGTAAAACAATTAAAAAAAATAATATCTAGATATAAAATTATTGTTACAAAATCTACAGTACCAGTATCTACTGGTGATAAAATAGAAAAAATTTTGAGTAATTTAATTAATAAAAACTTAGTTGATGTTGTATCTAATCCAGAGTTTCTAAGAGAGGGTGAGGCTATTAGGGATTTTATTCATCCAGATAGAGTTATAATTGGAACAAATAGTAAAAAAGCTAACAAAATGATGAATGCTTTGTATATGCCTATAGTAAAAAAAACGAGCAGATATTATAATACTTCAAGAAGAGGTGCAGAATTGATAAAATATGCTTCTAATGCGTTCTTAGCTACAAAAATTACTTATATCAATGAACTTGCTAATTTATGTGAAAAAACTGGTGTTGATATTAAAGACATTTCTGTTGGTATGGGCTCTGATCAGCGTATAGGCGACAGATTCTTAAGAGCAGGACCTGCTTATGGAGGCTCATGTTTTCCAAAAGATACCAGGGCATTAATTAATACTGCCAATCAATTTAAAACAGATTTATCTATTGTAAAAAGTGTTGTTAAATCTAACGACAAAAGAAAAATTTTACTTACAAAAAAACTAGAAAATATTCTTAACAATAAATTAAAGAATAAAGTCATAACTTTTTTAGGTGTTACTTTTAAGCCAAATACTGACGATATGCGTGAAGCCTCAAGTATACCGATGATTAAATATTTAAATAAAAATAATTCGAAAATTAGATACCATGATCCATCTGGTGAAAAAAATGAATTTAAGAATTTAAAAAATGTTAAATATTATAAAAATATTTCATCTGCTTGTTTTAATAGTGATCTAATTGTTTTGCATACTGAATGGAATGATTTTAGATTATTGAATTTTAAGAAACTTGTTAAAAAAAGTAATTTTAAAATTTTTGACATGAGAAACATGTATTCACCAGCTAAAATGAAAAATCTTAAAATCAAATATTTTGGTATTGGAAGATAATTAATTTAATTCAAAAATTGCATCAACTTCAACAGAAACACCCAGAGGTAGACTATTAGCGCTAACAGCAGCCCTTGTATGCATTCCAGCTTCACCAAAAATTGAAGCTATTAAATCTGAAGCACCATTAATAACTTTTGGCTGTTCGATATAATCCTCTGTTGAATTAACAAATCCAGTTAACTTAATACAAGATTTAACTTTAGAAAGATCTCCATCACAAGCTTTTTTTACCTGCGCAACGATACTTAATCCGCATCTTTCTGCAGCTTTGTAAGCTTCATCTGTTGTCAAGTCTTTACCAACTTTACCTTTGATTAGCTCTCCTTTTGAATTCATTGATATTTGACCTGAAATATAAAGTAGCTTTCCTACTATTTTAGTTGCCACATAAGAACCAACAGGAGCTTTTGCTTCAGGTAATTCTATTTGTAATTCTTTAATTTTATCCTCAAAGTTCATAAATTATTCCTTCATTTTTATCTTATTTTTGGCTTTATTGGTAAAACTCTTCACAACTTGTTTAACATTTTCTGTTTTTTTAGCTGTACCTTGTTTTATTTCCTTCGCTTTTTTAATAGTCCCTTTTTTAATTTTATCTACATTACATTTTAAATATTCTTTTGAAAATTTTTTAAAATCTGCACATTTAGTTTCGTTAGTATTAGCAAAATTTGTAAGAAACAGCATTAAACCAAATGTAATTAAAACTTTTTTCATTTTTTTTTCTTTTTCTTACCTTTCTTATTTTTATCGTATTCTTTTCTTTTCTCAATAAGGATTAATGCTTCCTCCATTGTTAATTCAGTTGGATCTTTTTCTTCTGGGATTGTTGCATTTAAAGACTTATATTTGATATATGGGCCATATTGACCCTTCATTACTCTAACAGGTTTTTTATCTTCTGGGTGTTCTCCTAGATCCTTTATTATTGATGCTGACATTCTTCCAGGCTTAGCTTCAGCTATGAGTGTTATTGCTCTATTTAGTCCTATTGAGAATATTTCTTCTATATTTTCAATTCTAGCTGATTTATTTTCACATTTTAAATACGGCCCAAATCTACCAGTATTTAAAGTAATTTCTTTTTGATTTTCAGGGTTAACCCCTAATGATTTTGGTAATGAACATAAAAATTGAGCTTTTTCTAAATCTATACTTTTAAGCTCCAATCCTTTTGGTATTGATACATTTTTTAAAAGTTCATTTACATCTTTAAGTTTTTTGGTTTTCTTTTTTTTCTTTGCTGGTTTTTCTTCTTTAATTTCTTCTAAAATTTTTTCATATTGTAAGTAGGGGCCAAACCTTCCATTTTTAAGATGTATATCGTTACCATTTTCATGTTTACCAATAAATTTTGGCTCTGCTAATTGAGCTTGTGCAGCAGCTTTTGCTTTAGAAAGTGGTCTAGTAAATTTACATTCAGGATAATTAGAGCATCCTATAAATGCACCACCACGAAAGCTATTTTTTAAACTTAAAGAACCTGTTTCACATATTTGACATTTTCTTACTACTTTACCATCAGCATCTTTGTCAAAAATTAATGTTCCTAAGCTATCATTTAATAAATCTAAAACTTCCCTTGTTCTTTTTTCTTTTACATCTGCTACATTGTTATTGAAATCTTTCCAGAACATTTCTAAAACATTAATCCAACTTTCTTTTCCAGTAGTAATTTCATCTAATTGATCTTCTAAACTAGCTGTAAAATTATAATCTACATATTTAGAAAATAATTTTTCCAAAAAAGCTGAAATTAATTTTCCACGATCAGTTGGAAAAAATCTTTTGTTTAAAATTTCAGCATAACCTCTATTTGCTATAGTTGAAATTATACTTGCATATGTTGATGGACGACCTATGCCTAGTTCTTCTAATTTTTTTACAAGACTTGCTTCAGAATATCTTGGTGGTGGTTGAGTAAAATGTTGTTCATCAATTAAAGATTCAATATTAATTGGCCCTTTAGTCATCTCTGGCAAAATATCTTCATCATCATCTTTATTTGGGTTCGGAAAAACTTTTAAAAATCCATCAAATTTTAATACAGATCCACTAGTTTTACAGATTGTAGCATTGTCGTCAGTAGTAATTGTAATAGTGTTACGATCAAATTTGGCTGTTTCCATTTGTGATGAAAGAGCTCTGCCCCAAATTAAGTTGTATAGTTTTTGTTGATCTGAACTTAAATATTTTTTAAGGGAGTCAGGTGTCCTGCTAATATCTGTGGGTCTTATAGCTTCGTGAGCTTCTTGAGCATTTTTAGCTTTTTTTCCAGAATAATTTAAAGGTTTTTCTGGAAGATAATCATTACCATAGTTTTTTTTTAAAAAATCTCTAAAATCTGAAATTGCATCAACTGATAAATTTGTACCATCAGTTCTCATATAGGTTATTAAACCTATAGTTTCTCCATCTATTTCAATACCCTGATATAATCTTTGAGCAATTTGCATTGTTCTAGAGGCTCCAAATCCTAGCCTGCTAGATGCTACCTGTTGAAGAGTTGAAGTTGTGAATGGACCAGATGGATTTCTACTAACTACTTTTGATGAAATATCAGTTATATTAAATTTTTTATTTTTTATTTCTGTAATTGCACTATCAATTTCATTCTTATTTCTAAAAGAAAATTTTTCTATTTTTTTTCCATTAAGTTGAGATATGCTTGAGATAATTGTTCTTTTTTTATCATCTTGAAAATTAATACTTAGTGTCCAAAACTCTTCAGGGTCAAAAGATTCAATTTCATGTTCTCTTTCCGTAATAAGTTTTAAAGCTACAGACTGAACTCTTCCAGCAGATTTTGATCCTGGCAATTTTGTCCATAGGATAGGTGATATATTGAATCCGACCAAATAATCCAAAGCTCTTCTAGCCATATAAGCATCAACTAATAATTGTTCAATCTGTCTTGGATTTTCAATACCGTGTGTGACAGCTTTTTTTGTAATCTCGTTAAATACAACTCTTTCAACTTCTTTATCTTTTAAAAGTTTTTTTTCGTTTAAATATTCTTTTACATGCCAAGCAATAGCTTCACCTTCACGATCTGGGTCAGTTGCTAGAATTATTTTAGACGAACTTTTAGCAGCATCAGTAATTTCTTTTAAGTATTTTTTTGAAAAACTATCAACTTCCCATTCCATTTTAAAATTTTGTTCAGGATCAACTGAACCATTTTTAGATGGCAAATCTCGTATATGACCATAACTTGCTAATACGGTGTAGTTATCACCTAAATATTTATTTATGGTTTTAGCTTTAGCAGGGCTTTCAACTATGACTAGATTCATAATTTAACAAACTACTCAAATGTGTTTGATAGTCAAATTAATTAATTTTGGTCTTACTTTCTTCTTTATTTTTTAGTCGAATAATATTCTCTCTATGCGTAAAGAAGATTAATACAAACATTGTTGCAAAAAAAATTACACTATTTTTTTCAGTTGTAACAAAAAGATAGAGAGGAATTGATAAAGATCCAATGATTGATGACAGGGAAGAGTACCTAAATAATAAAAAAACTACACCCCAACTTACTACAAAAATAAGACCTAATAAAATATTTATAGAAAATAGTATTCCAACGTATGTAGCAACACCTTTACCTCCTTTAAATTTGAGCCAAATAGGAAATACATGACCTAAAAAGGCACATAATGAAGCTATATAAATTAGCTCAGGATAATTCATCTTAACGTAAATAACTGGAATTATAGCTTTAACTATATCCAATATTAAAGTGGTGTAACCAACTAATTTATTTCCAGTTCTTAAAGCATTTGTGGCTCCAATATTACCTGAACCTATTTCTCTGATGTCTTTTTTTAAAAAGATTTTAGTTAAGATAAAAGCAAAAGGTATAGATCCCATTAGGTAGGATACTATACCCACTATTAGATATTCCATTTTTATATCTTAAATAATTCCTGACCTTTTACAAAGGTATTAGTAACTTTACCTTGAAGTTTTTTGTCTTCTATTGAGGTATTTTTAGATTTTGAAATCAAATTTTCTTTTTTTACAATCCATGGTTTATCTAAATCAACTATGCAAAAATCTGCATCATTTCCAATTGTAAGGTTTCCTTTATTGATATTTAGAATTTTTGCTGGATTAGAAGTTAATGCTTGAATTATTGTTTCAAGTTTAACTGAACCATTATGATATAATTCTAAACTTAAAGATAATAAAGTTTCTATGCCAGATGCACCTGTGGCTGCTTGTGCAAAAGTTAATCTTTTAGATTCCTCATCTTCTGGTTTATGATCTGATACAATTACATCTATTGTTTTATCTTTCAATCCTTGTACTAATGCTTCTCTATCTTCTTCTTTTCTAAGTGGTGGTGATAGTTTTAAAAAAGTTTTAAAATCTCCAATATCATTTTCATTAAGTGACAAATTGTTAATTGAAACACCACATGTAAATTTGACTTCATTTTTTCTATCTTTAATTACTTCAACAGAACTTGCTGAAGAAAGTTGAGAGATATGATATCTGCATTTAATTTTTTCAAGTAAAGCCAGATCTCTTTCTATTATAATTCTTTCAGCAATATCTGGAATTCCTGATAAGCCAAGTTTGGTCGCTATAATGCCAGAGTTAATCATGCCATTTTTTGCTAGATGATAGTCTTCGGCATGTTGCATAATTAAACAACCCAAATCCTTTGCTGAATTCATTATTCTAGACATCAGACTTGTATTTTGAATAGTTTTAGTACCATCTGTAAATGCAATAATGCCTTTATTTGCCAACAATCCAAACTCTGTCATGTTAGTTCCTTCAATATTTTGTGTTAGAGAAGCACATGGGAAAATATTTATTTTTGATTTGTCTCTACCTCTTCTTTTTAAAAAATCTACGATTGAAACGTTATCTATGACTGGATCTGTATTAGGCATTGTAACTACAGAAGTCACACCTCCTGATAAAGCTGCATTACTTAAAGTTCTAAAATTTTCCTTATATTCATATCCTGGCTCACCGACAAACACCCTCATATCAACCAGTCCTGGAAAAATATATTTACCTTTTAAATCAATTGGTTTTTCTCTAGTAGGTAAATTATTTGTATTTACTTTTTTGCCTATAGCTTCAATCTTTCCATTTTCTCCAACAATTAAACCACCATTTTCATTTACTGAGTTATATGGATCAACAATGTTTGCGTTTATAAAATATTGTTTTTTCATTTATTCACAAAAAATTTTTAAACAAGCCATTCTTACAGCTACACCTAGTTCAACCTGTTCTTTGATTACACTTTTATTAATATCGTCAGCTAATCTAGTATCTATTTCAATTCCTCTGTTCATTGGACCTGGGTGCATTATTATTGCATCTGGTTTTGCATAATCAAGTTTATCTGGGGTTAAGCCATAATATTCATAGTACTCACGGTTTGATGAAAGAAATGAACTTGTCATTCTTTCATTTTGAAGTCGCAACATCATCACTATATCACAATCCATAAGTCCTTTTTTCATATCAGTAAAAGTATTTACCCCAAATTTTTCAATTTCTTTTGGCATTAAATTTGATGGTGCAACAATATTTACTTCAGCACCTAGCATTGTTAGTAAGTAGATGTTTGATCTAGCTACTCTAGAGTGAAGTATGTCACCACAAATTGCAACTTTTAAACCTTCAATTTTTTTCTTTCTATTAATTATTGTTAATGCATCAAGTAATGCTTGAGTAGGATGTTCTCTTCTTCCATCACCAGCATTTAATACAGCACAATTAACTTTTTGTGATAATAGGTTGCATGCACCTGAATCTTGATGTCTAATTACAATTATATCTGGATGCATTGCATTTAGTGTCATCGCTGTATCAATTAAGGTTTCACCTTTTTTAATAGCAGAGTTTCCCATATTCATAGACATCACATCAGCACCTAAACGTTTTCCTGCAAGTTCAAATGAGCTTTGGGTTCTAGTCGATGGTTCAAAAAAAAGGTTAATTTGTGTTTTTCCAGTTAGTACATTTAGTCTTTTATTTTTACTTTGATTAAGTTTAATGAATGACTGAGACTCTTTTAAAATTAGGTTAATATCATTAATTGATAAGTCTTGAATACCTAACAAATGTTTTTGGGAGATTTTAATAGCTTTGTTTGTTTTAGTTGCCATTAAAATTAACTCTATAGCTATAAAGTGGCATTATGGCAAGTATTAATTATTCAAAAAATCTATTGCACCCTGAAGTATGAATGCCGCTGCATTCTGATCAATATTTTTTTCTCTTTTACTAACATTAACGTCAAGTTGACTTGATAAATTAAAAGCACCAACTGTTGAAAGTCTCTCATCCCAAAGGCAAACATCTACATTAATTGCTTTATCAATATTGTTTGATACATCATTTACAGATTGTGCTGATCTACCTAAGGATCCGTCCATGTTAATAGGATTTCCTATTATAATTCCTTTAATATTGTACTCATTAACAAGATCATTTAACTCTTTAATTAATTGGTTTGTATTCGTTTTATTAATTGTTCTAAATGGTGTTGCGATAGACTGTTTATCATCACAAATAGACACACCAATTCTCTTCGAACCAAGATCTAATCCAATCAATCTGCAGGTTTCTGACTGTTTTTTTTTTAAATCTTCAATAGTGATCATATTGTATATTTTTAACTTAAGTGATAGTTTGCGACATATTTAAATACCATATGAGCATTGATCTTAAAACAATAAAGCACATCTCAAAATTATCAAGAATTTCAGTGGATGACCAAAAAGCTGAGAAACTTGTAGGTGACTTAAATTCAATTTTTGAATTTATTGAAAAATTAAATGAGTTAAATACCGATAATGTTGAACCATTAACGTCAGTTGCTGAAACAACTTTAAAGTTTAGATCTGATGAAGTTCAAAGTAAAAATATAAGAGACCAAATTATTAAAAATTCACCTGAAGATAATGAGGATTTCTTTGTTGTACCCAAGGTTGTAGAATAATGTCGGATATTACTTCTCAATCATTAACTTCATTAGTCAAGAATATTAAGGATAAAAAATTGTCCTCTGAAGAGATAACAAAAGCATTTATAGATCGTTCAGAAAAATCAAAAGAGTTAAATTCTTATATTACAGAAGACTTTTCAAATGCAATTGAAAAAGCAAAAAAATTTGATCAGAGTCCTAATTTAGACTTAAAACTTCCAGGTATACCAATGGCAGTTAAAGATCTTTTTTGTACAAAAAATTTAAGAACTACAGCAGGGAGTAAAATTTTAGAAAACTTTATTCCAACTTACGAGTCAACTGTTACTCAAAATATTTGGAATGAAGGAGCTATTTTACTCGGTAAACTAAACTGCGATGAGTTTGCTATGGGCTCATCTAATGAAACTAGTTTTTATGGAAATGTACAAAACCCTATTGATAAAGGTTTGGTTCCAGGTGGATCTTCTGGCGGATCTGCATCAGCTGTTTCCGGTCAACTTACTCCTATTACAATAGGTACTGATACTGGCGGCTCTATTCGACAACCAGCTTCATTCACGGGTACTGTGGGTTTAAAGCCTACCTATGGAAGTTGTTCTAGATATGGAATTGTTGCATTTGCATCTTCATTAGATCAGGCTGGTCCAATGGCACAAAATGTTGAAGATTGTGCTTTACTTCAAGAAGTTATTAGCACTTACGATACAAAAGATTCTACTTCGATAGAATTCAAAAGGAACCATTATAGTAAAGAATTAAACAAAGATATTAAAGGAAAAAAAATAGGTATTCCAAAAGAATATAGAGTAGAGGGGATGCCTAAAGAAATTGAGGAGTTATGGCAAAAAGGTATTCAATATGCAAAGGACTGTGGAGCAGAAATTATAGATATTTCACTACCACATACTAGCTACGCTCTTCCCACTTATTACATTGTAGCTCCAGCTGAAGCTTCCTCTAACTTGGCAAGATATGATGGTGTGAAGTATGGTTTTAGAGCCAAAGGTGAAAACTTAATAGATATGTATGAAAAGACAAGATCTGAAGGTTTTGGTGCTGAAGTTCAAAGAAGAATAATGATAGGTACTTATGTTTTATCTTCAGGATATTATGATGCTTATTATTTAAAAGCTCAAAAAGTTAGAAAATTAATTAAAAATGATTTCGATGAAGCCTATAAAAAGGTTGATGCAATTTTAACTCCATCAACACCAAGTTCAGCATTTAAAATTGGTGAGAAGAAAGACGACCCAGTTTCAATGTATTTAAATGATATATTTACAGTACCCGTTAATCTTGCAGGCTTGCCAGCAATGTCTATTCCAGCTGGTCATGATGCAAACGGTTATCCTTTAGGATTGCAGATAATTGGTAAAGCATTTGATGAGCAGGGAATACTTAATATTTCTTATGCAATAGAAGATAAAATTAATTTTAAAAATAAAATTACTGATTGGTGGATTAAATAATGGCCAAGAGTAATCCTGAATTTTTAATTGAAAGGAAAGATAATATTTACGAAGTTGTGATTGGGCTTGAAGTACATGCACAAGTTACCTCTAATTCAAAACTGTTTTCATCTTCTTCAACAAAATTTGGTGCAGAACCCAATACTCAAGTAAGTTTAGTTGATGCCGCATTTCCTGGAATGTTGCCTGTGATTAATGAGTTTTGTGTAAAACAGGCTATAAAAACTGGTATTGGTTTAAGAGCTCAAATAAATAAAAGATCAGTCTTTGATAGAAAAAATTATTTTTATGCAGACCTTCCCCAAGGATATCAAATTTCACAATTTAAATATCCGATAGTAGGAGAAGGTACAGTTGTTCTTGATATGCCTGATGGACAAAAAGAAGTTGGTATTGAAAGACTTCATTTAGAACAAGATGCTGGAAA
>ERZ1046876.1689-NODE-1689-length-14335-cov-6.719818_pt1 | contig 14335 bp, 12 predicted proteins | sample MGYA00383094_ERZ1046876 | MGnify/ENA primary metagenome ERZ1046876 (study PRJEB29581, sample SAMEA5548364) | metagenome | biome: marine; feature: coastal; material: water | depth 50 m | study: Short-term variability in the microbial, nano- and picoplankton...
CCCGAATGAGGGTGTCCTTGCCTTCGTAAAAGGGTTGAATCATGGGCCCAAGAATTTCCTGAACTTCCTGAGGAGCATGAGCCCAGTAGGTGGATGGGTTTTCCTGGTGGGCAGTCAGGTCGGCACACAAAATGAAGAGTACGCTGGCATCGGTGACGTGGGCTTGGTCCCAAGCGGTAGCTCGGATTTGCTGACGGATTTCCGGGTCCCGCACTACCAAAATGCGGTAGTTTTGCATGTTGAAGGAGGAGGGGGCGAGCTTGGTCAAACGAATGAGTTCTGCAAGGTCTTCCTCGGGCATAACATGGTCGGGGTCGTAGTGCTTGACCGAACGTCGCGCTTCAATGGAATCTCTTGTATTCATGCGTTTGAAAAAGGGGGTAAATTAATCAATAAATGATACATTCTGGCCTTCTCCAATCTTTTTGGAGAAGGTCTTTCCATCAAGTTTGTAAGTAAGTTCAAGGGTCTTTTTCACTCCATTGGCAGGGTCCTTACCAGCTAGTTCGTTGGTCATCGGAAAAACATACTCGTAGTCCTTAATTTGTTTCTTAAAGATGGAACTTATATCCATTTGTTTTTTGGGATTTCCCTCTTGTCCGTAAACCGCTTTGACGATCTCGATTGCAAGTTTTTTGATCGGTCTGAAGATTTTGTGTTTACGATCACCGACAGAAACAAAGTAAGCGATTAAGTCCTTCATCTCCTCAGCGTTCATTGAATTGATCAATCCGCCGGGCATCATTGAAAGCTTTGATCCCTTCTTGGACGCAACCTTAGATTTTTCAACCTTGGTTAAACTTAGGGGCTGCAAACCTGATTGTACAAGTGAGTAGTAACCATCTTCTTCAGAGACAATTTTCCCGATTATTAAAGAACCGTCTTTCATAGTAAGTTCATGTTGCTCGAACTGGTTGGATACTACCATGTTTGGATGGATGGTGGATTCGAGGATCGCCCTGTAGTCCATACGTTTAGCCAAGTTGGTGAGGTCCGGTCCGACCCCGCCACCTTCGTCTCCAAAGCGGTGGCAGGCCACACAAAGTCCAGCGGAATACATTTTCTTACCGTTTGCATGGTTACGCCCCTTGAGCGGTTCCTTGTTTAAAATTTCGAGTGCGGAGTCCACGGTCCAGGCAACCCCAGGACCTTTTGCTCGGGGAAGCTTTGATAAATCAATGTCTTGTATCTCACCAGTCAGGTATTGGAGAGCGAGACTGTCCTTCTCGGGCACATTCGCAATTGCTGAGTCGCGAATTTTGTTGAGGTATCCTGAAAAATAATTTCCACCCTTTTTTGAGAGTAGTTTCTTAAGCTCACCGAGGTATACCTTACGCTGATCCATTGACCATCCTTCAACCACATCTTTGAGGCAAAATAGGTAGTGTATATTTAATACATTAGGAGCAACCTTTTCACTCATAGCAGCGAGAATAGTCCTGCCGTAATTTCCTCCGCGCTTGATCATTTCCGGATCATACTTTGGAATCGAAACATTAGTGGTTTTGATCAAAGCAATGGTTTTACTGACAACCGATGGGTGTTGGAGGTAGCAAAGCACCCGGCAAAGTTCCTCGTTTAGGTTGTCATCGTTTGAGGGGTAGTGAGTATCAAGTTGTTTTCCAATCGCATCAATCTGTGCTTTTGATGGTTTTCCACTCCGGCTCATGATGACCGAGTATGTACGGAGCAGGGCGAGCTTGCCGGTCTTGTTAAGTTTAACAAAGTTTACCTTTAACAACCTGTCTATGCTTGGTTGTTTACTTCCTGGATGATCGCAACGGGCTAGTCCGAGAAGTGCGTGAATGGCCGCTTGATCATTGCTCTCTTTGTAGGCTTTATCAGCCCAGGATTTTGGGTCTTGCCACTCGATTGCAATGCGGGCTGCATAACGCAAATGGTAGTCCTTACTACTGAGGTAAGACCAGACTGTTTCGACTGCTTTGGAGTTTGGGGTACCATGGAAAGATTCAATCATCCGTCTGGTCTTCCTCGCGTGAAAATGCTCGCTGGATGTGTCTAGTGGAGAAAGTTCAGTTGATTCATCTCCAGCATAACGAACACGGTAGAGGTAAGATTGTCCCTTCCTTCCTCCGACGCAGAAATACATATGTCCGTCAGGTCCGATATCCACATCAGTCAGAGCAAGAGATCCATTAGTGTTGGTTACAAAAGTTTCAACCTTTCCTTTGTAAGTTGAACCATCGGGTTTTAGATGGAGAGCGTACATGGTGGCAAATGTCCAGTCGCATAAAAAAATAGCGTCCCGATAATGAGTTGGGAATTTTGCTTTTATCCCGGCAATTACTCCAGTTGGACTACCCGGACCTATATCCACAACTGAACCAACGGTGTCAGGGAAGTATTTCCTCCACTTTTTGGATGTTGCCCGCCATCCATTTTCTCCACCAGATACCCCGTGGTTTACTCGGGTAGGGCGGTACCAGGGGGCTCCCATGTCCCACTCCATATCGGCATCGTAAACAAACATTTCTCCGTCACGATTAAGAGCAAAATCGCAGGGGTTACGGTAGCCCATATTGATCAATTCACGGTTCGTACCATCGGGGTTCAAGCGGATTACCCATCCTCCAGGTGCTTTTCCGGTTCCATTATGACCGTAGGCATAGTTTTCAAGAAGAACATCATCCTTCCAGTTTGTACGGATACGGGAGGATTCAAAGGGAGGGTTTTTGGCAAAGTTGCCGGCTACAAAGTAAAGTCCCTTGCCATCTTCAGTCACAATGAGGGAGTGAGGACCATGTTCCCAACCGCCCCGAAGGGGGAATAATTCCTCTTCTTGGCCATATTCTCCTGATTCGGAGACAGGTACCCGAACCACTCGCTTTTGCGAAACCATGTAGAGATGATCAAAGGCATAGAGCATTCCCCATTGTTCGCTTTTGAGTGGAAGCTTTGTAATGTCAGAATCCGTAAGGGTTTTTCCGACCTCTGGCATATCAATGAGGAAAGTGCCGGCTTTGTATTGGTCGGATACAACCAAACGACCCTTATTGTCAAAAGTCATGGAAATCCACGAACCGTATTTCGCCCGATCTACTTTGTAGATTAAATCAACCTCAAATCCAGGTGGGACCGATAGCCCCGTAGATTTGTCTACGATAAGGTTTTGAGCTGGAGGGGTGCTGCTGAAAAGCAGAAGCCCTGTTGTGCATGAAAAGAACAAATAGGTGAAAAAAGATAAGAGTATTTTCATAGATTATGTACAATTATATGTAAGGGAGTGTGAGTTTCTTACAAATCTTAAATCGTACCATTAACGCAGATAAATAAAGTGGTTTTCCTTAAATTATTTTTTATTTACCAATATATAATTCATTGGTACTCAAATCATGATCACTGAGGTCTGCTTCTGAAAGATCAAGGGCAGTTGGGTATGACAAGGGGCAAATCTCAATAACCGATGATTCCATGGTTTTATACCCCGCTTCTGCGAGCCACTTATGGGCTCTTTTAGACTGATCGGCTTGGGAGCTTTCCAGGGAATCGGTCCCGGTCATGTTTTTGACTGGGGAAAACTCCTCAATTCGATCTGCTTCTAGAATTAATGGGCATTTCGCAAAAGGTAGTGCGTCAAAAACGAAAGTTTCAAATTTGATTGCATTGGGCTCTTTGGGAGTTACAAAGCTGCCATCATCTTTTACGAAAGAAACTTTTTTTTCTGCCCGATGGAAGGGTAGCTTAATATTTCCACTTGCAAATTGTTCGATGAAGTCTCTTCGTAAAATGTGAATCGCTGGGCTTCCCGCCCGATATTTAATCTGGCTGTCACTGTCTTTTTCGAGTGCCTTTTCTTCGGGCAAATCAGAATATTCGATGATGGTAATCCTATCGTCTGTGGAAACAAAGTTACCCAATTTTTCATAGGGGCCGGTTTTGGTGAGGGAGCGACTGGACATGTCGGATTTCTGAAGATCGTGTAGACCCATAAAAAGGGGGTTAATCGTACTGACGAGCGGGTTGTCTACCTGAAAGTAAGAAATATGCTCAATGCCAAGCTGTTCCATATCGGAAACCGAACCTGAATCAATCAGAGCTTTAAGCGATCCCCCGTGTCCATTTGGGGAAAGGGCGAGACTCTCTTGGGAGGCAAGCAGAAGATTTCCTTCAAAGTCAGTTCCGGGCATCACGCCTTGAGCAAAGAATTTTATATTTTCCTTTCCGAGACCATAGTAATTATTTTCTTTAAAATGGGTAATTGTGGCTTCTAGGTTAAGAGGGCTACACATTATATACCATGGAATTGTCACCCCATATTTTTGGGATATTCCTCTTATTTGTTCAGCGAATAATTGGAAGAGAGATTTCTTTTTGATGGGACTGACGGGTAAGGTTCCTTTGGGCCCATCATATCCAAGTCGGGTGCCTTGTCCACCAGCCACGGTAAACGCCGCGGTTTTTCCGGCACGGATAATATCCTCACCGTGCTTAAAGGCTCGTGCGTAAAGGGCTTCCTGCTCTGAGTTTTTAGGAGCTAGCGGAAAGTAGGAAGCGGGACCATATTCATCGGGTAATCCAACATCATTCTTTTTGAAGATGCATTCATTTAAGGCTGATCTTAGCTCATCCCAGTCAAGATCTTCCACTTGCTTTGAAAGCTTCGGACTTTTAGCAGCCAATCGAGATATTCGAGTCTTATTTTTTTCAATAATGTCCATTATAATAACTGATTCATAGTAATTGTTTTTATAGCTGGCAACTGCAACTAGGTGCACCAAGGAAAGCCGTGATGATTTCTACCAAGTTGGAAAACAATGTTTGTTTTGTTGGGTGAATAGTGGAAAATGAGGCCTTTCTTTGCTAACAGACCAAAAAGGTCGAATGGTGTGTTGGGAAAGTAATCGTTTTATACTTACATCTCCATCCCGATATCAGCAGCGAAAGAGAATAGGTTGATGGGTTTATTGCTGGCAATTCCATACAAACAGGGCAAACTTACATATAAATTTGAAAGGTGCTTAAAGGAGACAAAGGTTTGCATTTGAAAGCACTGAGTTGCACTTGATAGATAGTAACTGATTTTCACTAGGAAATACGGTGAATTATAACATGCCCTCCGCTACCATGAGCGGATTCGAAAAAATCTTACCTTTCTGCATTATAACCAGTCCTAAACTACCTTTGATTTTTGGTAGTTGTTCCATCACTTCACAAATGAGAATCATCAAATACTGTGTGCTATTATGCAAAATATTGGAAAAACACAGTAAATACTGGTTTATGGGTTGAATAATAAGGGTTGGTCATCCTTACTTTTTTTATGAGTAAATTGATTGATGACGCAATCGCTCGTCTTCGAGCTCAGGGACTACGGATTACGGACCAACGTAGGTCAATACTGAGAGTTTTGACGGAAGCCAAATCACCCATGTCAGCTGAAGAGACTCATGTAGCTCTTAAAAAAGAAGCCTGTGACTTGGTTACCGCCTATCGTTGCCTTGAGCAATTTGAGAAAGCCGAGGTGGTTGAGCTTGGTGTCCGAGAGAATGGCACTAAGGTTTATTGTTTAGCACATGGCCAAGGGCATCATCATCACCTTACCTGCAGAAGCTGTGGAAGAGCAGAACGGGTTGATCTTTGTATGGGAAAGGAACTAGAAGAAGTTGCAACAAACTTTGGGTTTGTGGAAGTAAGCCATGTTATGGAGGTTTTCGGTCTTTGTCCGGATTGCAAATAATTGGCACAAGAAAGCAGTCAGAAAATTTTTTGACGAGGCATAACATATTTCTTGCAATGCAATCTTTAACTTGTTGGGGTACGTAAATATTTATGAAAGTTTACATAAGAATGTTATACGTTTCTTGCTTCTTGTTATTTTCCTCATGCCTTATGGCCAAAAATGAGGAAAGTAAAATTCGTGCGGCCATGCCATCGAAATTACAGGTAGAACCGTCTAAACTCCATAAGGTTTTGGTTTATTCTCAAGCTAGCGGTTTCAAGCATTCCTCGATTCCTACAGGGGTGAAAGCCCTCAAAATTATGGCCGAAAAAACGAAAGCGTTTACGGCTGATTTCACTTTGGATACAGAAAAGTTTACCCGTGAAGGTTTATCCCAGTACGACTTGCTTGTTTTTAATAACTGCACCCATGTCCAGAAAGCATTTAAAGAGAAAGTACAACGCCAAGCTATTCTTGATTTTATTAAACAAGGAAAAGCCTTCGTAGGCTTTCATGCGGCATCAGATGGGGGCATTCCACAGTGGGAGGAGTACACAGAGATGATTGGTGGTTGTTTTGCAGGGCACCCTTGGAACGCAGGGGGGAATTGGCCGTTTTTTGTAGAAGATTCCGCTCATGTTGTAAACCAAGCTTTCAAAGGGAAAGAATTCACCTTTTCTGACGAAATTTACCAATACAAGAGCTATGACCGGTCCAAACTAAGGGTTCTCATTGGATTAGATGCGGAAAAGTCTGGGAAAAAGGGGGATTCAAAGATGAATGATTACCCGGTTTCCTGGGTGAAATCTTACGGGAAGGGCCGTATTTTTTACTCAAATTTTGGTCATAACAAAGCCTCATGGTGGACGCCCTTCATTTTGCAACATTTCATAGATGGAATACAATGGGCTTTGCATGACTTGGATGGTCCATCTTCCACTATTCCTCATTCCAAGAAAATTTAATAAACATCGAGTTAACCAAAAAATATGAAAGAAGTAGAACAACTATCACGAAGAAAGTTCATTGGATCGAGTGCCCTCGCAGGAGTGGCTGCGAGTTTCCCCTATGTTGCTAAAGGTGAAAACCTACAGAGCGATACCATTCGGGTTGCTGCCATTGGTTTAGGCGGACGTGGAACCGGAGCGATTGGGCAAATACTAGACGCACCCAAAGATTTAGAAAAGGAGAAAGGCATCCGCTGTAATACCAAGCTTGTTGCGGTTGCTGAAGCGTTTCCTGAAAAAGCTGCAGGTAAAATAGCAGGGTTTAAAAAGAAATATGGAGAAGACAGAATTGATGTAGAGGGCAGGATTTTTGGCGGCCTTGACGGTTACAAGCAGGCCATTAATGAAGATGTGGATATGGTTGTAATTGCAACTCCTCCGGGTTTTAAGCCTCAACAGTTTGAGTATGCGGTAAATCAAGGAAAAAAGGTTTTTATGGAAAAACCTGTAGCGAGCGATGTTACCGGAGTGAGGCGTGTCTTAGAATCAGCCAAAATAGCAAAAGAAAAGGGGCTCACAGTTGGTATTGGTTTACAACGAAGGCATGAAGATCGCTTTAAAAATAATGTCCAGCAACTCCAAGACGGAGTGATTGGTGATATCAACCTTCTTCGAGTTTATTGGAATGGTAATTCTATTTGGCACCGTGCAAAACAAAAAGGAATGACCGAGATGGAGTATCAGGTTAATAATTGGTACCATTACACATGGGCATCTGGGGATCAAATCTGTGAGCAGCATATTCACAATTTGGATATTGGGTGTTGGATCAAAGGGATGTATCCGGTCAAGGCAAATGGAATGGGTGGTAGTGAAATGCGGATGGGAGGAGATCGAAAACTATCCCAAATATTTGATCATACTTTCGTCGAGTATACTTTTCCTGATGGCACTAAAATGTACAGTCAAGGGCGACATTTGAAAGGTGGATGGTCTCATGTCGCAGAGTATGCACATGGCTCGAAAGGAACATGCTCAGTCGCTAGGATTATAGAGCCATTTGGAGGAGCCCCTGTTCGCGTAACTGGTTCTGGCAATGGTCATTATCAGGAACAGAAAGATTTGGTAGAAACCCTACACAAGGGAGAATATTATAACGAAGCGGAGTATGGGGCGATGAGCACCTTTACTGCTATTTTAGGGAGAGAAGCATGTTACTCAGGTAAGGAAATAAATGCGGAAGAACTCTTGAAAAAGGGTAGGGACTATGCCCCTGGTATAGATGACTATACTTTCAGCAGTACGCCACCTGTAGTACCCGGTGAAAATGGAGAATATCCTGTTCCGGCTCCTGGCATATATCGGCCGTTTGCCTAATACACGGCAAATATAAAACCTCTCGGGTAACCGAGAGGTTTTTTTATATCTTAATTTTTACAAAAAAATACAAAGATACGATGCTCTTTTCCATTATTCTTGTTCCAAAATTTTAATTCAATAAGATGAAGACTGCGTTACAAAATGTAAGAAAAAATTTGTCGATATGATCCTTTCCGACCAGTCTATATTGCAAGCCATTGAAACCCGAGATATTGTTATTGATCCTTACGACCGGGAATGCCTAGGGACCAACAGCTATGATGTTCACCTTTCCAAGCACCTCGCTTGTTATGTGGATGAGGTCATTGATGCCAAAATGCATAACCAAGTGGAACATTTTGAAATTCCAGACGATGGTATCGTCTTGCAACCAGGCAAGACATACCTTGGGTCCACTCTCGAGTACACCGAAACTCGATGCTTTGTTCCTTTTCTTGAAGGTAAGTCAAGTGTTGGTCGACTGGGTATCGATATCCACGCAACTGCTGGTAAGGGAGATGTTGGGTTTTGTAACCATTGGACATTGGAAATCTCAGTCTCACAACCAGTTCGGCTATACTCGGGTATGCCCATTGGCCAATTAATTTACTTTTCCGTGGAAGGCGATGTAGAGGTTGATTATCAGTCAAAATCTTCTGCTAAGTATAACCAAAGAAGTCCCAAGCCTGTTGAGTCTATGATGTGGAAAAATAATTTCTGAATGAAGGAAGAACCTCTCCATCGTGAGATTGTTGAGGAACATGCGGGTAATCCTCAATTTCAACAAAAGCTCGTTAGCTTTTCACACAGCAGTCGTTATGATAGTCAACGGACAGGAAATATCTGTCATATTCAATTACTTGAGCAGGACGGAGCCATAAGAGGCATTGGTTGTCAATTACAAGCTTCTGCCTTAGCCACCGCCTGTGCATCTTTGATGGCATGCCATGTCCGAGGTCTGCCTGTGTCGAAGACTAAACTTTTAATAAAACATGTACTGCAGTATGTTGAATGCAAAGAGGGAACTCATTTGCCGGGAGACTTATGCGTTTACGAATCGATTCGCCTTTTTAAAGAAAGACATGACTGTGCACTCCTTGGGTGGCGCACTTTAAGGAAAGCACTCGAAAGTTAGAATTTAAAAGGAACGACCTCGGGGGCCTCGACCATAAGAATTTCTGGATCCGTGCTGGTTCCATCCCTGTGAATACCCCCGTCCTTGTCCAAACGAGGAGTGCACATTTAAAAGATCGTAGCGAGAATCATCGATTTCCTTGATGAATCTACTTTGCATAAGGCGGACAGGTGTTCCTTTTTGGTTGGAGAGCATAGGGAAAACTAGATGTAATGATTTTTCCGCTCTGGTTGTTGCAACATAGAAAAGCCTTTTTTCTTCCTCCATATCGCTTTCGCCATCAATTGCCCGTTTGCTTGGGAAAAGTCCATCTGCGAGACCAATCAAAAAAACATGGGGATATTCCAAGCCTTTTGATTGATGAATCGTCGATAGCCGTAGGCATCTCTCACTGTTTTGAACAACACGGTTGCCTGATTCTGAGCTGAGAAGGACTAGCTGGGATAGCATTTCTGAAAGATTTTCATATTTCGAGGCAAAATCGATTAAACTTTCTAAATCTTCTTCTCTTCTTGGCCAATTTTCATAAGTAGCACGCAGGTAATCTTGATACCACCCCCCAATCGCGCCTTCCACGATTTGGGCTGGTGTCGCAGAAGCTGTAAGGATGGCAATATTTTTGAGTGTTGCTACAAGTTCTTTCCAGTCTTCTTTTGCATCCTTAGGTACCTTGGCGATCACCTCAGTTGAATCTAATGCGTCTACGGTTGTACACTGGTTGGTCGTGGCATGCTTTTGGGCAAGGGTGATAAGTTTGACAGCTGTTTTTTCTCCAACTTTCGGAAGTAAGCATGCAAAACGAAAGAAAGCAGTGTTGTCCTTGGGGTTAGCGACAAAACGAAGTTGAGCCACAAGGTCTTTAACATGGGCTTGTTCGAAAAATCTCATTCCACTAGTAATGACAAACGGAATTCCGCGCCTAGATAGTTCAACCTGTAGTTCCATGGCGTGAAAGTGAGCTCTGTAAAGAATAGCAACATCATCGTAATGCACCCCAGAATCGTACAGCGATTGAACTTTAGAAAGAATAAAGTCTGCTTGCTGGTAAGCATCCATAGTAGGAACAACCACAGGAAGGTCTTGATGTGGTCTGGAAGCTTTTAATTCCTTTGAAAAACTGCCCTCAGTTGATCTGCTTTTTAGGATATCATTGGCCAGGTTTAGAATTTCTGGTGAGCTTCTATAATTTGTTTCAATCTTGAAAATTTTTGCCGCAGGATGTCGCTCTGGAAAACTTAGGATCTGATCTAAGTCAGCTCCACGCCAAGTATAAATACACTGGGCGTCATCACCAACTGCCATTATTTGGTGGTTCGCAGCAATTTTATCGACAATTTGAGCCTGCAGGCAATTAACATCCTGATATTCATCGACCAAAACATGAGAAAATCGTGATTGATAGTAGCTAGCAGCTTCGGGATTGGTTTCTAAGACTTCGAGCCAATACACAAGCAAGTCATCGTAGTCGGCTAATCCTCTTTGCAATTTGATTGCCTGATAGTGGTGAGCAAAGGATTCAATTTTAACTTTTAATTCAGCGTTACTTGGATAGCGTCCCCTCGCTACTTCGACGACGTCTGTCATGATATTACGGGCGAAGCTTATGATGCCCTTAATCGGTTTTACTTTAGGGTTTTCTTTCACCTTAAAAAAGTCGGGGTCCAAATCTCGAATGATTTCATTTAATAAAGAATCTGAATCTCCATCATCTAAAATGGTGAAACTTTTGGGTAAGCCAATGGAGTCACCAAATAAGCGAAGCACTTGGCCGCCGACGTGATGAAATGTGCCTCCTAGAAATCGATGTGCTCCAACCCCGGTCAGCTCCTCCACACGTTCGAGCATTTGTTTGGATGCTTTATTGGTGAAAGTAAGAAGGAGGATGGCTTCCGGGCTTACACCTTGAGAAAGTAGATAGGCAACCCTGTAAGTAAGGGTGCGAGTCTTCCCTGAGCCAGCTCCTGCTAACACCAAGGCCGGACCATCTGGTGCGGTGACAGCTTTAAACTGATCTTGGTTGAGCTCTTTTTGAAAATCAATGGAGGGCACTGCACTGGAAACTTTTGGTGGTGTTCCAAAAATATCATCTTCTTCATCTTCATAGTCGTACACACGAATAGGTATCAACTTAATTTTAAGAGTCGAGCAAGGTTATTCAGAAATTGAAGTAAAAGTTGGAGCTAAATGATCGCGATGCACAACTTCCAATTGATTTTTTTCCGGGTAAAGAGCCAGGATTTCTTCGTCCTGTAATCCTTTCATTGAAAGCAACTCTTCCGAATTAAAACGAGTGATGCCTTGGGCGAAGATTTGTCCATCTTGCGTGGAAATTGAGATTACATCGGCTTTTTCAAATTTACCTTCGACGGTACACAGTCCCTGAACCAGTAAGCTACCTCCTTGTTTAGTAACAGCAAGGTAGGCTTCATTGTTGACAACTAAAGAGCCGCGAGCCTTTGGAAAAAAAGCAAGCCACTTCTTCCGGTCTATAAGGTTTAGCCCAGCTGGTGAAAAAAAAGTACCAACAGCCTTACCTTTAAAGATTTCATTTAAGTTAGCAGGTTGTTCGCCACTGCCAATGAAGACAGCACAGCCTGATTTAGTTGCTACTTTTGCCGCTTCTATCTTGGTTATCATTCCACCAACTGCGGTTGGGCTGTTAGTACCTTGAGCCATTTTTTCGATGGAAGGAGTTATCTCAGCGATAAACGGTACAAGAGTACCTCCGTCTTTATGGGTCATTAAGCCCATAGCGGTGGACAGAATTACTAGCATTTCTGCCTCGCACAAGGAGGCTAGAAGAGCCGAGAGTACATCGTTATCACCGAATTTTATTTCTTCATCACTTACAGAGTCATTTTCGTTTACGATTGGAACAACTTGGCGGTGAAGTAAGGAAAGCAAGGTCTCTTTTACTTTTTCAGATCTTTCCTGTTGGTTAAAGTCATCTCGTGTAAGTAATACTTGGCCTGGTATCATATCAACTTCACTAAGAGCCTCAGACCATGCATTCATGAGTAAACACTGCCCCACAGATGCACAGGCTCTTAATTCTGCCATCTCTTTTGGTCTAGATTTGTATCCAAGCTTACCCATGCCGAGCCCAACTGCACCCGAGCTAACGATGATGACTTCCACACTTTCCCGGCGAAGTTGTAAAATGCCTCGTGCAAGGTGTTGGAGGCGGGCTTGATGGATATTACCATGTCCCGCTGACAAAATTCCCGTTCCAAGTTTGAGAACAAGTTTTTTCATCAAAGGAACAGAAATGATCGGATAAGTTAGTCTGACTTAAGTAAGCACACGGAAGGAAGGTTAAACCTTTCGCAAGTCGCCTTCCTTGCTTGACAGTGCTTGGTTGATTTTATTGACCGCATCATCTGTACTTTTCTGGACGTCCTTTTCTGACCTTTTAAAGTCGTCTTCCGGTAAGCCATCCTTTTGTGCTTCCTTAAGTGCATCCATCGCTTCCTTCCTCGAGGCTCGGATACCAATTCGGCTGTTTTCTGCAAAGCCTTGGGCCATTTTGCAAAGTTCTTCACGGCGTTCACCGCTTAATTCCGGCATTGGCATACGGATGAGTTCACCATTAACGATGGGGGTGATTCCAAGCCTTGCGTCTATCAATGCTTTTTCAATGGGTTGTGCCGTAGATTTGTCCCAAGGTTGGATTTGAATGGTTCGAGCATCGGGAGTGGTGATTGCTGCTACATCCCGAAGTTTCATACTGGAGCCGTAAACATCGACTGTAATATTTTCGACCATAGATGGGTTTGCCTTGCCTGTGTGGAGGGTGGAGAATTCATGAGTGACATGATCAATGGATTTGTTCATCTCTTGATTCATTTTCTTAAAGATAGATTCAGTTTCCATAACTATTTATCAGGTAGATTGTTGGTTGTTTGTTCTATATGAGTGATTAGCTCACTGTGGTTCCGATAGATTGACCAGAAACGGCCGTTCTGATTGATTGCTCTTGCTCTAGGTCGAAAACAAGAATGGGCATTTTATTATCCATACAAAGAGAGAAAGCCGTCGAATCCATGACCGAAAGCCTTTTTTCTAAGCATTCCATATAACTCAAAGATTGATATTTTTTGGCATCGTCAAATTTATGAGGATCTTTGTCATAAATGCCATCAACTTTTGTAGCTTTAAGAATAATTTCGGCAGATATTTCACTCGCCCTCAAGGCAGCGGTTGTATCTGTAGAAAAATAGGGATTCCCTGTACCCGCGACAAAAATTACGATACGGCCGCGTTCAAGATGCCTGATCGCTCTTCTTTGGATGTAAGGTTCTGCCAATTTGTCCATGGGGATCGCACTTTGTACCCGAACCACCGCACCCATTTTTTCAAGTCGGTCCATGATCGCTAAACCATTAATGACGGTAGCAAGCATACCCATAGAATCACCAGTCGTCCTGTCTATCCCTTTGTCGCTTCCCTGCAAACCTCGAAAGATATTGCCCCCTCCCACAACAAGACCAATTTGTACTCCCATGTCTGCAACCACCTTGATTTCAGCGCATATTTTTTCTAGGGATTGAGCATATATTGGTTCTCCTGCTTTACGGCTACCTAATATCTCGCCACTAATTTTTAAAATGATTCTTTTGAATTTAGATTTTTCCATGAATAAAATTTCTTACATCCATATCACTTGACTTTAGACAGGCTGGTTTCATAATAACTATCTTATCTAGCCTGGTGGTGTAATGGTAGCACAGGAGTTTTTGGTACTCTCAGTTGGGGTTCGAATCCCTGCCGGGCTGCCACTTTTCTAATACAGCGGTAAAGCATAATTATTTAGAGAGTGGTGGCAGCTCAAATGGATCAAAGTCGGGTTCTGGTACAATTGGGGGTGGAGTATTAAACACATTACCCAATGGAACAGAAGTTTCGTTTTTATCCAGTTCATTTAGCGATGAAGAAGGTGGGGGTAAGGGAGTAAAGTCAAAGGGGTTTCCTGACTCACTGTTTTCGGTCGTTTTTTTCTCAGGAAGATTTGCACTTGGTGGGGGCGTAGGAGGAGCATCAAACGGATTGAAACTACCAGATTCTGGTAGAGGTGGCGGAGGTGCTTCAGAAGGGGTCGACGGAGGTTCTATCATTTGCTCACTACTGGACGCTGGGGGGGTTACATTAAACGGATTAAAGTCATCAATAGGAGGAGGGGGGGGGACTGGTGAAGGCAGGCTCTTTTTTTCCGCT
>ERZ1046876.1695-NODE-1695-length-14299-cov-4.664841_pt1 | contig 14299 bp, 8 predicted proteins | sample MGYA00383094_ERZ1046876 | MGnify/ENA primary metagenome ERZ1046876 (study PRJEB29581, sample SAMEA5548364) | metagenome | biome: marine; feature: coastal; material: water | depth 50 m | study: Short-term variability in the microbial, nano- and picoplankton...
CGATTTGGATGACGGAGCAGTTGACCACCGGGGGGACGCTCTCCCCGTCCTCTCGAAGTCTGCGACGAAGATGAAAATGGACAAATTATTGTCCACTCCGCTTCCATCATATGACGGTTCGACACCAGGTTCCTTCGTTTGGACGCATGCTGCATGGTGGATTGCTCGACGCGTCCGTGCAGCGCAATTCAGAACCCGTGAAGTCACAGGGCGAGATACATTGCCAAACGATCGCGGCAACTTGTGTTGCGCATGGCACACAAACGGTCTCATCGATCCCCTCGCCATTGCACTTAACCACAATCGATTCTTTGTGTTGGGCGGCCGCCACGACCTCGTTACGCGTCCACTGCTCAGTTGGTGGACGCGACGCATGGCGGTGCAACCAGTCGTTCGCAAAGCAGAACTTTTGCGCGGTGGATGCTCAGAAGAAGAAGCCACTCAAATTAATGGCCGTTCACTGTTAATGCTCGCCACTGGGATCTCAGAAGGATTTGGTTGTGTTCTGTTCCCAGAGGGAACAAGCCACAGTGAATCGTCGATGCTTCGATTCCGGACCGGTCCAATGCGGACCGTTCTCGCTGCCGGGGCCATCGCCAAATATCGAGGCAACGCACTCCCTGCTGTGATTCCAATCGGTTTGCATTTCAGAAATCGCGAACTGTTCCGTACCGATGAGTGGGTCGAATATGGCGCACCACTCCAACTTGTTGACGAAGACATTCCTGATGAATTAGTCGAGGCTGTCAAAGATGGGAAATGGAGCGAACCACCTGCGCCCAAGGTCACAGCACTCCGGGACAAACTTCGCCTCGAACTTGTCCCAATGACGCCAAACACGTCTGATTGGAGCGAATACGATGCCTTGCACCTCATGGGCCACGTCGAAGCCCGCCGCTCAGGCCAGCCTCTCTCTTCGTGGCGAGAGGAAGTGCTTGCAGCGCGTGCGTTGCGAGATGCGCTCCAGCCCGCCGGAATGTCACTGATGGAGACTGAAGTCCCCGCCATCGAAAACCCTGTGCTACCACCCGCAAAGGCTGCTGCCCAATTGCTCAGCGACCGTGGACTCGACGGCAGGGATTTGAATGCTGCAGGTACCGATTTGAGGACGTTCAACCCAACCAAAGTCATCGCACCTCTCATTCGCCTCCCCGTCGCATTGCTCATGCTACCAATCTGCCTGTATGCCTTTGGTGGTCAAGTGGCCATGGGGCGATTGCTTGGTGATTCGACCGATGAAGGCCTTGATGCAAGGACCTCATACCACTTCTTAGCCGCCATGTTTGGCTCCCTCATGTTTTGGCCACTTCTCACAATTCTTGCAGTATGGCTTGCTGCCAGCAACGCTTCTTCACTCACAGATCTTATTGGATTTGATTGGCTTGCTGTCTATGGAGAAAGCCAGATCCACGCGATGCTCGCCGTTGGGACCCTTGCCGTATCTTTGTGTCCAATTTACTGGTTCAGCGGCCGGGTTTGGTCCAAGTTTTGGGATGACTTGGTTGACTTCAAACGCTTCCTCCTCCGTATGAACACCCGAGGCGCGCAGCGACAAAACATACGCGGTGCGCTCAACAACCTCCATGTTGAAATGGACAAAATGGCCCTTTGATTGAAGGGTGCGGTTCAAACGAGAGGAGTTCATCCGCCAACCATGAACCCCAGTGCGGTCATCCAGCAAATCCAAGCATGGATGAAGCAAGAACGGCTTACCGTCAAGGTCCAGCAGGACCCGCGCGCAGAAGCCCATTTCCTCATCAAGTACCCTGCAGGCAACCAAGGTCACATGTTCGCCGTTGTTGTCCCAAAGGGTCGCGATTTGGTTGCGATATCAAGCATGACTCGCGTCGACAAAGGCCAGCAGAAAGAAATGGCCAAGCACATGGAAGAGGATCGTGAAGAATGGCTCGAATGGGTCCATGAAGCGCGACTGCAACTTATTCGCTCAACCGTCGATTGGGGCATTCACATGGGCCATACCGGCAAAGAGAAAGCAGGCCCCCTCCAAGCATTCAATGTCAGTCTACCGATTTGGTTTGACGGCCTCACAAAGAATGAATTTATGCACGCCTTGCGCAACTTGTGGCTGGCAAAACTCGGCATCATTCATGAAATCAAGTATTCTTACGGGCCGGGCATCGGTCAGTCGGGGCCGGTTGATGATTGGCCAAAACCAAAAAGCAATGTTGAAAGTAAAAACAGCCCTGCCGGGCCAGCAACTGCATCGTCGACTGAACACGAAATTGAATTCGATGAAAAGATGACATTTGGCTCCGGCTTCGACCCTTCAGAATGGGCTTGAATCACCCGTTCAGCCCGGCCATACCAAATGGTCAAAAAATGACATGTGGCAGGCGCGGTTAAGTACCATAAGTGTGAGAAGAAAATGGTCTCACCACTGGATGTGTACACATGGGTCAAAAAATGAAGTCAGTAAGCCTCGTATCAATCATGATGCTCTCGGTGCTCTCAACGCTGTTGATGGCAACCGTTACCGTATCTGCAAACACAGTTGTCGTCACCGAAGCGATTCAGGTCGTCGATGGCGGTACAGCAACGGATCAACAAGCTGCCGTCAGTTCGGACAGCGAAGGAAACGTGCACGTCGTATGGACTCGAAACAACCTCCACCTCTACTATTCAATGATCTCACCACGCGGTGACACACTCATCGACACAACCCAAATCACCAACCCAGGACTTCACAAGATTTGGCATCCAGACATGGTCGTTGACGAAATGGACCGCGTTCACATTGTATGGACTGACAAAGCCAGCCAACACAAAATCGTCTACACTGTTCTGAATCCTTGGGCAACTCCTATGGATGGCTCCGCAAGCGATGATGGGACAATCAGCGCCATCGACGACCACGTCGTCTCAATGCGCGCCCAGAACCGCGACTGGCCAGCCATCGATTTGGACAGCCAAGGAAACGCCCACATTGTTTGGGAAGACTCGTATGACGAACTTCAGCGATTCTTTAACCAACCACAGATTTACTACACCATGCTTCAGCCTGATGTTTCCACTGGCGCAGTTGTCACCCTCTTCGACGACACCCTCCTCACCCCAATCATCGGCCACAAGGGCCACCCAGACGTTGTAGTTGACGCCAACGACTACGTCCAAATCGCATGGGATGACACCCGGGGCGGTAAAGTCGAACTCGCCTTCATCGTCGACACCTCTGGGTCGATGTATTCCGAGTGGGCCGATATCTGCACCGTTGTTTACGGTGGCAACTTCGCTTCCGGTGGTTACTTCCAAGGCATCAAGCCAATGCTCGAAACTGCAAACATGACTGTCTACGAAACCATCTACGGCCTCGGTAACACCCTCCCAGGTGCAGCAAGTTCTGGAAACTGCGCTGGTAAGAACCAAAACGCAGGTCCACGAAACACGCCACTCGGACAGTTCCCTGGTGACAACTCTGGTGGCATTCGAAAGCTCCCCGGAACCGTGTACAACGGAAACACCTATTCCGGATACTCCGGTGAAGATTGGGGGCCAGGATCGAACTGGGCTTGCCTCTCTTGGAAAGACGCATCCGGCTACGTTCCAGGCAACCCGCCAACACAAGACGACCACAAGTGGAACCCGAACGCAACAAAGATCGTGATTCCAGTTTCTGACGAAGGACCAAAGGACGGCGACCCGTCCCAACAGGCTGATGATCTCACCGCCATTGAAGAAGCGCACGACAACTGCCTAACAGCAGGTGTCATCCCAGTCGGTCTTTACGGCCAAGGCTACGGTGGCGCTGGAAACATCCAATCTCACTTCATGGATCTCGTGCAGTGCCCGAATGGTGTTGTTTCAACCCAAACTCGAAACTGCCCAGGCAACACCCTCCGCTCCTCTGATGCTGGTGGTCAAGCCTACGAATTCCCATCCGGCAGCGGTGGCGCAAATGCAATGGCTCTTCTCGTTGAGGCGATGGTCTACATTTCGACCAACAACTCCCGTGAAATCTACATGTCTGTTCTCGACCCATATGGCAAGATGAACAACGACCCAACTTGGGTTCCTGGCGGCACCGGTCACTCCGTTGTTTCCAGTAACTATGTCGAAGACACAGGACTTGGTTCTGAAGGCCACTTGGTTGTTGTCAACGACACCCGTGTGACCATCGACGACGCATACTCCTTCCACCCAGCTATTGGCGTGGACATGCAAGGCAACACACACATCGCTTGGATGGACGGGCGCGATTACGGATTCGAAAAGGCCGTCAACTACGAAGTCTATTACACCAAACTCCGCCTGCAAGGTGCTGGTGTTTGGGACGGAGCAGATGAAGGGCTTTCCACATACGCCATCAAGAAGATTCAGGACACAGCCATCTCCAACGTTGAGACGCCATCCGGAATATCCGGCAACAGTCCATTCGGTGGAAACTCCGTGTTCCCCGCTCTCTTGACCGATGATCAAAACAATGTCCACATTGCGTGGGTTGACTCGGGCAATGCAACGGCAGGTGAAGAAGTCGTCTACACTCGATTGAACGCAACGGACCTCACAGGTGAGGGCGAAATTGCCCTCGATCCCTGGGAAATTGTGTCCATCACCACATGGGCTAGCAACAAACTCGGTCCAAATGCAGGTTCTCAACCAAGCATCGGTATGCCTCCAGCGTTCTCCAATGACCTTGGAAGCGGTGCACACGTTGCATGGTCTGACACCAACAAGTGCAGCCAAGAAACGAACAACAACCGCTTCACGATCTGTTACTCCCACGTTCTTACGGGACAAGTTGATGTCGATTTCCAAGACGGTGAAACCTTCTACCACGTCATCGAACCAGGTGAACAAACCATCTACAACATGACCATGAACAACTCGACACCGGGGCCAAAGGACCTCGTGGCCGACACCTTCGGTCTGAACATCACGGGCGTGCCACAAAATTGGACCGCCACTTTGTTCTTCGCCGATAACCACACGACCGTCATGCCAGAAACCGCCATCTTCCTCGAAGGTGGAGAAGACATCAGGTTCTACCTCCGAGTGCGCGCACCTTCGGTGTACCAAGCAAACGGCGATGAATTAGCTGACATCCGAGTGACAGCAAAATCCTACAAAGATCCAGCAATCCAGTCCGACTTGACCACCCGAACCCTCATGGACGTCGTTCACGGTATCAACTTGGACACGTCGCACAGCATGGCTGACATTGAACAAGGTCAAACAGCGATTTTCTCCATCACGATCACCAACACTGGTAACGTGTTTGATCGCTTCATCTTCTGGGACCCATACACCCTTGAAGGACAACAAGAATGGTTGCTTCCATTCAACTGGGCTGTCAATTTCCCAACAAGCGTGGAACTCGATCCAGGTCAGTCAGTGACCAAGAACCTCGAAGTGTTGGTGCCTACTTCTGAAGATCCGGGTGCGTTTGTCATCTATCTGAAGGGTTGGTCTGAAGGCGAACCGATCAAATCCATCGAAAAAGGAACGTACGACATCCTTGAATTGGGGATCTTCGTTTCGATTCGTTCCACAGGCAACATTGTCATGGAAATCTTCGATACAAGTGAATACGTCGACCCTGGTCAATGTTTCACCTACCCAATCGATGTCACCAAGAACTTTGATTCTGGCAACCTTGTGTTCACCACCCCTGGTGCACCAGAAGCAAAGCCTGACACCATCTCCCTTGACGCATGGCGCCAAGACAACTGGGTTGTCAACATCGACTTCTCGAACGCTCCAGGCGGAAACAACGTCCCAATGGAAACACCTCGTGCATGGAACATTCCTAACGGAGATGACTACGTCACCTACGAAGTCGGCGTCGAAGTCTGTGCTCCAACCCTTGCCTCCGCAGGACTCGGACCAGCTGTTGTTCTCAAAGCATATCTCGATGGTTATCCACGGATTTCAGCTTCGAAGATCCTCTCCACCAATGTGAATCACGTGTATTCACTCGGTGCTGAAGCCGAAATCAGCGAGGATGACATGATGACCTTGAACGGACAAGATGTCGTAGCAGTGAACCCTAGCCAAGAACTCGTGCTGCCAACCACTGTCACCAACTATGGAAACGGACCTGACCGATTCGATTACCGCCTCGCACGGGTCACCGACCCAGCAGGCGTTGACGTGATTTGGGACATTGAAGTTCCTCGTGAAAATTTGCTTGAACTGGCCCGCGACACTCAACAAGAGTTCGATGTTCAAATCAACGTCCCCGACCAAGTTGAAGCAGGCATCTACACGGTGGTCTTCCAAACATACTCCGAAGAATCCTACCCAGATGCAAGTGGACGATTGACTCGCTTGCGCTTCACTCAGCAAATCTCGGTCTATGTGCAAGAATTCTATGACATGCAAATTTCGATGGACGAAACAGTCGACAACGCTGTCAAGACCTCCGCACCTGGCCGAATTGTTCGCTTTGAAGTGAACATTACCAACAACGGAAACGTTCCAGATTGGGCTCGGTTGGACAACCACACCTCCCAGCGAGACGGTGAAGCACTGATTTGGTCCGAACTTCCGAGCATGGGCGCTCTCAGCGATTGGGACGTCGAATGGCGAATGGTCAAGCAAATCGGAACGGATCTCACAACCGAGGAATCCTGCCAAATCATCGAGTCGATTCCGGTTCAGACTGGAAACGAGGATGCACCATTGGATCCTGATGTTGTCTTCGCAGACACCCTCGACGACCAATGCATCTACGTGGAATCTACGGACAGCTACTACATGCCAGAAATGGCGGCTTACAGCACCCACCAAATGGTGGCGATTGTGACGGTTGCTCCATCCGCAAAACTCGACACACGAAACCTCGGCCTCAAGGTTGTCTCCAAGATGGGCAACATGTTGGACGGTGGCGATCACGATGATTCCCCTGCATGGGATGGCGAATCTCTTGACACAAACGAGTTCATCATCACACTCCGATTGCGAGCTCCAAACTTGGACATCACTGAAGTCAAGGCTTCCATCACTCAAGCAGCGGTTGGCGAAACAATCCCAATCCGTGTCGTGCTCGAAAACAATGGAAACACCCACGCAACTGACATCGAAATCATTCTTTGTGAGTACCCAAGCGCTGGCGATGCTGACACGCTCAATGATATCAAGAAGAACGGTTGTGAAGAAGACCGCATCGTCATGCGTCAAGTGATCGGCGCTTTGCTTGCTCCTGATGCATCAGAAGAATCCAAGTCGATTGAATTGTACCTCCTCTACCCAGTGAGTGCAGGAAGCCATGGCGTCTATGTTGTGGTCGATCCACTCAATGAAATCGTTGAGACCAGTGAACGGGACAACGTGAAAGAGGTCTCCACTGAACTTCAATCGGAGAATCCATTCCTTGACGTTGCAGGTGAAGTTGTTGGGAAGACCGCTCTGCCATTCGCAGTGATTGTGTTGACCTTCGCTCTGCTTGGTGTTGTTTACCTCGTTGGTAAGGGTCGCCGTGATGACGTCAACAAGCGACTTGCTGAGCAATCTTCGCTCATCTCGGTGCTTGGCAAGGACGACAACTGATTCGAGGGCCGCCCGACTTGGTTGGCATCACTTGCCAATCCAGTAGCGCAAGTCCCGGTCAGGACTGCTGGCTACAATGTGGCCTGCACGCTCGGAAAGTTGCTGCTCAAGGCGACGCTTGACCTCGTCGACCAAGGTGTTGAGTTGAGGCCGATCCAAGTGAAACTCATTGGCTAAGGCCCCCAAATCAAGCCGCGTGGTTGGCGCATCAATGAGGGTGTGGACGACGCTTCGTTGTTCATAGTGGTCAAAGTCAGAATCCACACCAGCTGACACTCGACTTCGAATGTGCTGATGCAAGGAGATGAGGGCATCTCGCTTTCGGTCCAACTCTTCGAGCACTTCGGTCACCTGTTGAATGTGGGCGATGCCTTCACCAACGGAGATTTTCTTTCTTCCGCTGATGGTTTTTACAACGTTTTCAACACCCGTTGGGAGGCGATTGGAAAGCCGCATTGGTCCACCTGCGGGCAACGAGCGCTGTTCGACAGAAAACAGGTCCGGACCGAGATCGATTCGCAGCGACATCGATTGTTGTACGCTGTAAATGGTTCGAGGTGGACCGCCCTTTTCGCTTGGAACCTTCATTTTCATGACAAAATTGCCGCGTTCTAATTCCTTGAGGTGCTTAACGATGGCTTGCTGACTCACGCCTAGGAGATCTGCGAGTTGCATTGGGTAATGTGGCTCCCTCACCAACCGTTCCAAAATCTGACGACGTAGTTTGTTTTGAAGCAGGCTCAGGGCTGTTTCCAAATCACTCATAGTGCTCAACCTGTGGTTACCTAGACGGGGGCCCCATATGAAGGCCACGCTCAATTACAGGCCGTGGAATCTTGATCAAGTGGCGATTCACAGGCGCCGATTATACCACGAGAAGAAGGTCTGAAAACCAATCCCACATGCGTTTCGGCCCGAGTGCTGCGAACATAGCAAACAGGATTCCTAAGGCGACTAAAGGCCACGCTGTGGACTGAGGGAGCGTTGCTTCGTATTTCCATTCGACCTCGAACTGTTGCAGTGATTGGACATCATCACCACCCGCCACAAATCGATACTCCCCACTCGCGGCGTTCCACAAGAATCCTCCATCCGATGCTTCACCACCGGCAACAAGGTCGATCGCAAATTTTTCACACTCATAGTAACCGTCTTTCTGCGTGCACTTTGATGCTTCAGATGCTTCAGCAATACCAATCCACACGTTGTTCTTCTCCCACTGCACGGAAACTAAAACTTCAGCCAAATCAATTTCACTTGGGAGTTCAAGGATTTCTTCTGACATCCCCCAATAACATGTGACTTCATCGTCATCGATGAAAGGCAACCCTTCGTCTACGCTGCATGGTGGGAGCATTGCAGTTTCAGAAGCACTGTCTTCAAACCCTTCAGATCCGACGAAAGCGCCAATGAGGAGGGCGACAGAGATGACGCCAAAGACAACCCTGATGATTGATTCAAACATGCGCCCACCTACAATTCATCCCAACTTTTCCAATCTTTGTCGGAAGGTTGGGTTGGTTTTTCCCGTTGAAGAGGTTGTATTTTTGGACGATTGGTTGTCTCGGTGATGATTGAATCATCAGAACCTTCGTCCCACGATGCGATTGTTTTGGTGTTTGGATCTTTCTTTGGTGCAACTGGTTTCTTTGTACTCGGACTTGGACGGTCAGCGAATGGGTCGCTGACCTGCTGTGTTGCTTCTTCTACATCACCACGCATGAGGGCATAGACCTGTTCAGTCGTCAGGAGGCTTCCGCTCATCACGCTCTGCTTTCCATCAATGAATTCTTCAGTTTGTCCAACACCGGTGTCCGCAAAAGGGGCCTCGACCTTCGGTTGAAGTGGGTTTTCTCCTTTCGCAAAAGCAGCCATCATTTCGGGCGTGAGTTCTGTTGCTTGCGTCATGGTACCATCAGGGTTCATCATGATGACGGAGCCTTTGCTTTGATTGATCCTTGCAAGCCACAAAATAACGCCTGCAAGCGGAAGCACCGTTAGACCGAGGCAGCATGAGGCCACACCAAACAGCATACCTGGGCTCGATAGAATTGCAAATTGATACGGATTTGTGTGAACGAGGTAGATGGATTCATTGGCACAGTCAACACCTTCCTGGCACGTCACATCCAAGGCGTATTCTCCCTCTTGCTCTACATCCCAGCCACTGGTGATGATGAACGCAGTGGCATCGGCGGACATTGGAAACCAATCGGAAGCACAAATCTTGTTTTCCTCGGCATCGGCAACTCGAGCCGAGCCTTCGATTCGAGTAAGGTTGAGGTCGACATTGTTCTCACCCTCTTGGGTCACAGCGTAGTAGCACCCCTCTTCGAGGTTGACAACTTCACTGCCAGGCCCGGTTGCCGTAGCGACGGCCATGACCCTTGGATCATAGGCTTCATCGATGGCGTCACCTTGCGAATTGAGCAAGAATGCGCCAAGAATAAGCAGCACTGCACCAGCAATGGCCAGGCGAAGAGGCCATGGGTTGCGTGCGGACTGAGCCATGTTTTCACCTGCCACTCTTCCCAAATGAATCCTCGCTTCAAGCCAAACCGAGTTCAGCGAGCTTTTCCGGCAAGTATGTTTCAGTCACGAAATCAAGACCGTACTTCGCCAATGATTGCTGTTCAGCCTTCTTTCCAAGTTCCAGCATCATGTTGATTTGTTCTTGCCACCAACCATCAGCAAACCGTGGATCTGAAAGTTCTGCATTGAGCGCTTCAATGTCTTTCTTTGACAAATCATCGTTCGGTAGGTCATAGGCGACGATGTCATCAGCAGTGATGCCGAGGTATGTGGCGGATGGTGTTGCTAAGTACTCGGAGATGTGCGCCGTCTTGATCGCACCATATGCAATGGAAGCGAAAATTCGGAAGGACCACGGATCACCGTCGAGGAAGACAACGACTGGTAGATCCCATTCTTCGCTCATGCGCTTCATGATTCGCCGGGTCGAACGAGCCGGCTGCCCCTTCAAGTGCAAAAGGCCACATCGGTATTCTTCATCAAATCCGTTCTCAATCAATCGGTCAAACATACCACCAGTCTCGATGGCCATGATGAAATCGATGTCATGCTCGAGCAGTTCAATCTTTTCAGCCTCAACGTTGTATGGCACGCCGTATCCAGAATCGCCGACATCGTCTCGTGCGTTGATGCGCATCCATTCGCCCCTACGATTGCGTTCTCGCAAGGTCAGGTTCCCAATCATTCTGGCTCCGTCTTCTTCAGGACGGAGTTTGAAATCTTCTCGTAAGCACTTTGTGACAATTTCCAAATCTTCTGCGAGGTTGTTGGATTCGTTTTGGCTACCAAACTTTCCAAGGCCCCACGCCTCTGAGATGTAATACATCTCTCTCAGGGTTGAGGACTTTCCAGCGACCAACATTTCCTCGATGAATTCAACGACGTGAAGGGCTCGAAGCAATTGTTTCGCAGACCCAAGACTTGTTGCATCTCGAATGGATTCCTTTTTTCCGTACTTGTAAACGCCGAGTTTCTTATCGAATCCAATGTTATTCTTGGTACGGACAGGCAAGGTCATCCTGGGCGGTTCGCCTTTCACGATCCGGTCGTACATTTCACCGACAATCAGGTGCATTGCTTGTTTCGTCTCTTCTGGTGTGTGGCGTCGTGTCATCAAACATCACCTCCGAAGAGCGTGGTTTGGCCAGTCGGTGGCGCCACTGTTGGCTCCCCCATCGGTTCAGCAGGTTCTTCTGGAGTTGAATCCGTATCGCCAGTATCGCTAAGAGCGCGCTCTTGTCTTCGGATTTCTTCGAGGAATTTTTCATCCATCTTGCTTGCACCTATGACATCTTGAGAGCCGCGGAAGAACACATCGGTTTCCGTCCAATCGCCTCGCTCGAGTCCACCCATGCTGTAAGTGATGACGGTTCGTTCACCAGGTTCAAGCGATGGAAGTTTCCATGCCCATACGCCAGTTGCTTCCTTTCGTCCACCCGTTTCGTTGTTGATCAATTCTGCCCCCGCTTTTTCCGGCCATGTGGCCAAAATTGTGTAGGCTCGAACCCTGCTGGTGTAATTGAACAGGGTGATTGAGACATCGGTCTGCTTGGTTTCTTTGTTCCAAGTGGTTGTTGTTTCGGAGATCACAGCTGACATGATTTTCGTGATGGACCCCGCAAGGTCAGGCACAGGACGCCCGAGGATATGTGCTGATTTCTCAGCAATCGCAGGCAGAATATCGTTAATCAGTTCGAACTTTTCTTTTGTCTTGGCCATTTTCTTCTTCTTTTCCAAGTGCTTTCTCAAACCACGCCCCATCTCGAGCATGGCCTTTCGTGCTTCTTCGATGACTTCGCCATTGTCCGCGAGTGCTTCTTTTGCTTCTGAGGTGAATTGAACGTTGGTGCTTGCAAGGTGAACTAAAATGGCAGCAGGCCCCTTTGGCACACCCTTGGCCCCGGGTTGTTCAAGGCCGTACTGGCGCCAATCAACGCTTTCGATGGCTTTGGTCAACAGGCAGCCGCCTTGTTGGTACATCAACGGGACTCGGTTTGCAAACCGAAGGACTTCAACGGGTTTGTCCGCAGGCATGTTGCCGCCAAAGATGAGCCCTACTTCCACTTGATACGGATTGCCCTGCGTCACTGCAGGCACACGAGTGAGGGTGGAGATGAACCGCGAATCGATTGTTTTCGACAATCCTTTTTTGATCAGCATTTCTTCAATTGGCGAAAGACAATTTGTCGGGGGATTGAGTAATTTGACCGGTTTTCCATTGACGTGCCGTTCGCCTTGGAAGGCTTCGAGCAAAGCCCGGATTTGATCAGGATTCATCGACTTTGGTTTTGTTTTTTCATCGATTTCAGCTGCAACACACAATTCTTTGCTGGCACGGGCAGAAACGCCAGAGAAATTCATTCGAAGGAACACAGTGAGCCTTGAATCGGTTGATTCAGATGCCATTCGCTGAAGTTGACCCAATTCGATGCCGTGGGGGTGCGGCTTGATGCCCTCGACCTTGGTAGGGAGGCGCCCGGTCACTCGAGGCCAGTGGTGAACTTCGCCTTCAGGATCGGTGAATGTGATTTCTGCATGTGGGTTGACGATGCTTGTCATGCGGAGGTATTGCCAAACGCTTTGACGGCCTTTCTGATACTTCGCCTTCATCTGGGCTGTTACTTCTGTGCCGTGCTCCTTTGCTGAGCCGTCTTCATTGTACCAAATCTCTCGTCCTTGGTTGGATTTTGTCGCCTTGTTCTTCCGAGTATCAAGGCCAATGTCGACCACTGCGGCGGTTGGCTCGCCAGAAATTTTCGAGCGTACGTGCGTCGTTCGTCCAGTCGTCAACTGGCAGTACATGACCACACCAGTGATTCCGATTCCCTGCTGACCACGGGATTGTCGAATGGCGTGAAACCTCGAACCAAAGAGCAGTTGTCCAAACACCTTTTCGATGCTTTTCTGGGGAATACCTGGGCCATTGTCTTCCACAATGACCTTGATGATGTCTTTCTTGGGGTCAATTTTCTCAATGACAACCCTGATGGTTGGAAGAATACGCGCTTCTTCACAAGCATCAAGGGCGTTGTCGACGGCTTCTTTCACGGCTGTGATGAGGGATCGGGCGAGGGAATCGAATCCAAGAAAGTGTTTGTTTTTCTCGAAAAACTCAGAAATGGCGACTTGTTTTTGATTCGATGCGAGTTTCTGTGCGATACCAGTCATGAGGCCAATCCTCCATCACGGTCCTCCTTCGTCCGGATGACGAAGGGCCAATGATGTCCTCAGTGGTTCTCCGACGGTACTTAATCCCTAAGATGCGCTGAGATTGGTGGCCTGTGTTTCCATCGTCCCTAGACGGGACCATGGGATGTGAGATTTCAGATGGGTCGAAATAAGTCAATCAAGCATATTTCTGCCATTCGGTACCCTCGGTATGGACGGGTATACAGTGGGAATACAGAGGGTTTCCTCACAATTCAAATCATACCACTCGTGCCGGGCCAAGGGTTATACATCGCTAATTTTCGCTGAGAAATATGGTCGAAGTTGAGTGCCCGTTATGCTCCGAGGCAGTAGACCTAGGCAGTGATTCAACAGGGACTTATGAGTGTCCATACTGTGAGGGCGATTTTGAGTATGAAAGTTCAACTAGTCAGGCCTTAAATGATACAAATCTAAAACGAGGATTGCTAAAACAAATGAATAACCCAAGGGAAACTAGTCAACGTTTGACTCAAGAAAAATTAGAAAAAATAGTACTACCTATATTCATGTTGATTTTCACTGGAGCTTTTCTTGTACTAATTCTCGTATACATGGGTGAGAGTGGTTGGGAGGAAACCGAAGGTGAGATTATTTCTTCATATTCTACTGATTCGGAACTAACTGAATATCAATACACATTCAAGGTAGATGGTGAAACATTTAACGGAAGCGATGAATGTCATTCCCGCGGTGGCCCAGGGGATGGACAAAACTGTGAAAGTTATGACATTGGTGATGCTGTAATGATCTCATATAATCCTGGAAATCCAAATGAAAACGAGATGGTAGATAATCAATTACCATCAATCTTCTTATGTTTCTTTTCACTACCAGTTATACTATTGGGTTTAGCTTTATATTCAAAATTTAGAGGTAATACTAATTCTGGTGATACCCATGTACAAATCGATTCGGATAGGTTGTAAGGGGCCATCCATAACCCCTTTGCATTTTATTTCTCGATACAAAGGGGGTTCAGTGGGCCGATACAGACGCTAGCCTATGAAAGGGCCTACTGAAAGCCCTTTGAGATTTCACCAGTATTTTCATA
>ERZ1046876.1704-NODE-1704-length-14250-cov-3.661853_pt1 | contig 14250 bp, 13 predicted proteins | sample MGYA00383094_ERZ1046876 | MGnify/ENA primary metagenome ERZ1046876 (study PRJEB29581, sample SAMEA5548364) | metagenome | biome: marine; feature: coastal; material: water | depth 50 m | study: Short-term variability in the microbial, nano- and picoplankton...
TCCCGGTTTGAGTGGATTTTGTAAATCATGAATGATTTATCCTCTTACGCCAAACCTTTTGACTCTCGATTTTTGGTCAAGACTGCGATCAAGCTTTTTGCTCCACGAATATGATATCCGTGATTGAATATGGTGGGTACTCTGAGGTAGGACTCATTCATGCATATTGTTCTGGTAGAGCCTGAAATTCCACCGAATACCGGTAACGTTGCGCGCCTCTGTGCGGCGACAGGTAGTCAACTGCACTTAATTGAACCACTCGGTTTTCAACTGGAAGATAAACATCTCAAGCGCGCTGGCATGGATTATTGGAAACATGTAAACTGGCGCAAATGGTCTCATTGGTCTGCATTCATTGAGCATTTAAATGCTTCATCCAAGCTTTGGCTTGTCGAGTCAGACGGCCCCAAAAGTTATGCAAACGTTGATTATGGTCCTGACGATTACCTTGTATTCGGAAGAGAAACAGCAGGCCTTCCCTCTGAATTAGTTCAGCAATATCAAGACCAATGGTTGCGTATTCCGATGATGAACAAGGAAGCCCGTTCATTGAATCTTTCAAATTCTGTGGCCATTGTCCTTTATGAAGCTTTGAGACAACTCGGTTTTCAAGATGAAGTGCGCTGATGGCTCAGGGATTACTCATACTTGTATTTGACTACCCAGGGATCACCACTTGCTTCCTGAAACGCCCTGAGCCGATCCTGCAGATTTATCAAGGTGCGTTCAAATTCAGGGTTAGATGCCAGATTCTCTATTTCAGCAGGATCTGCTTCCATATTGTAAAGCTCATGGCGCGGTCTTTGTATGTAGTCGCCGATACGGCGTTTCCCATAGAGACCATCCATGCCGTCTTTGACCGCTGCCTGCCAGGTCGGAGCTTCATATAGATCTGATGCAAAGGGGTAGGGGAGTTGATGTGCCAGATTGAGGGTGTATTTGAATTGTCTGGTTCGGATCACACGCATCGGATAATACATGGTGATTTCATGGAAAGTGTGAGATGCAAAAACATAATCCCATTCCAGTGCTTTTTCCTTTTCGAGTATGGACAAAAAGGATCGGCCATGAAACGCATACGGAGCCCTCTCACCACGACTGTTGTTATGCTCAAGTCTGGAAAGGTCTATTCCGGCAAAGTCCAACAAGGTTGGAGTCAAGTCAGTCCATGAAACCATGGCATCCGTGGCAATACCCCTTTTGGATTGATCTGGACTGCGGACAATCAAGGGCAGGCGCATGCCAGGTTCATAGAGCGTCGTCTTGGCACCGGGAAATGCAATGCCGTTGTCTGACAGGTAAAGTATCAGGGTGTTTTCATATTGATCGGCTTCTTTCAAGATCTGTACAAGCGTGCCTAGCCCCTGATCTATTCTTGACACACTCTGGTAATATTGCGCCAGTTCCGCTCGGCATTCCGGTGAATCCGGAAGATAGTCCGGGACGAGCACTTCTTGCGGATCGTAAATAAGCTCTTTAACTCCCTCATAAGTCTGATTGTTCCCAAAACGATTGGGCTTGTAGGGGAGCTCATTGGCATACCCGCCACCTCTGTGGGGATCTGAAGTACAGAAATACAGGAAAAATGGTCTACTTTTGTCTTTGTTGATGAAGGGTTGGCATTTCTCCGCCATACTTACTGGGTTTCTTGAACCACCTTGATTGCCGGTAAGGTGTTGATCGAACGGATAGATTTCTTCGGGTGCCACGTGGTACTTCCCGATGCGGGCTGTTCGATATCCCGCTTTGGATAGCCAGGTTGGCAGACTGACAACGGACTCTTTGGTGTGGAATCGATGGTAGCTGTGTTGATGCCCGTATTGACCATTCGCATGATTATGCAATCCAGTGAGGATTACGGAACGACTGGCGCTGCAGCTTGCTGTCGTGCAAAATGCATAATCAAATCGGGTGCCATCCTTTGCCAATGCATCAAGATGTGGTGTCCGAATGGCGGCGTTCCCGTAGCATCCCGCATCCCTGCCTTGGTCATCCACTACAAACATGACAATGTTGCGCGCGAGTTTGACATCTTCCTGAGCACTTAGGGAAAGCGCCAGCAAGAACAACAGAAGACAAGCGTTTTTAATTGTTGATTTCATGAGCTTAAAGAGATTGGGTTATTTGTTTCAGTTTTTAACAGAAGTCTATTTGTGAAGGGGAGGTTTTCGTTGCTGCCTTCGTTTGGTCATGATTTTGAACAGCTTTTCCTTATCTTGATCTGTATGGTTAATGCGCCGAGAAATTGTGGTGCAGCACTGAAGTTTAACTTTTAAATGTTAGCTTCTGCGGTGGGACCCACAAGGATTTTTTAGTCCATATACGAGCAGGATATGTTTCCATTCCTGCAACTGACTGATTCAGCTTTGACAGAATTGTATGACATTACAAACTTTCAATAAAGCCCATTGCGCTTGGATATCATGGGATCCAAAGCGACCAGTCGTATTGGAGATCAGAGTCACGAATACCCAACGATGGTTGGAACTGAAGATGCGCACGCCATTGATGTGCGAAACTTGCGCGCTGAAAGTGGATGGATCACATACGATCACAGGTATGGCAAATCATCCTCATCAGGAAATTCATCGCCCGCGCCAAATTTATACTGGCGCATCAGAACGTGCCTATGTCCGCCCGGTAAAACGTCTCTAATCCTGACCCTTTGAGTCAGGTGTTTGAATATCTCGTTCCGTTGCCTGGAGAATGCTTTCTTTGAATGCTTCTGGGCTCAAGTCTTTGGGAATTGCTTTGCATGTTTTCTGGAATCCAGGGAAATTCCACAAATTGGGGAAGTCTCGGCATTGTTGGGGTTTGACAGACTGGATGCTGCATTTGTCATCCTCCAAAAAAATGCATGAACCGTTGGATTGATCCTGAAGAGCTAATCCTTTTCGGGACTCGTTCAACCTTGTGGAATTCTGAATGAATGTATTTTCATCCTGTTCAAGAAATGCAGCAATGCGGATGATTTCATCCTCCGAAAGCTTAACCTGGCCTGGCCAGCGACAACAGGCAGTGCAGCGTTGACATTCATAAAAAATGGGCATTTCAAGATTTGGTCAAATCCGTTGTTCCCTAATCCAAACTTATCTTAATGTTTGCTTCCCTCTTGAGCTTGTCGAGGTACTCAGGTAACAGTTTCTGAACATTTTCAGCTTCCAATTGTAACTTGATACGTTCGGAAACTTCTGAGAAGGGCTGGTATTCCTTGGGAAGCTTTTTAATCAACTTGACAACATGGTAGCCGGTTCCAGTGTTGATCACAGTAGACACCTGTCCCTTTTGGAGAGCGAATACGGCTTCCTCCAATGTTGGGTTGTTACTTCCTTTTGCTATGGTAACCTGGCCCTGATTTGCTTTAGTTACGACATCTTCAGAATATGCTTCCACCAGTTTGATGAAATCTTCTCCAGAGCTTGCTTTTTTTTGGGCTTCTTTTGCCCTGGTCAGTCGTTTTGTTTTCTCGGTTGAGGAGAGCGGTTCTCCTGTCAATTTGCTTCTGGTTGGAATGTAAATATTTCGAAGATCGGCACGCTCGGGAATGGCAAATACCTCCTTGTTGTCTTCGTAAAATCCACGCGCTTTTTCGCTGGTCACGATGTAGTTGGTTTTTAAATCTGCATCGATAACCTCTTTGACGATGGCTTGTTCAGTGACTTGGACCTTGAAATATTCCAAGTCCATTCCTGTTGAGAGTAGCTGTCTCTCGAATGTCTCCTTCGAGGGGTGTTGCTGTATTAAATCTTCAAGGAAAGATTTTGCATTCAATTCCCCTTTCCTTTTTTGCTCCTGGGTTGCCTTGGTCAAGAGGATTTTCGTCGTAATTAACTTATCCAGTATTTGGGCTTCAACTGTATCGTTCAGGTGAGGTGGTATGGGGTTTCCCTGTGAGACTCGGTTCGCTTTCGTTGTGATGATCGCCTTGTCGAGTTCAGAGCGATTGATTTCCAGATCCTTGCCGGTGGCGACGATGTCATTACTGAAAAGATTTGAAAGATTATTGATTTTGAGCGCGCTTGATTGAGCCTCAAGAGGCTGGTAGCCATGTAATAGAGCTGAAATCAGGCAATAAAACAATAGATTGGATGCCTTCAGCTTCATGAGAGTTTTATAATGCGAATACTGCTGATATCCTCATCCCTGTGAATTTCATCAAGTATGGTGTTTTCCGGGATGCTGTCCAAGTTCAGGACTGTCAATGCGTGGCCACCTTCGCGGTCGCGGTGCAAGCTCATGTTGGCAATGTTGATTTGGTGTTTTGCCAGGATACCTCCCAAGTGACCGACAATACCGGGACGGTCCCTGTTGGTAATCAGACAAAGCACCCCTTTCGGGTCGATTTCAACGGGTTGACTATCCAGGCGAACGATCCGTGGTTTCATTTGAGCACCAAAGAAAGTTCCGCCGGCAGATGATTTTTCTTCGCCTTTAAATGCAGCTACGTGAAGCCACTCGTTAAAATCGGTTTCCTCATTGGATTTGACCAGTTCAACAACGATCCCCAGCGATTTCGCCATGGCTTTGGCATTGATTTGATTGACATCCGCTCCACCTGCACTGGCCAGAAAACCGGTCAGGATAAATCGCGCAATCGGATCACTTGGCATTTCCGTGGCTTTACCTCCGAACGTAATGACCAGTCGATCGTTTTGTTGAGGTGCCAATTGTGAAACAAGCCGGCCAAGTTTTTGTCCCAAAGTTAAGTATGGTTTGACCTTGGTATAAGTCTTTGCATCCAGACTGGGCATATTGACGGCATTCTGAATGGCTCCTGTCAAAAGATAGGAACTGATGGATTCACCGATTTCAATGCCAACGTTTTGTTGAGCCTCCTGCGTGCTTGCTCCCAAGTGAGGTGTCGTAATGATCTCAGGTATTTCCCTGAATGGATGGTTCGCGTCCAGTGGTTCCTTGCTGTAAACATCCATCGCGGCCCCCGCAATGATACCGGATTTAACTGCCTCAACCAGGTCCTCCTCCTGCACAATGCCGCCGCGTGCACAATTGAGAATACGCATCCCTTTTTTCATTTTTGCGAAGGCATTTTCATTGATCATACCACGCGTCTCATCCGTCATTGGCATGTGGACAGTGATGAAATCGGCCTTTGCATAAATCGCGTCTAAGGTGGCAATTTCGACTTGAATGGCTTTCGCTCTGGAAGGGGAAAGGTATGGGTCAAAAGCAAGCACGTGCATCCCAAATGCCTGAGCTCGCTTTGCGACTTCAGTGCCAATTCGACCCAGTCCAAGAATGGCCAGTGTCTTGTTGTAAAGTTCGGTGCCGGAAAAGGCTTTACGGTTCCATTCCTTGTTGGACATGGACATGTGAGCCTGAGGTATCTTTCTTGCCAGGGCCATCAACATGGCAAAGGTCAGTTCGGCGGTTGAGATCGTATTACCACCAGGCGTGTTCATTACTACAATGCCGCGTTGAGTCGCAGACTCAACATCTACATTATCGACTCCAACACCCGCGCGTCCAACTACTTTCAGGCAAGGCGAATGCTCGATGACCCTGGCCGTAATTTTGGTCTCTGATCGAACCACGTAGGCGCTGACATCACCCGCCATTGAAATGAGCTCGTTCTCACTGGGCCGTTTATCGAGGACAACGACCTCGAGTTCAGATTGCTTTTGGAAATATTCGATTCCCTTTGCTGAGATTGGATCGCAGATCAATACTTTCATCTTTTTCAAAGGCCATTCAATCTAGGCAAACCGCCCTAACAGGTCAAACCTGTAAAATACAATTGAATTGGTAAGTTCGTGTTGCCATGGTTTTCTCAGGCTGGCTGACCTTGCGGCATGGATCGCAGTAACGATCTCTAAATGGATCAAGCTCCCATTTGCTTTGATCAGGATGCAATGCATGCCCGCGCTGGTAGCATGCTGTTGAAAGTGAATTCACAGTGAAGACTCATTTCCGGTTGTTATGAAGAAAACCGGCAGGAAAACCCTTTGATCGCTTAGAAAAAGATGAACCGCACTAATCTGGATGCCCAATCGAGTACGCCTCCTGCTCCCGAGGTCATTGAGGCAATGCGACCTTACTTGTCGGGAAATTTCGCTTCAGCCGCATCCGCTCATTATGCTGGTAAACAAGTCCGTAAAGCGATTGAAAGAGCTAGAGAGCAGATCGCCGCTGCCATCAGTGCCTCTGATATGGAGGAAATTATCTTTACGGGGTCTGGGACTGAGGCCAATAATCTTGCAATTAAGGGTATCCTTGCCGCTCGAAAACCATTTGGCAGTCATGTCATAAGCACCCGTTTAGACCATCCTTCAGTCTGGTTTTCTATTCAGTCGATGATTTCACAAGGCTTTGAGCATGGAGTTTGGGAAGTAGACGGGGTGGGGCGCTTACCAGGTATTGAGTCTCTTGGAGAAAATCTTCGACAGGATACAATCCTGGCTTCCGTGCCAGTTTCAACCCCAGAATTAGGAATCGTTCAACCGATTCATCCAATCTCTGAATGGTTGGAAAGAGAGGGCGTTGCGCTGATGCTGGACGCCACTACTGCTGGCGGTTGGACACCTTTGAATGTGGCAACGTTGAAACCTTCGCTCATGAGCCTTTCGCCTCATCGATTTCATGGTCCTAAAGGAGTTGGTATTCTCTACAAACGGCGAGGTGTTAGCCTCGTGCCATTGATGCATGGTGGTAATCAAGAATTCGGATTGCGCGCTGGAACTGAAAATGTAGCTAGTATTGTGGGCGCGGGGAAGGCATTTGAGCTGATGTCGAGAACACTTGATGAACGCATTGAAAACGCATGCAAACTGCAATCTTTTCTGCTCAGGGAGATCAAAAGGAAAATTCCATCCACGGGTATCATTGGGCCTGCGCCAGGAAAGGATCGCTTGAGCAATCAACTCAACGTCGTCTTTGAGGGTGTCGAAGGCGAAGCACTCATGCTGATGACCAATGTCAGGGGGCTTGATTGCCACACTGGAATTTCATGTGTGAATCGTCACATGGAGAGTAATCGAATACCCGAAGCTACGGGATTGCCTGATGACTTGTTTCGAAGCAGTCTTTTGCTGTCATGGCATGAGGAACATACCAAGGCAGACCTGCATGGCGCGGTGCAGATCATCGCAGCGTGCGTTGGTAAGTTGCGTGAGATGTCCCCTGTATGGGACAATCTGCAGTGTGGTCGCATGCCTTCACGCTTGAGCTTGCTGCCAGAAACCGTGCAGTCTTCTTAGCGTCTCCTGTCTTGAATGGAAGAGTGTTTGAAGTTGTGGCTTTGATGCCAATGCATTAAATTTTTTCTAGTTGCAGAAAAAAATACCATGAAACGTTATTTAACTGACAGCGCTTGCGCATCATTAGCCTTCTTTTGTTCCTTGTTATTTTACTGGCCCCTGTTCGCAGCCGATGACCCAATAGATTCGGCACGTATCCTGATCAAGGCAGGGGATAATGCCGCCCAGATTCGTTCAGCAATCGAGAAGGTGCCTTCCGAGTATCGCGAAGGCTTGAGTTTCCTGTTGAATTACATGCCAGAGCGTGATTTGCAGCAGCTTTCATCCGATTATCTGCTGGGAAATGTTCAATACGCTTACAAAGCTTGGGATGAATCTCCCTGGAAGGATCAGATTTCCAAAGACTTGTTTTTCAATAATATTCTTCCGTATGTGAGTATTAATGAAAGGCGCGATAACTGGAGACAGTCTTTCTATGAAAAATTCAAACCCTTGATTGAAGGGATTGATTCACCAGGACTTGCGGCAGCCACTCTCAACCAGAAAATATTCCCACTCCTAAAAGTAAAATATTCGACCAAGCGAAAAAAGGCGGACCAGAGTCCTTTCGAATCAATGGAATCTGGCTTAGCCTCTTGCACAGGGCTCTCCATCATGCTCATTGACGCCTGCAGAGCTGTGGGGATTCCCGCCAGATTTGTGGGGACGCCCTTGTGGTCTGATGGAAGCGGAAATCATTCCTGGGTTGAGGTCTATGATCAAGGCTGGCATTTCACCGGGGCTGCGGAACCTGCAGGTGATGCCCTGGACAAGGCATGGTTTATAGGGCGTGCAGCCAAGGCGCAACGAGACAGTCAGCCTCATGCGATTTATGCGGTTTCATTTCGTCACACGCCCCAACCTTTTCCCATGGTATGGAAGCGTGGTGCTGATTATGTGCACTCGGTGAACGTGACGGATCGTTACACCCAGTTGGGGCAATCGTTGCCTCCAGGTCACGTTAACTTGATGTTTCGTATTTTCGATGGCGCATCGGGTGATCGATGTTCTGCTCCTTTGACGATTAAGCAATCAGACGGGGATGTCATTTTCGAGGGCAAATCAAAAGACGAACGCTTTGATGCGAACGATCACCTGACGGTTGCAGTTCCAGAGGGAGAAACTTTTCAGCTTAGTATCCCCTCCAAATCAGGGATGCCCCTTACCAGAATCATCAAGGCAGAATCAGGCGGTCAATTGATCGAACTTGAGTTGCCTTCTGAAAAAGTTTCCAGATAACGCGATAGTCATGAACATTTATCCTCAACAAGGACGGCTCACGCCTTTTTTCTTTTGCTGCGTGCTTCAGCTTTGCATTGGTTTCAAATCTATCGCTCAATCTCCTGATATTCTCAGATCAAGAGAAGCAGTGACTGAATTGGCTGCATTGCTTGAATCGAGTCATTTGTCCACTGCATTGACTGAGCTATCCTTTGCTTCCACGCCTCTCACCAAGTCGGACAGCCTTAGAGCTGGTCAATTGCTGGTGAGATCTTTCAAGGCTCAGTTAAAGGCTGAGAGAGCTTCTGAAATGGCAGCTCAAACGCTCAAACACGATGGATTCGAATTGCCCTTTTTCACAAAGATATACGGCGAGAAACCAGAAGGCGGGCGGAGTCTTTATATTTCCATGCATGGTGGAGGTGGAGCACCTTCCAAAGTCAATGACCGCCAATGGGAGAACCAAAAAAAACTCTATGTATTGGATGAAGGTGTTTATGTGGCACCTCGAGCACCAACGGATACCTGGAATCTCTGGCATCAAGGACATATTGATCCTCTGTTTGAGCGCTTGATTCAAAATATGGTGGTGTTTCACGACGTGAATCCTGATCGAGTTTTCCTGATGGGCTACTCTGCTGGTGGTGATGGTGTTTATCAATTAGCTCCTCGCATGGCTGACTATTTTGCTGCAGCGGCAATGATGGCTGGGCACCCCAATGAAACGGTTCCTGACGGTTTAAGGAATTTGCCTTTCTCTCTTTTCATGGGAGGTAAAGATGCTGCCTATAAACGCAATCAAATCGCTTCAGAATGGAAAGAAAAACTGAGGCAATTACAAATCAAAGATTCAGAAGGATATCCTCACTGGGTAAAGGTTTTTCCTGATTACGGTCATTGGATGCAAAAGGAAGATGCTGCTGCCATTCCGTGGATGCATCAATTTACGCGTAACAAATATCCAGACCGTGTCGTCTGGAAGCAGGACGATGTCTTGCATAACCGTTTTTACTGGTTGCGTTTGTCAAAAGGGGCTGCAAAAGCCCGATCTTTAAACATTCTCTCCTTGAAAGGCCAGATTATTGAAGTCGAAACCGTAGAAGCTGAAAAGATGACGATCCTTCTCAATGATATGATGTTGAATCTGGACCAACCTCTATCGGTTGTTGCAAATGGTAAAACGCTTTTCAAAGGGCGCCCTGACCGCACGATTGCTAACTTGATTACATCTCTACTGGAACGGGGTGACCCCGGATATTTGTTTAGCAGTAAAATCGATTTGAATTTTTAGACACAGGTCAATTTTTGATCGAATGCCATGAATAATCGGTTGAGCACGGTTATTTACTGAAGCGTGTATTTGCTGCTGAACCAACAGCGACGCCTCGCACTTCATTCTCAATTTGTATTTCTGCCAGCTTCTCGATAAGTCGTTGAGAAGAAAATGTGCATGCGTGATGCGACATGAAAGATGAAATGCAACCTGCCGGTACTTATTTTCAATGGCAGAAAACTTGTTGAAGACCGTATCGAGATCTCACCCTCTATTCCAAATCATGCAGTAAAATAATTCATGCATTGATCCATTAGAGCCCATCTCGACCGAGTCAGACTGCCCTGATAATTTGCGTGCATAAAAGAGAGTAGTTTCTTCACCGCCCGGCACAGGCCACAGTGGTGAGCCAGGAAGATTCTTTTTCTCTCATCATGGATCCCAACAAAGTATGCATGTGCAGAGGGTAAGTTCCCTCAGGTTTAATCTTGCTCATGACACAAATACCGATGATAAAAAAAGCGCGGAGTATTCCGCGCTTGGGTTTAAATTTGCTCTGTATACTGAGAGTTAATATTGCACTCGAACGCCGTATTCCTTGAGTTTTTCAACCTGACTCTTTCGAATACGGTTGCCCTTGAGATAGGCCTTCAGGAAAGGTGCAAATCGTTTTTCACCTTCAGAATCGACACGGGTCATGGTGATCAACGGGCTGATGTCCTGCACTTTATTGTATTCAAGAAACAGAAAATTCAAGTTGTTCAATCCATCCAGAGGAACCAGATCGTAGATGTCATTACCATCCAGCGAGAGCGAGCTAAGCCACTTCAAATTATTGATGCCTTCAATGGATTCAACTTGATTTACGCTGAGGTGAAGAGACGAAAGCTTCGGCAGATCCAGGATAGGGTAAATGTACTCAATCCGGTTGTATCCAAGATAGAGAGCCGACATGTTTTTCAATCCTGACAGAGGGCTCAGATCATTGACTTTATTATGAGACATCTCGATATACTGGAGTGCAGGGGCTTTTGCTAGAGCGGATATATTTGAAATGTCATTGTTGGATAGATCCAGTGATTGCAAGCGCTTGAGTCCGGCTAATTGAGAAATATCCGTGATCTGATTACCTGCAAGATCAAGAAGTGCCAGACTCTTGCAATGCTCAAGTCCTGTCAGGTCGCGGATGTTCTTACCTCTTCCCTTGATCGTTGAGACATCGATCAAATCTTCAATTGTGATTGGCTCATCCGTATTTCTTTTTTCATAAACGGAGTGGCGTACTACCTCCTCAAGATTCTTGTCCTTGAATGCAGAAACCGCCGGGGCCTTTTCTTCTTTTGCTTCAGCCTCACTGTCTTGAGCATGAGACCAAGTCATTGGCGCCACGGCAACCAGAAGTGTCATCAACCATGAATTTAAACGTTTGGACGTCATATTTGCTGTATCTATATGTTTGGAAACTTCCGTTAATAAAACCGGAAGAGCTGTCGATACGCAATCCAAATCCGTCGAAAAAATATCAAAGAATTTATAAAAACAGTTCCATGAAGGCCGCCTCTGCATTCCTTGTATATCTCGCTTGGCAAATGGAGTTGGGTTTTTAGAAATGCCCCGCTTTCCAATTTAAATTAATCCTCAACAATCTTCATGAAACAAATGTTGTCAAAGAAATGGATGGTAGCTTTACACCATGTTGGATGACCAAGATGGAATGTTCATCCCGATGAATCAGCTCAGGGAAAGTTCACAGAATAAGCGGCTTTCAGGTCGAGGAGGAAATAAGGCGTCTGACTTTCCATCCGATCCAGTAGTCAAGGAGCCTTTCAATCGAAATACCCATTAAACTCAGAGGGTATTGATTCTCCCGTGGGGCTCATTCTCTATGCAGGGGAAGATACTTCCTTTTCTGGTGGATACCAATGGAGTGCCTTGGGTGTTGCTTCGCAGTAATACACACAAAGTCCGCACCCCACGCAGGCTTCTTCATCGAGGGAAGGGAAATTGTCCTTCATCTTGATAGCCTGAACATCCGAGGGGCAATACATCACGCAGGTGTCGCAAAAAATACCATCGGTATTGAGGCATGCATCGTGCTCTAGCCAGACTTTACCTATGGCTTTGACTTTTCCGTTGTCTGGCATGCTCAAGGCATTTGAAGGGCAGGCATGGATACAATCCATGGTTGAACACCAATGACAGGGGTTCTGGTTTAATTTTAAAACAGGAGTCCCCTCCGCATCACCAGTTAAAGGGCCCGTTATTTGAATGATGTCAAAAGGACAAGCGTTCATGCAGGCATGACAGCGCGTGCAGGTTTCGAGAAATAATGATTCATCCTCCAGAGCGCCAGGTGGCCTGACAAATGTATTCGGCTGGACTCCTTTTTTAAGTTCCTTTGAAGCCTCTCCCCATGCCGTCGCCAAGTCCCTGACTCGAAGTCGAAACAGATTACGTCTGGAAAATTTGTCGCTCATGGTTCCATTGAGACCGGTCATCTTTCATCGATTGACTGGCTCTGAAGCATAGAGCGCAGTCGTGCTTTATGGAAAGCTTCAAAATCTGAGGATGCATTCACAAGGTAACGATTGGCAGTAACATGAGGTAGGGACAAGTCGATAACGGTCTTGCCTGATTCCGAGACCATGCCTTCTGTCCAGTTACATCCAATGAATGCATTAACAATAGCGTGGAGGATGACTTTTATTTTTTAGTTGTGGGGCCGTTCTTTTATTCAAAGCATGCGATTCTTGCTATACGGATGCGGCTTTGTTTATAAACTACCCTTATGTTGGACATTCGCTGGATACGGGAAAATAAGGAATTGACGGAAAAGCGTCTCGCTTCGCGGCGTGGAGGCGATGAGAGCAAGGTAGAGCGTTTACTGGAGCTGGATGCACAACGTCGTGGCCTCTTGACGGAAGTTGAACAGCTAAAAGCTGAGCGGAAATCTGCTTCCAAGCAGATCGGGGCGCTTATCGGACAGAAAAAACAGGAAGAGGCAGAAGAGAAAAAAGCCGCTACCAAGGCTATTGGAGATCAAATTACGATGCTGGATCAGCAAGTTCAAGAAACGATAAAGGAACAAGAAAGTATCCTTTTGAGTCTTCCGAATTTACCACATGAATCCATCCCGGACGGGGCAAGCGAGGAGGATAACCCTGAGATTCGACAATGGGGGCATAAACCGGAATATGGCTTTGATCCTCAATCACATGTCGACCTGTGTGATCAGCTGTCATTGATAGATTTTGCGCGTGGAGCCAAGTTGGCTGGAAGCGGGTTCCTCTTGTACACCGGCTGGGGGGCTCGATTGGAGCGTGCATTGATTCAATTCCTTCTCGATTTGCACACCAGGGAACATGGTTACACCGAAGTATCGCCACCCTTTGTGGTGAGTCCTGATTGCATGACGGGAGTCGGTCAGTTCCCGAAGTTTTACGATCAAGCATATGCTGTTCAGGAAGGTGAAGATGCCGAAACACTCGGTAAATTATATTTGGTTCCCACAGCGGAAGCTCCAGTCGCCAACATACACAGAGAAGAACTGCTCAAGGAAGAGCAACTCCCCATTTTTTACTGTGCATACAGTCCATGCTTTCGAGCTGAGGCAGGAGCTGCAGGAGTAGGTACTCGCGGCATGATCCGGGTGCATCAGTTTGATAAAGTCGAGATGGTTAAAATTGTACCGGCTGATCAAGGTTATGTTGAGCTAGACGCCATGGTCGGTAATGCTGAAAAAGTCTTGCAGTTATTGGATCTACATTATCGAGTCATACTATTATGTACCGGCGACATGGGATTTGCCAGTGCCAAGACTTTTGATATCGAAGTTTGGGCTCCAGGGCAGGGGAGTTACCTGGAAGTTTCGAGTTGTTCGAATTGCGAGGATTACCAGAGCCGTCGTATGAATCTTCGCTACAAAACGCGAGAAGGAAAAAATGTTTTCCCTCACCTCTTGAACGGTAGCGGTACAGCATTGGCTCGATTATTTGTGGCACTCATTGAGACACATCAGCAGGAGGATGGTTCCATAAGGATTCCTGAACCATTACAGCCCTACCTCGGGGTTGAAGTGATTCCTGCGACGTCATGATTTGTTCCTAGCTTTTTGCTGTCCATCTTTTTCAATTTCACTCACACAATTTCATCATGACAATCATGCAAGTTAGTGGGGAATGTTTCCCCTATTCGAAAACGGGAGGACTTGCCGACATGGTGGGTGCACTTTCAAAAGCCCTGGCTGTGAGAGGAACTCAGGTTCAGGTCGTGACGCCTCTGTACCGCGGCATTGTCAGGAAATTCAAGGAGATCCAGCCTATGGATTGGGCTCTTGACCTTGAAATGGGCGACAAGATGGTTTCCGGGAAATTATACACATTAAATCCGCAACCAAATCTCACCATTTACTTTATCGAACAACCCGATTACTTCGATCGTCCGGGGATGTATGGTGAAAAGAGTGAGGATTATGAAGATAATTCAGAGCGTTTTCTGTTTTTT
>ERZ1046876.1707-NODE-1707-length-14238-cov-19.571459_pt1 | contig 14238 bp, 11 predicted proteins | sample MGYA00383094_ERZ1046876 | MGnify/ENA primary metagenome ERZ1046876 (study PRJEB29581, sample SAMEA5548364) | metagenome | biome: marine; feature: coastal; material: water | depth 50 m | study: Short-term variability in the microbial, nano- and picoplankton...
TTACCCATATCGCCGTTATCAGCAGCCTCTGCCAATTTCATTGCGTTACCTTCTACCAAGTCGTTAAATGATTCAAGTACTGCTAATTTGCCATCATTGATATTTTCAAGACCTAAGTAAGGCAACAAACCGCCTACAGGAATACGGTGATTAGCAAGACGTCTTGCAGCGTCTGCTGTCATCTCAGCAGAGTCTGTCATGATGCCCATTGACATTGTTTGGTAATCAGATAACACTTCAAGCATTACTTGACGTAATGTGGCTGTATCACTGACGCGATTGTGCATGGCTAAAATCGCCATAATTGCCATCTTGGTGTCTGTTGATAAGTCTTTTACTTTTGCTTGTAAATTTGGCGTCATCATTTCAATTTGACTTTGCAACACTTTTTTCAAATCATCCATGCCTGAATCTGCACTGACTGTTGTTGGTAACATCGCTCCACCAACTGATAGCGCGATTGCCGCAGTTAGTGAATAAGTTTTAACGGTTTTTAATAGTTTTGTTTTGTTTAACATTTGCATCTCTCCTAAAGTTTTATTATTGGGTTTTACTTCTGTTATCATCTTGTTAAATCTGGTTTAACTCATGACACGGTTGCCATCATAGAGGGGAGATTTGTCAATTTAATAACTAAGTTGTAACAAGTTGTTATTGAATTGTTTCAAAATTGTAACAAGCGCTTGGGGCGAATAAAGTTAATGACTGACACAGTTAAACAAAAACTACTGGTTGTAGATGATGAGGAAAAACTCAGAACACTATTAACGTCATACCTTGTTAAAGAAGGTTTTGATGTCACTGCAGTGGGTGATGGCATAGAGATGGATGAATATTTGGCAAACAATAAGCCAGATTTAGTTATTCTAGATTTAATGCTTCCCGGTGAAGATGGGCTTTCAATTGGACGCCGATTACACCAGAAAAATAATTTGCCCATTATTATCCTATCTGCCCGTAGTGATGAAATTGATCGAATTGTCGGTCTTGAAATTGGTGCTGATGACTATCTATCCAAACCTTTTAATCCTAGAGAGTTGTTAGCAAGGATTCGCTCAGTACTTCGCAGAAACACACCCACTACAGAGACGCCTGAAAACAACGATCAACATATCTACAAATTTGAATCATTCCGCCTAGATACTAATAAGCATGAATTAACAAAAGATGGTGAAATCATAGACTTAACAATAGGTGAGTTCAACATGTTGAGTATATTTTTACAAAATACAAATCGAGTATTAAGCCGAGATACATTGCTAGAAATGAGCAAAGGCTACGATCGAGACCCTCTTGATCGTAGTGTTGATATTTGCATTGGAAGATTACGCAAAAAAATTGAAACAGATCCATCTAACCCTATTTACTTGAAAACAATCTGGGGTGCTGGATATTTGTTCTCAACCAAAGATTAACAACCCATACTGATGAGCTCATCCAATCCAAAAAGTTTCTTCTATAAGACACTCTCAATTATTGCCTTAGTATCTATTGGTTTTCAAGTTGTTCTATTTTCTGCTTTTGCATACTACATGCTTATTCCTCTTGGGCAAAGAGCAACTGATGACCTATCTAGTGTTATTGTTCACGCTGCAGAAAGATGGGCTGAGCTCAGCCCGGAGCAGCGCGTTGAATTTTCTCAACAAATGTTAGAAAAACACAGCCTAACACTAACCACAACAAACCTAAACTTAGATCCAACCACAAGCATACTGCCGTATATTTCCTTATTAGAAAACTCATTAAACAAGCACCTAAACAGCAATATAAGCGTTAAAGAAAACACTGACAAGAGTGGTGAAGCTTGGTTTTGGGTAGATATTCCCACAGCAAATAATAGCGTTAGGTTTGGATTTTCTCGCTCTCGTATCGGTGTAAACCCGCCAACTGCTTTTTTTATTATCTTAATTGTGGGTATATTTTTGGTTTTACTAACCTCTGTTTATTTAACCAGACGCCTAGTTAAACCTATTGATGCACTATACGAAGCCTCTTGTTTAATTGGAAAAGGTAACTGGCCTGAGCCTATAGAAGAAAATGGTCCAACAGAACTAATCGTACTAACAAAGCAATTCAATAAAATGAATGCACAAGTTCAGGCGCTGCTCTCTAATAGAACTGTGCTGCTCTCAGGCATTGCTCATGATCTTAGAACACCGCTAACACAGATTAATTTAGCACTATCTATGCTGCCAAAAAGCCACGAAAGCACTGAACTTATTAACAGTATTGAGCAAGATTTAAATACTATCAATAGTTTAATTAATGAGGCGCTAAGCATAGGAACAGAGCTTACAAAAGAAAAAGAAAATCCAAGCAATCCTTTAGAAGAGTTAAAACAATTTGTCAGCAGTGTTAAAAATTTACAATCAGAAATAACCATTAAAGATTTGAGCACAAGCCATTGCAAGCCAATACTACATCCAATGGCCTTTAAAAGGGTGCTAACAAATCTTATTACCAATGCTATTAGATATGGAGAGGATAAACCTATTGAAATATGGTTTGACTGTAACGATAAACAAACCACGATACAAATAAAAGATAATGGACCGGGGATTCCAGCGGAGTTTCTAGAAAAAGTTTTTCAACCGTTTTATCGATTAGAAAAATCAAGAAACTCTAAAACAGGCGGTAGTGGCTTAGGCCTTGCAATAGTTCAACAGCTTTCTGATTCTCACAATTGGAAAGTGTCGCTTTCATCAAGAAAAAGTGGCGGAACAAACGCCACTATGATCATTAATAATTAATATGGTGCCGATAGCCAGAGTCGAACTGGCACGAGCGTAGCTCACTACCCCCTCAAGGTAGCGCGTCTACCAATTCCGCCATATCGGCAAATTTTTTACCTACTCAGGAATATCGCTAATATCTGATTCAAGTGCCACAGGCGCAATCATTGGTATATCAGAAGGAGTAACTTGCTCCATGATGCTGGTTGGTTCGCTCTCGCCACTTGTTTCGTTAGTTGCTAAATAGGCTAATGTTAAGCTTGTAACAAAAAAACCAAAAGCAACGCTGGCAGTGAGCTTGTACATGAACGAATTAGCGCCACGTGCGCCAAATACCGAACCTGATGCACCCGCACCAAAAGCAGCACCTGCATCAGCACCCTTACCATGTTGCATTAAAATTAGTGCTACCAGGCCCAATGCCAATAACACATGAATAATTAAAATAATTTGAAATGACATAATTAACCCGCTTTACAAATTTGTAAAAAATCTTCTGCTTTAAGTGATGCGCCGCCAATTAGGCCGCCATCAATATCTTCACAACCAATTAACTCAACAGCATTACCAGGATTCATACTACCACCATATAAAATTGGCGTTGATTGAGCAACGTCTGCATTGTTTTTTGCCAACATTGAACGAATAAAGGCATGTGCATCTTGCGCTTGCTGTGGTGTTGCTGTTACACCCGTTCCAATTGCCCAAACCGGCTCATACGCAATAATAATGTTCTTAAATGCATCAATACCAGAAAGATCAATAACTGCTTGAATCTGACGAGATACAACGCTCTCCATGTTGCCAGCCTCTCTTTCGTCCAATGTTTCACCAATACAAAATAATGGCGTTAGGCCGTTATCAAGTGCAGCTTGTACCTTATTAGCAACAATTTCATCAGTCTCACCATACATGCTTCTACGCTCAGAATGACCAACAATAACATATTGAGCACCAAAATCTTTAATCATATCAGCGCTAACTTCGCCTGTAAAAGCGCCTGAAGCATTAACATTTAAATCTTGAGCGCCAAGGTTTAATTGAGAGTGTGTGATTAGCGCCTCAACTTGAGACATGTAAGGCGAAGGTGCGCATACAATTACTTTTGACTCAACGTCTGACATGCCAGAAAGAATACCCATTACTAGCGTATTGACCGTTTCTTTTGAAGCGTTCATTTTCCAGTTGCCTGCAACAATAACTTGACGCATAAAATTTCTCTTAATAAAAAAGGATTGAATGTTACGCTATTTAGCGATAAAAATCAATGACTAAAAGCTTTAGTGTGATGACTTGGAGCCAAAGTACAATGCTAAAGACACCATTAAAATACCTAAAGAAAAATAAACCAAATCCAACGCACCAACAAAGGTCATCGATAAAGATACCTCAAAAAAAGTAACCACTAAAATCATTAAAATTACTTTGGCTAATTTAGACTTTAAATCATCCAGAGAATTGATAACCAGAACCTTGGAAGATTGGCCACTATCTTTAGCCTCATCAATTTCACTAATAAACAATTCATACAGACCCAATGCAAAAATTAATAGTATTGTCGCCAACAAAAAACCATCAATAGAGCCCACTGTATGGGCAACCATTTCAATTTTTAATGCTTTTCTTGCCTCAGTCGTTGCACCAATATAATCACCCGCATGAGAAATCAGACTGCCCACATCAATCGCAGTAACAACAAACAACATTAATGAAAGCAATAATGATGAAACAACTGCTGCCAAGACCATCATTCGAGAGCCCCATAAAAACTTCTCAAAATACTTTTCTAAACCATTCATCTACTTCTCTCTCAAAACAATATAATGCTTAAGTATATCATTACTTAATTTTAAATAGCAGTTATGTCACAAACCTGGATTCAATGTTTAGAGACACTTAAAGACACCATTCCATTGGCTCAATATAGCGTTTGGGTACAGCCTTTAAAGGCGCTAGAAAATAGCAGTACTTTATCACTATTAGCACCCAATAACCAGGTTAAAGACTATATTAACAAAAATTTAAAAGCACAAATTAAAAGTGCTGTCGCTCAGCACAATAAGCAGCTAAAAATTTTTATTGGCGTGGCGCCTGAAAAAAATCCAAATAAGCCAAGCATGAAGCAACATTCAACACCTTTATTTGAAGACTACACGTTTGATAATTTGGTACTTGGTAACGCCAACCAAATGGCTTATGGTGCCACCAAACAAATTGCAGAAAACATAAAAGGATCTCCTTACAACCCGTTTATTATTTACGGCGGCTCTGGCCTTGGTAAAACCCACCTTATGCAGGCCGCTGGACATCTAGCAAAAACAATCAATCCTGATCTAAAGGTGTTTTATGTACCACTCATGGATTTTGTTAGAAACATTACCTCCAGTCTTCGCCACAACACTATTGAAAGCATCAAAACCTTTTATCAGTCTGCAGATTTGCTATTAGTTGATGACATTCACTTGATTGCTGGTAAAGAAAAATCACAAGAAGAATTTTTTCATATATTCAATTTTCTTTTCAATGGGAAAAAACAGATTATATTCACTTGTGATCAACCACCAAAAAGCATTAAATCATTAGAAGAAAGATTAAAAACAAGATTTTCTCAAGGTTTAAATCTACATTTAACACCGCCAGAACTTGAAATGCGTGCAGCTATTTTATTAAAAAAATCACAAAATACTAAGATTAATATTAATCTTTCAGAAGATGTGGCTTTATTTATTGCAGGACATATTACTTCCAATGTAAGAGATTTGGAAGGTGCCTTATTAAAACTTAAAGCTTTTGTTGATTTTTCAAAAATGAGCCATGACTTTATATCTAAAGAGGTTGTAGAGGCTGCATTAGGCGATTTAATCAAACCTCAAATTAAAAATATTGATGTTAATGATATTCAAAAAGAAGTGGCAAAACACTACGCATTAACAGTTTCAGATTTAAGCTCAAAATCACGTAAACAACATACCGTACTAGCAAGACAAGTGGCTATTTATATTTGCCACGAGCTAAGCTCATTATCATTAAATAAAATTGGAAAACAATTTGGAAATAGAGACCATTCAACAGTTATCCACGCTATTAAAAAAATAAAAGAAAAGCTTGAACAAAGTAGTGATATAAAGAATGATTACGATTTAATAAAACTAAAATTAGCCAACTTATAAACATTTCCACAAGCAGGTTCTACACAGGCTAGTGGACAAATATAACAACTTTAGCGAAAATCTAATTTTATAACCATATACACAATTTTTTACATAAAATACTAACAAGATATCAACAGCCTAAACGATTAATTTTTAAAGAAAAAAAACACTTACCAACTAAAAAACACCCTACTAATAATAACAATAATATTTAATTAAAGGATCTCAGAATGAATACTCAACTCACTGTTAAAGAATTACTTGAACCCTTGCAAACAGTTATTGGTGTTGTTGAAAAAAAACAAACACTACCGATTCTTTCTCACGTATTAATCCAACTTAAAAATAATCAATTAACACTAACAACAACAGACATGGAAATTGAAATCCGTGCATCTCATTCTGTTCAAACACAAGAAGAGATATCTTTTACAATTTATGCAAAAGATCTTATTGATATTATTAGAAAATTACCTGAATCAACTATTATTGAATTTATTATTGAAGAATCAAAAATCTATATTAAAACCAATAAAAATTCATTCGAACTAAATACTTTTAATCATCAAGACTTTCCAGCATTACCAAAAATTGAAAATACCGATATTATTAAAGTAAATCGTCAACAATTAAAAGAACTAATTGAAAATACAAGTTTTTCAATGGGTAATCAAGATATTAGAGCTTATTTAAACGGCTTATATTTTGAAGTTGATCAAGATAACATTACTGTTGTTGCAACGGATGGGCATCGATTATCAATTGGTGAAATAAAACAACTGAATAATTTATCAAAAAAGAAAACAGTTATCTTGCCAAGAAAGGCAGTATTAGAATTAACAAAAATATTAAACAAAAATGAACATAATGAAGTTGAAATTCATTTATCAAATAATTACTTTTACTTAAAGAGTGATGAAACAACAATTATCAGTCGATTAATCGATGGAAATTTCCCTAACTACTCTCAAGTATTACCAACAGATTTTGACAATACTATTGTTATTGACCGTTTGGAATTTTTAAACTCACTACAACAAGCCTCTATTTTTGTTGAGGAGCGCACTAAGGGTGTTAAATTAGTCTTTAAAGATACTCAGTTGAACATCTTCTCACATTCAGAAAGAGGACAAGCTAAAACGCAAATAAGCACTAAAAATTTCGATAAAGAAATTGAAATCGCTTTCAACATTCATTATTTAATTTCTATTTTAGAAAAATTAACAACTGATGAAATTAATATGGTTGTTCCTGGTGGAGAAAATCAATCTTGCATGTTGAGTAGTTCCAATGATGAAACTTATCAATATGTTGTTATGCCAATGCGTATTTAATACGTTTATTGTTATTTAAATATGGCGATCATTCGCAAACTGGCTATTACCCAGTTTCGTAATCTTAACAATCAATATATTGAACCAGGCCAGAGGTTAAATTTATTTGTTGCAGAAAACGCACAAGGAAAAACCAGTTTAATTGAGGCGATTTATTATTTAGGACATAATCGATCTTTTAAAACAAAAGCCATAAAAGAGTTAATTCAACTAGAACAACAAAAATTTCAACTAGATGCGCAGGTTGATGATCACCGCGTTAAATTAGAAAAATCTAAACAAAAAACTGATATCAATATTGATCAAATACGTTTAAAAAATAGCAGTGAACTTTCTAAAGTTTTACCTATTCAGATTATTACCCCAGATAAAGGTTTTATTGTTAATGGTACGCCAAAAAATAAAAGATCCTATTTAGATTGGGGAGTGTTCCACATGAAACAAAATTTTCTTTCTAACTTTAAAAAATACAATAAAACTTTAAAAAATATTAATATATTACTATCTAAACAACAATATCAAGAATTAGATTATTGGTTACTAGAAATTTCCAAACTATCTGTTGAAATTACTCAATCTAGAAATAATTATATTACAGAATTAAAACAAACAAATTCCAATAAACTAATTAACGATTTATCTAATTTATTTACAACAATAGATTCTTTTAAATATGAATTTAAATCTGGCTGGCCAAAAGAAGTAGATGCTTTAAATAGTGATAGTATTTATCAGTATTTATTAAAAAGCAAGGCTTTTTTAATTAAATCAAAATATTTGAATTATGGTCCACACAAAGCTAACATTAAATTTTTTTTAAATGATCGAGAAGAATGTTTTTTATCTAGAGGCGAGCAGAAAACTTTGTCAATTGTATTTTGGTTGACACAAGTATCACTGTTGGTTAATAATAATATCCATCCAATTGTGTTAATTGACGACATTTCATCTGAATTAGATTCTACAAAAATCCAAACAATTTTGCATTATTTAAATGATTTAAATATTCAAATTTTTATGACAAATATTAGTTATGATTCTGCTCTTATGACTGATAAAAATACAACTGTTTTTAAGATTAAAAATGGTGTTATTAATTTACAATAATTAATATTATTTATTTATCACAATTTTGCTTAAAAATCCTTTGGTATAGGGATTTGTATAGATAATAAAATCTATTAAAAAAACACCTATGGAAGTATGTTTTGGTATAGCTCGTGGTATAATAATTTTATTTTTTTCAAGCTCCTATGTCTGAAGATCAAACACAAGAATATCAAGCCTCTAATATTAAAGTTTTAAAAGGCTTAGATGCTGTTAGAAAACGTCCAGGAATGTACATTGGTGATACCGATGATGGTACTGGTTTACATCATATGGTATTTGAGGTTGTTGATAATGCAATCGATGAAGCGTTAGCAGGACATTGTTCTAAAATCAATATTACTATTCATGAGGATCAATCAGTTTCAGTGACTGATGATGGTCGTGGTATTCCAGTTGATATCCACCCTGAAGAAGGTGTTTCTGCAGCAGAAGTTATCATGACCGTTCTTCATGCAGGTGGCAAGTTTGACGACAACTCGTATAAAGTATCTGGTGGTTTACACGGTGTAGGTGTATCAGTTGTTAACGCATTAAGTGAATGGGTAGAGTTAACCGTTCATCGTACGGGCGAAATTCATCGTCAACGTTATAGTGTTGGTGTGCCTGATGAGCCAATGAAAGTAATTGGTAAAACAGATACAACAGGTTCAACTATTCACTTTAAACCTTCAAAAGATGTATTTGCGATTACAGATTTTAAATATGATATTTTAGCCAATCGAGTTCGAGAGTTAGCTTTTTTAAACTCTGGTGTTCATATTGAAATTGAAGAAGAGGGTTCTGATAAAAAAGATGTGTTTATGTATGAAGGTGGTATTAGAGCTTTTGTTGAACATCTTAATAAATCAAAAAATCCGATTCATAACGATATTATTTCAATTAATGCAACACGTGATGATATTGAGATTGATGTTGCTTTACAGTGGTCTGATGCTTACCAAGAGAGTATTTACTGTTTTACAAACAACATTCCACAACGTGATGGTGGATCGCATTTAGCAGGTTTTAGAGGTGCATTAACACGAACCCTAAATAACTTTATCGATAACTCTGGCATGGCCAAAAAAGAAAAAGCCTCAATTACTGGTGATGATACTCGTGAAGGGTTAACTGCTATTATTTCAGTAAAAGTGCCTGATCCTAAATTCTCATCTCAAACAAAAGATAAACTAGTTTCATCAGAAGTAAGAGCGCCAGTTGAATCTGCATTAAATGAAAAATTAGGCGAATATTTATTAGAAAATCCCACTGAAGCAAAAACTATTGTTGGTAAGATTTTAGACGCTTCACGTGCTCGTAATGCAGCTCGAAAAGCTAGGGAAATGACTAGACGTAAAGGTGTGCTTGATATCGCTGGACTACCGGGAAAACTGAGTGATTGTCAAACTAAAGACCCTGCTGAAAGTGAAATTTTCCTGGTGGAGGGTGATTCTGCGGGTGGCTCTGCTAAACAAGGCCGAGATCGTCGTACGCAAGCAATCTTGCCATTAAAAGGTAAAATTTTAAACGTTGAAAAAGCACGTTTTGAAAAAATGTTATCTTCAGCTGAAGTGGGCACTTTAATTACAGCACTAGGTTGTGGCATCGGTAAAGAAGAATACAATATTGAAAAACTACGTTATCACAAGATTGTCATTATGACGGATGCTGACGTGGATGGTGCTCATATTCGTACATTATTATTAACTTTCTTCTATCGATATTTGCCAGAATTAATCGAAAAAGGTTATTTGTACATTGCACAACCACCACTTTACAAAATTAAAAAAGGTAAGCAAGAACGTTATTTAAAAGATGATCAAGAGCTTAACGATTATTTATTACAAGAAGCGGTTAACGACGCTAATTTATTTTTCAGTAGCGATGCGCCAGCGATTTCAGGTGTTGCATTAGAATCAGCTGTTAAAGATTTTTATAAGATTAATACGATTATTAGTAAACTGTCCAAACACTATCATTCAGATTTATTAAAAGCTATTGCTAGCTCAGAGCCCGTTGAAGATTTAGCCAATGCAAAACTAATGCAGAAATGGTGTAAAGATATTTCAACCAAACTTAATCAAGATTCATCTCCAGCACAAACACATAGTGTTGTGTATGATCAAAATGAAATCAAACATACTTTGTGTGTTTATGGAGTTGATACAGATCAATCAACATTAACCCAAGCATTTTTTGATTCAGCAGATTATCAAACTATAAAGGAATTTTCTAATAAAATAGAAAGCGCTATTGATATCCAATCTTACATAGAAAAGAAAGGTAAACAAGTTAAAGTAAAAAACTTTAGTGAAGTTGTTAGTTTTCTAATTGAAGATGCTAAAAAAGGACAAAGTTTCCAACGTTATAAAGGTTTGGGAGAGATGAATCCAGAGCAGCTTTGGGAAACCACCATGGACCAAGAGCAAAGAACCCTACTCAAAGTTAAAATTGAAGATGCAATTGTAGCCGATGAAGTGTTTTCAACCCTAATGGGTGACGAGGTTGAACCTCGTAGAAACTTTATTGAAGAAAATGCATTGTCAGTTGATAACTTAGATTTTTAAAATATTAAACAGATAAACAAGGAGTTATATTATGTCTAAACAACATCCAGTAGTAGTAGTAACCGGCTCATCAGGTGCCGGTACAACTTTTGTAAAGCGTGCGTTTGAGCACATATTTAAGCGTGAAGATATTAGCCCATTGATTGTTGAGGGAGATAGTTTTCATATGTATGATCGTGCAGCAATGAAAGAAAACGTTCAAAAACAAGAAGAATTAGGTAATAATTTCTTTTCTCATTTTGGTCCAGATGCTAACTTATTTGACAAAATTGAAGAAACATTTAAAAATTATGGTGACAAGGGATCATGTGATCGTCGTTATTACTTGCACTCTGAAGAAGAAGCTACAGAACATAATGCACGTTTAAGTACAAATTTAAGTCCGGGTGAGTTTACTTCGTGGGAAGAGGTTGGCTCAGGCACTGATTTGTTATTCTACGAGGGTTTGCATGGTGCTGTTGTTACAGATGATGTGAATATGGCTCAATATGCTGATTTAAAAGTAGGTGTTGTTCCAAGTGTCAACCTTGAGTGGATTCAGAAAATCCATCGCGATAATGCAGAAAGAGGTTATTCAGCAGAAGAGACAGTTGATACAATTTTGCGTAGAATGCCCGATTACATTAATTACATAACACCGCAGTTTTCACAAACAGATATTAATTTTCAGCGTGTCGCAACTGTTGATACTTCTAATCCTTTTATTGCTCGTGATATTCCAACACCTGATGAAAGCTTCGTTGTAATTCGTTTTAATGATTTAGAAAAAACACCGGTTGACTTCACTCATTTGTGCAATATGATTGGCGGTTCGTTTATGTCTAGACGCAACACTATTGTGGTTCCTGGTGGAAAGATGAGTTTAGCAATGGATGTTATTCTTTATCCAATTATTAAGCAAATGATCAAAGATAAGTAAGTCTTTCTTTTACGTTTAAACCCTGATTGTATTTATGGCAGTTGGGGTTTTTTTATGTTTAAAAATACATAGAGTGTTAAATCATTCTTTTAATACAATTATGAAGAAAACACCTTTAAAACCCTCGTTTTATCATTTTTTTGTTTATTGGTTAAAACTAGGATTTATTAGTTTTGGTGGCCCTGCTGGTCAAATTTCAATGATGCATCAAGAATTAGTAGAAAAACGCAGATGGATATCAGAACATCGATTTTTGCACGCGTTAAATTTCACTATGGTGTTGCCAGGTCCTGAAGCACAACAATTGGCTACTTATATTGGCTGGTTAATGTTCGGTGTTAGAGGTGGTATTGTTGCTGGTGTTTTATTTGTATTGCCTTCTTTATTTATCTTAAGCGCTTTAACTTGGGTGTATTTAACTTATGGATCGGTTAATGAAGTTGAGGGTGTTTTGTACGGTATTAAGCCAGCAGTTACAGCTATTGTGTTATTTGCTGCTTATCGTATTGGTTCAAAAGCATTGTCAAACTCTGTATTAAAAGTATTAGCCGTATTGGCGTTTATTGCTATTTTTATGTTTGAAGTGCCATTTCCTTATATTGTTGTTATGGCTGCAACTATTGGGTATTTAGGTGTGCGATTATCTCCTAATACTTTTGTTATGGGTGTCCACCATGGTGATGGTGTAGATGGTTATGGTCCTGCACTAATTGATGACAACACCCCTATTCCAGATCATGTTAAATTTAAATGGTCGCGTTTGGTTGGTTTTGCTGTAGTGGGTATTGTTCTTGGTGTTGCAATAATGAGTATACTGGATAATAAGACATTGCAAGATATGGGTGAGTTTTTCACCAAAGCAGCACTGGTTACTTTTGGCGGCGCTTACGCTGTATTGCCTTATATTTACCAAGGTGGTGTGGATCAATATCAATGGTTAACAGCTACACAAATGATGGATGGATTGGCATTGGGCGAAACCACACCAGGTCCACTCATTATGGTGGTGGCTTTTGTTGGTTTTGTTGGCGCAACAGTAAAAGAAGTTTTTGGGCCTGATGCAATGTTTTTATCGGGTTTTGTTGGTGCTTCAGTAGCCACCTTTTTTACCTTTTTACCGTCGTTTTTGTTTATCTTTTTAGGTGGTCCAGGTGTTGAAGCTACTAGAGGAGATTTAAAATTTAGTGCGCCTCTTTCTGCAGTAACAGCTGCGGTTGTGGGCGTCATTGTAAATCTGGCTACATTTTTTGCATTGGCAACTTTGTATCAAGATCAGCAAGTTGATTGGATAGCTGTCGCTATTACAGTGGTAGCATTTGTCGCCCTATTTAGATTTAAAATAGGCATTATGACAGTGATAGCTGCAAGTGCAGCTATTGGTTTAGGCTTGTCGGTATTTTAGAGGGTTTTGGCTATTTGACAACGATGTTGACCAGCTTATTTGGAACCACAATCACTTTAACAACAGTTTTATCTGTTGTGAATTTTGTAACATTCTCATCAGCTAGAGCTTGAGCTTCAACAACGGCTTTATCTGCATTTGCGGGAAGCGTGAGTTTGGCACGTAACTTTCCGTTAACCTGAACAATTATTTGCACCTCATCTTGCACAAGTGCCGACTCATCGATAGTTGGCCATGGCTCGTTAATAATAGCCTCTGTATTGCCTAATTCATTCCAAAGATAATGACAGATGTGAGGGGCAATTGGGCTAAGGGTTTTGAGTAAAATATTAATAGATTCTTGGCGAACAGCCATAGAACTTTCATCAGTGTTGCTAAATTTAGATAACGTATTGCTAAGCTCCATTAATGCAGCGATAACCGTATTAAATAAATGTCTGCGATCCATATCATCAGTGATTTTACTAAGTGTCTGGTGAGTTTTATGGCGTAAGTCTTTTTGTTCTTTATTAAGATTATCCAAAGAGCCAATGTTGTTATTTTTACTATCCTCGATAAAACCACTAACCAGTCGATAAACTTTATTAACAAATCTATGTGTGCCTTCAAGGCCCGAGTCACTCCATTCTAGATCTTGAGTGGGTGGTGCTGCAAAAAGAATAAATAAACGTACTGTATCAGCACCATATTTTTCAATCATTTCGGCAGGGTCAACTGTATTGCCTTTTGACTTACTCATTTTGGCACCATCTTTAAGTACCATGCCTTGTGTTAAAAGATTGTTAAATGGCTCATCATTGGTTATCAAACCCTCATCACGAAGTAGTTTATTAAAAAATCTTGCATAAAGTAGGTGAAGAATTGCATGCTCAATACCACCAATATATTGATCTACGCCACCTTTCAGCCAATAATCTGCACGCTCATCAAGCATAGCATTGTCGTTATCTTTGCAAGCATATCTAGCAAAATACCATGACGATTCAAAGAAAGTGTCAAATGTATCAGTCTCCCTTTCAGCCTTGCCGCCACAAGTTGGGCAG
>ERZ1046876.1711-NODE-1711-length-14192-cov-3.711537_pt1 | contig 14192 bp, 9 predicted proteins | sample MGYA00383094_ERZ1046876 | MGnify/ENA primary metagenome ERZ1046876 (study PRJEB29581, sample SAMEA5548364) | metagenome | biome: marine; feature: coastal; material: water | depth 50 m | study: Short-term variability in the microbial, nano- and picoplankton...
AATAATACCGTTTTGACAAGCGCTGGTCAATTTACTGATGCACTTGGTGCATACCCCTGTTCCTTTGAACGTTTGATCGCCTGATGCTTTCTTCTCAGCTACCTCTGATTTTGCCGCATCTCCTGCAAGACTGATTTTGGTAGCCACAAGAACTTTCTTACCCTCGACATCCTTGACAGAACCAACTGCAGTGATGTTGGCAGTTCCAGAACAAAGATTCTTGTGAAATGCCTTACTCACGGCGTTGTGTTCGAGCAAATAGAGGGTATCACCTGATTTCAACGCATTCTGACATGCATCCGTTTGTTTCAATTTGCATTTAGCACAGCTACCAGTGCCGGACAGAGTTACCTCAACCGAATCAGCAAAAACGCTGGATTGGTAACCCATCACAAGAGCCATGGCACATGCGAGTGCAAGGAGTGTCTTTTTCATAATATGTAATAATCTTTGGAGCAGGTCGCCTGTGAATGAAACAGGCTATTTGAATCTATGGTTTTCCTGATGCCTCGACGTGAGAATATCTGGATCAAAAAACTGAACGTTGAAATCCTATCATGGAATATTACCTTAGCAATCAATAAATCGTGGACTGAGTCACCCGTTGATTTCTACTGCAAAGACATGCATTGCCCTCATCGCGAATAAATGGGCCCATTGAAGAGCACGTTGGGAATCGGATCTTTGTTGATAATTTTGTAAGTAGTGATCCATTTAACCATTTCAGCACTGCCTCCAAAGGTCCCAACCACTGCACCACCGGGCAAATTGTCTATAGTGCTTTGACCATTTTTATTATCGAGTTCCCACCATGTAGCAAGACCTGCATGGCGAATGGAAACTCCGTTACCCGTGTTGCCAGGAGGGGGTACGTTGGATGCATCGTTGAAATTCAACGGGTCGAGCTCGTTCTGCTCCCACAGCTGCCAGTCAGTCGCGTTGTAATTGGTCAACTTATAGGTTTTCCCACTCGGAAGCGCGGGTTTTCCTATATTGTTATAACCACCAATAGTGCCATTCCAGCAATAGGACGTAATTTTGACCGGGCGAGCCAGCCATAAATCCTTGAGCTTACCTCGGCGACGGGATGAAACATCCTTGGGGCACCAAAGCACTTTCTGATCTGAAATGTATGATCCCAGTTGACTTATTTGAAAAAAGGCCAATTGGTTTTCAAACGCTTGAGAGTCCACGTCCTTACCTGCGGCAGACCCAGGCGCGTTCGGACGCCCCGGCAATCTACCTTTGTTACTTGTTGCATAAAGCCAGTTTTCCGGACCGCTCAAATTCCCTCCCCATGACGGGTGGGCGATATAATCCTCATTGTCTCCAGCATACATATGGCTTGCTAGAAGCACCTGTTTGACGTTGTTCAGATCCAAAGTCAACTGAGCTTTGTCTTTGGCCCTCCCCAGTGCAGGCAATAGCATTCCGGCGAGAATGGCGATAATGGCGATGACGACTAGCAACTCAATCAAAGTGAATGCTCTGATTGGAGCTTCCTCTTTAGTCACGTATTTTTTCGCAGAATTAGCATTATTATTCTTCATATAAGCATTGAGGTAAGATCTCATATTATAGAGCGCATTGCATTTGAAAAGCACAATTTCAAAACTACATCAGCCGCCCTGAAGCCGAAACTTCAGGGGCTCAGGATTTCCAGAAAAATCACGAACCTACGCTTTCAAGATGCGGTCCTCCTGATTTTCAAGCAAATGCGGGGGGTGCAAAACCATCACGGTATTCACGACTGACGATTTCCTTGTTTGCCTGGTCATGATTTGTAAACCGGTGGGTTTTGGCATTCCAAAGCAGTTCCTGGCCGGGATAACGCGTTGCCTTCACTGCCAGAAGAGCAGGTTCAGTAATTCTAACTCCGACATTAAATGGAGCCCAGACGAAGCGGTCTTCTCCCAGACAGAGCTCGGCCCAGTCCTCCCAATGATGACGTGGCTCAACCTTTGGCAGCGGTTCGTTTTTCACCACTTTACCATTACGAAATATAGTGATCCCCCCATTAGCTTCCAACAGCAAGGTTCCTTCTTCGCAAACAACCATTGTTCGATTGGCTCCTACTTTCATTGGCGGTAATCCAAGTGCCGAGAATGATGGTAACAAGCCAGAGTCGTTGTATTGCACTACGAATTTATCGCGCGCAAATTGATCGCCACCAGGGTCGGTAAGGGTACTCTGATTATGAGAAGAGTGTCCGGCATTTGAAGCTCGATGAGTGTGGGTAATGACCGATTCAGGTGAAGGCAGGTCATAGGCAAAGTAGAGCAAGTCCAAGAGGTGGCAACCCCAATCAGCCAACTGCCCACCGCCGGTGTCCCAGTAGGCTCGCCAGCGACGAGGCGCCAGATCATCACTGTAGCCGATATCCTTCTTGAGAGGTCCTCTCCATAAATCCCAATTCAAGTTATCAGGCACAGGTTTTGCCACAGGCAAATCACTGTAAGGGTCGGCGAAATAATGTCCTCTCTTGATTCCTCCAGTCCAGACGTAAGCTGCCACCGGTTTGCCTAATTGATTGCGCCGAAGCATTTCAACAGATTGCATGCGCCCTGCACGACATGCCCGTTGATTCCCCATTTGAGTAACGAGTTCGGGACGAGCTGCCAACCCTTCACGGATCATTCGAAGTTCATCCAATTGCTGAACCAATGGCTTTTGACCGTAAATATGTTTCCGGTGTTTCATCGCGGTCAGCATCATCGGGGCATGATGAAAATCAGGCGTGTCCACAATCACAGCATCGAAAGTATCTGCGCGATTGGCAAAAGCTTCGCGATAATCAGAAACCGTCCAGGCACCACTGTAATCAGCAGCGACTTTCTTCATGATGTTTCTATCGATATCACAAAAGCCAACAAATTTAGAACGTTTGTGTTTTTTTAAACCATTTCGCTGCATACCACCAATACCGCCTACACCAATTTGAAAAATCTGGAGATGACTGTTCTTGTTGGCCTGGAGGCGTGTTGTCAATGAAGGTGCAGCCATGAGCGTGGTGGCGATCACGCCATTGCGAAGGAACGTTCGCCGAGTCACAGTTCCAGCCGGTTTAGGAGTGTTTTTTGTTTTCATAGGGATTACCAAACTATGCACGCACTCCATCAAATCTCAAGCCCTAGTATTGATTGTGGATATCAAGACAGGATAACTGCGGAAGCCAGAACACCGGTTGCCCGATATATTGTATTTTTATCATGGGACCTCATCAGAAAGAACCTTTTAAAGTTGCCAGTCTGGGATTGAAACCCAGTCGGCAAATGCTTATGATTGCCTGATGATTTCACGTTTACTGAAACCATGGATCGGTTCCATGCATATTTTTTTGGGGATGCTTTTATGTTTCACAACTCAAGGTGCCAATCTCAAATCTGACATACAGAACCTATCTTCCCCTTACAATGACACTCCAAACATTATCGAAACCAAGGATGGTTTACTCCTTGTCTGGGCAAGTGGCTCACGCCCTGGATATGCGGACGTCACTATACAACAATCCCGTTGGGACGGAAAAACATGGTCTCCACCCACTATGGTAGCGTCTCACGCCACAAAAAAAACAGGCGCTCAGCAAGCTTGTTGGAATCCGGTCTTAACCAAAGTTTCCAATGGTCAGTTGGCCTTGTTTTATCAGGTGGGACTTTCGCGTGAAACATGGTCGGGCCGCATGAAAATCTCATATGATGGAGGTCATTCGTGGACACAGGAGAGAAAGTTGAGAAAAGGCATTCACGGCCCTATCAAAAACAAGGCCATCGAGCTTAAGGACGGGAGATTACTCTGCCCATCAGCCACAGCAAACGCGGGTTGGCGTGTCCACCTTGAATTTGTCACTCCTTTCAGAGAAAACTGGGGATTCATGAAAACAAAACCCTTGAATTTCCCCGGTGAGTATAGAGCTACGGAGCCCTCGATATTGATGCATGATGATCAAAATATTCAGGTTTTGTGTCGAACCAAACAAGGTTACCTGACCGGATTCTGGAGCTACAACGGTGCCAAGAGCTGGCAGCCCATGGAACGTTTAGCCATACCTGCGCCGAACAGTGGATTTGACGCCGTAAAATTGAACGACGGGAGATTTGCCATTGTTTACAACCATAGTCCGAAGTTAACCGACCGTATCAATCTGGCGGTCAGTTCAAATGGAAAAGATTGGGAAGCTATTGAAGTCCTCGATCAGGGCCCATCCGAACATTTTCAAAACCCATCTATTATTCAAACAAAGGACAATCAAGTGCATATTGTTTATACGATCAACCAAAACCGATTCCAACACGTGCAAATGGATCCGACCCTTTTCAAGGGAAAACCGATTGCCAACGGAATCTGGCCTATCCTGTAACAGACTGAAATGACGAATCCAGAATCCAAAATAACAGAGCTTAATCTCACCCTGCCCCCTGCCCCGGCCCCGGCCGGTGTTTACAAGCCGTTGGTCATCCATGGCAACCTTGCCTATGTGTCCGGGCATGGCCCGGTCACCCTTGATGGCTCCCTACTCACTGGACGGGTCGGAGCTGATGTGAATAAAGAGCAAGGTAAACTGGCAGCAAGACAGGTGGGTTTAACCATGCTGGCCACGCTCAAGAGCCAACTTGGAAGTCTGGACAGAGTGGCACGCGTGATCAAGGTGCTGGGAATGGTGAATGCCAATCCCGATTTTGAAGAGCATCCCTATGTCATCAATGGCTGTAGTGAATTATTTGCTGAGGTTTTTGGTCCCGAATGCGGAATCGGCTCAAGAAGCGCCGTAGGCATGGGGTCATTGCCCGGAAATATTACCGTGGAGATAGAGGCCATGTTCGAAATCACAGACTGATCCTTTGATTTGTCTATTCTGTTCATAAGCAACATTTATGTCACCAGCAGATCAGCCATGGTATCAAGTCATGAATGTGGAAGAAATTCCTTCCCCTGCCTTGCTGTTGTTTCCTGACCGGGTTCAGAGCAATATCCAGGGCATGCTTGACATGGTAGATGGCGATACAAAACGCCTTTGCCCTCATGTAAAAACCATCAAGACGGAGGCAATCATCCGCATGATGGTCAGTTCAGGCATCCGGCAGTTCAAATGTGCCACCGTCGCTGAGGGCGAAGCCGCAATAAAGGCTGGCGCTGAATCTGTGCTGCTCGCAATTCAACCTACCGCCTCCCATGCAAAGCGATGGGTTGGCCTTGCAAAGGCTTACCCTGATCTCAAGTTTGGAACGATCGTTGACTGCGGAGATACCGTTGAATGCTTGAGCGAACTCTGCCAAAAATATCAGAGTTCCCTTGAGTTGTGGATCGACCTTAACGTCGGCATGGACCGCACGGGTATCCCTCCAGAGGCAACAGCAGTTCAACTCGCAGAACGAATTCAGTCAGATAAGAATGTGGAACTGGGCGGACTCCACGTTTACGATGGACATCTTCACCAATCAGCGGTCGAGAAGAGAAAAGAGGCATGTGCATTGTGGCATGCCAAATTAGACACATTCCTCAAGTTACTGAGGAAGAGTGGATTTGATCGGATACCAATCATTGCAGGCGGCACGCCCACGTTTGCGATGCAGGCAGCCAACCCGACGTTCATCTGTAGTCCGGGCACGACAGTGTTGTGGGATGCAGGCTACGCCTCGCATTTTCCAGATTTGAACTTTTCATGGGCCTGCGTCGTTTTATCAAGGGTGATATCAAAACCGGCTATCGACCTTCTGTGTCTGGATCTGGGGCACAAGGCTATTGCATCAGAAATGCCTCACCCCAGAATGCAATGCCTCAATTTAAAGATAGATGAGTGGGTATCGCACAGCGAAGAGCACCTGGTCGTTCGATCCTCGGATGCCCCTCTTTTCTCGGTGGGAGACAATGTGTATACCATTCCCTGGCACATCTGCCCAACCGTAGCTCTGCATCAGTGCTTCCACGTCGTTGAGAACAGGCTGGCAAATAAAAAATGGAAAATTGAAGCCAGGAATCGTAAGAATCTTTTCTGATCTTTCATCCTGCCCTTGTCACATATGAACAATATCAGGCTATGAATCACCTGAATTAGAGAAGATCCGTGCCCATGCATGAGTCAAGATCAGGTGTGAACATCATGCGACCATCACCATTTATAGGGATCAAGACATTCTTCTTTGTTTTACTGACTTCATGGATAACACATGTTCAGTTGAACGCTTCAAATGCCATTTCTTGGATACAAGACCTTGATGAGGCTCGGTCATTGGCAAAAGAACAAAAAAAACCACTTCTGATCATTTTCCGATGCGAACCTTGAATTGATTGTCGACTCTTTGATGGGCAGGTTGTCCATCCTTCGGACCAATTCAAAAAGATCTCAAGCCATTACATTCCGGTCAGAATTACAAATATTAACAATCACGATCTGGCATGGTTTGAATTCGATTTCGACCTGACAATGGCGATTATTTTAGCCAATGCAGATGGAACTGTTTATCACAGATACGGTGGTCGCAGCGATGTGTCGCCAATGCATATGAGCACTTTGATCGATGTGATGCAACAAGGACTTGAGACACATCGTACCCATCTATCCACCACCACTGATTCGGTATCTAAACAAACTATCAAAGTGAATCAATTGGTGGATCAGCAGTTAACAGGCATGTTGAACCCAAGCTTAGGATGCATCCATTGTCACTATGTCAGGGAAGCTCAGCAATACGCAGCGGTGGAAAGTGGAAACTGGAATCCTTCTCAATTCTGGATCTGGCCATCGCCCAAGCAAATTGGCCTGATCATGGATCAGGAAAGACAATATCTAATCCAAAAGGTCATCCCGAATTCAAGTGCGGATGACGCAGGGTTTCAGGATGGAGATCGGATCATCAGCTTGAACGGGGTTCGTATACTCACAAAATATGATATTCAATGGATATTAGATCAGTCAACCGGCGAACCAACTCAGATACCCTTTGCGTTGCAAAGAACGAACAAGACTTTGGAGGGAACACTTAGCCTGGACAAGGCATGGAAAGTAGGCGACCCATCCGACTATCATTGGAGGGTTCGCAATGTGTTCACCGAACACATGATCAAATTCCTGCCGACACCTGGTTTTACAGGGTCTCAACTACCAAGGTTGAGCTCATCTGAAGCAACCTTTGCACTCAAGGTTCAAACAGTGAATCAAGGTTCTTATCTGGCAGGTATTCGATTGGGAGACATTGTTCTTGGTGCCAATGGGAAGTCTGATTTCAACGGAGTCAGTGAATTTTACAAGTGGTGTGAACTACAGCGATTGTCGGGAAAAGATATCCAGTTGCTTTTGATTCGGTCCGGTAATCCGATGAACATTAGGTTAAGTCTCGAATATTTGAATTATTCGAAAGTGGATCAAGCACCCAAGTTAGACGTTGGATTCATTATCCAAGAACTGCCTGCCGACCACGGCTTACGGGTAGGACATGTAAGCCCACTGAGTGCAGCAAGTAAGGCGGGGATCAGCATTGGTGACCGCATCCTGTCTGTGGACGGTCGGACATTGGGGACGTTCAATGAATTCCAGTCATTCTTGAACCAAAAATCTCCTGGAGATCTTCTGATGCTTCACCTGACAAGGAACGGTCAACCATTGAAACTGGGGTATCATCTGCCTGACAAGGAAGCGAAGAAAAACGAAATCGCCCGATTGTCGACTGCAATCAGCGAAAAGGGGCAAATAGTCACTTGCACCGTCACCGTCAAATTACCCAGGGGTAAACACATTTACAGCATGCACTGCGAAGGTTTTGGGCTCCCGACAAGCATCACATTCCGCGGCCTGGGATATCGTTTAATCAATGCAACCACAGAGCCATCCCCGACAATGGTAAATGATGGCATTAAACCCATGTGGATTCATGAAAACACGGTCACATTTGAACAAAAAATGGAGATTACGGATCCTGATCGATTGCTCATTCACCTCAGCCTTTATGCTCAGATTTGTGATGAACACCACTGTTATGAATTGACATCCAGTGTTTACAGTGATGGCAGCTCATCGGACTTCTTCGAGTTCATTGGTAACACGGACGATTTTCCAAAAGCGTTTCAGAAAACAGATTCAAACACGCCAGACCGAACTAATGAGGACTGATCAGTGCGGACGAATCTTACGTAAATGAGGGGCTCTCCAGACAACCAAAGCCAATGCAGCCAACGCCAGCAACATTCCAAATCCAAATATAGGTCTGAGCGAGTTGTCTGCATTTTCAGAAAGCCTTCCTGCCACAAAATTTGAAAGCATGGGCCCCATCCCAGAGCCAAAAACAACAAGTAAAGTCTGAGCTGTTGCCCTTACTGATTTTCCTGCAATCATGTTGACGAGGATACTGAGCCCGATATGGAAAAAGACGATCACCATCCCTGTCAACAAATAGCTCAAAGCAAGCACCCAGGGATTAGTAAAATAGTAATAGAGAAAGTGACGTAACACCAGACAAACACAACCGGTCAGAAGCGAAGATACAAATCCCCATCTTCGTATGTAGTAACGCAGGAAAGGAAAAAGCGCGACCTCCAATGCCACGCCTATACATTGAATGGGCCCGATCCAAGCTTTGGGAACTCCATTTGACTGGAGATAAGGAGTGCCATAATAAACCACAAAAGAAAAAGAGCCTGACACCAGAAAAAAAGCGCCGAGCAGGGTCATGTAATCCTTATTGCAGAACAGTTCCCTGACGCAGCGCCAGTAATCCAATTTACCCTGTTCGTTGACTTCATGTTCATTTTTTTGAATACGAGGCAACAGCAAAGTGCTACAGGAGGTAAGCAAAGAGGCCGCCATTCCCAGATAAAGCACAAACTGCATCGAACTCCCTTCATAGATAAAAAGCCACCCGAAAATGATCACTGAAGGAACCATCCACCCAATGGACCCCCAGGCTCTCAGAAAACCGAACTGCTCTTGAGGGTCTTTCAGGTAATGAAAACTCAGCGCGTTGATCAAGGTGAAGGTAGGATGGTAAAAGGAATAAAAAAGAACGAAGCTTAGAAGCAATCCACCAAAGGTGGTTTGAAACTGCATGAACAAAAGGGACAAACAAGCCATGATGTTCAAAAAGGTAAACACCTTCTGGATCGGAACATACCGATCGGAGATCATTCCCCACAAAAACGGAAACACGAGAAATGTGGAGGATGCGATTGAAAAAATAGTACCAATGGATGCAAAACTTAAGCCTTTTTCCTGCAACCAGATTGACATGAAAGGCAACACCGAGCCACCCACACAAAACTGAATGAGCATGACGACGAAGAGTGACGAAGGCACGTCCTTCCAGGGTGGAACCTTCATAGGGTTTGGATTGGAGCATCAGGAATCGCATCAAGGAACCGTTGCCCATAGCGTTTGAGCAAAACCCGGTTATCCAGAACAGCAACAATGCCTTGATCGGTCTGAGTACGGATCAAACGTCCCACTCCTTGTCGGAATTTCAGGATAGCCTCAGGCAAGGAATACTCAAAGAACGCATCCCCTCCCCTGGCTGTGATCCGTTCCACTCGGGCTTCCGTCAGTGGATGATCCGGGACGGCAAATGGAAGCCGCGTAATAATCACGTTACGCAAGGCATCTCCGGGAACATCCACACCCTGCCAAAAACTGTCAGCACCAAAAAGCACGGAAGAGGTGTCCTCTTTGAATCGCTCAAGCATGGTTGATCTTGGCAGACCAGTGCCTTGAACGTACAGCGTCATATCCTTGGACTCGAAATAGGGCAGCATTTCTTCCGCAACATTTCTCATGAGCTTGAGATTCGTAAACAGAACGAAAGCACTCCCTTTTGTCATCGTGGTAAAGTGCTCGATCCAATGACATAGATCTTTCTGGTAATCAGCATGCCTGGGATCCACCATTTTGGAGACGACATACACTTTCATCTGACGATTAAAATCGTAAGGTGACCCCAATTGTAGGGTTTGAGCATCGTAACCCCCGATGCGGGCTACAAAGTAATCCATGCCTCGCATTTTACTCATTCTTTTATTTTTCCCCGAATGAGATAATGATTCCTGACCACTGGATTCTTTACCGGCCATCGACAAGGTGGCACTCGTCATGATAATTGAAGTACCACTGTCAAATAGTCGATGCCGTATAAATTCTGAAACGTCAACGGGAGCCGCATTGAGTGACAAATTCTTACCCGTCCTTCCCCCCCGTTCCACCCAGTAAACGTAAGGATCATATTCCTGGCTGAGGAACATCGCGATGGTCTCTTTCAATTCCGCTATTCTGCGATTGCAATCCTGTAATTCCTGACCTACCTCACGGTCATCTGATTGTTTGATCAACTCGTTCAGCGATACTCTCAATCGCTGCAGCGGCAAGGTCAGGCAATCTTCTACAAGGTCCGGATTGCGAATGCGCAATTCCTTCCAGAACCGTGATGTTTTCCAGGAGCTCTTCTCCTCTTTTTCTGTTTGAGATCGTTCAAGGATTTCGTTGCAGGCATCTTCAACTTCGGAAAAAAAAGTCTCAGCCGTGTGATGCACATCACCGACTTGCTGAACTACTTTCCCCTTCTGCAAGACCGTAAGTAATCCCTTCTTAGTGGAAGGATTCCAAAGTTTATTCAGCGCAAAATGGATCTGGCCACTGGAAATACCCAGTCCAATATGTCGGGATGCCACTTGTTCTACCGTGTGGGCTTCATCGAATATGACGAAATCATTCCTGAACAGGACGCCCCCTTCGGCGGGTTCTTCAACCGTGTTTAACAAAGTGAAGAACAATGTATGATTCAGCACAACAACATCTGCAGACATGATGCGTTGCCTTGCTTTTTGAAAGAAACAGGCATGATTTGTCTGCGCAAAATCCGATTTGGAACCACACATCTTGGGTGAGCAGAGTCCTCTTTCTGAGCAGACTTGAGACCAGACCTTGGGATTGGGTTCCTCATCAAAATCAGACAAACTCCCGTCAACTGTTTCTTTGGACCATTCCATGATACGCTGGAGCTCGGCACTTTCCGGAGTCGTAAAAAGTCCATCTGCCATTTGCATGGCCTTGTGAAGACGTTTAGTGCAAAGATAATTATGTCTCCCCTTCAACATGGTGAAGTTGAACGAGACAGGGAGAATTTCCTGCAACATCGGAAGGTCTTTCTCAACCAGTTGCTCCTGGAGGTTAATCGTATGGGTACTGATGATAGCCCGTTTACCCTCTGAAACAGCGTAAAGGATGGCAGGGATCAGATAGCCCAGACTTTTACCAACGCCGGTGCCGGCCTCTACGATGAGGTGCTCCTGATCGTTCAGAGCTTCCGCCACCGCATGAGCCATTTGCTGTTGCTGGGGCCGGTATTCAAAATTGCTAGCCCTGGACAGCAGGCCGCTTTCAGAAAAGATGGTCGACACGTGGTCAGCCAATTCAAGGCCGCCGTAACCACTAGGCTCCCCTTCAGAAACCCTGATCATATCTCAAGTTGCTTATCCACCATTAGTGTTTCTGTGGATGCCATATCGTGACATCCTGTTGCGCACGGTTTTTAACAATCATTTTATCGGGAAGAATGCCCCTCCAGCAGACATTCGGATAAATAACACCATGGCGCCCGATGAGACTACCAGGGTTGAGCACGGCATTACACCCTATCTCCCCGTAATCGCCGATGATGGCTCCCAATTTCCTCAAACCAGTATCGATGGGCATCCCACGTTGGTCAATCTCATCAATGTAAATGGAATCCTGCGTCAGCTTGAAGTTGGAAATTTTGACCCCTGCACCCAGATGGGCGTGAAATCCAAGAATGGAATCACCCACATAATTGAAATGCGGAGCAACAGCGTGGTTGAACAGGAGACTGTGTTTGACCTCGGTGGCATTTCCAACCACACAGTGATCACCAATAACAACGTGCTCTCTGATGTAAGCATTGCTTCGGATCTGGCAATGTTTACCGATGATAGCCGGCCCTTTGATGACCGCGCCCGCCTCCACCACCGTGCCTTCACCAATTGAAACATTTTCGGCAATAAAGGCAGGCTCGCCTATCGTCGTATGGCGCTGATCAGCACCTACGTTTTCGTCGACATAGCTTTTCAAGCATTTCAAAGCTTCCCACACCCGTGACTTTCCTTCAAAAAGAACGGCATGATCGGTCTCCTGCAGATTCAAATAATGATCTGGACTCAGCATAACTTTATTTTAACTGACTAGATGGCATTGAAAAGTGAAATCAGAAAATATCAGGTTAGTTGTGAATCAATCCCTAAGTTGACTTATTATCTCAAATGAGAAAAAAACAAAAAGATGGCTTGCCTGAAACAAGCAATTCAAAATAGGTTTTTATTTAACGTTTCCTTCTCTTACTGTTTTACTTACGGTATTCAACCATACTTAACCGACGGAACATTTATTTTCTCGCCCCACATTGGCAGTGTAATTGCTGTTTTATGAGAAAATATTACTTTTGAACCAGGCTTAGAGGAAAAATACCATTGATCGCCTATTTAAAAATTATGAAACCATTCTGTTTGCGAGTGCTGATAGATTTACGTTACCTGAATGCATTGCTTTTACTTCCAGCGATGATTTCATGGCATCAGGCACAATCGCAATTATCAACATTTGTTTTACCTGCTCCACAGGAACTGCAAGTTGTTCCAGGAGATGGTAACATCCTGTTGACATGGAAACCTCCCCTTACCCAGACTGGCCTCACGGGATATCTCGTCAAGCGCTTCAACGGAGCAGTCCTGGAAAACACTTGGAACCTTGGCGTGGATGATCCCCGTGAAATCAGAGATATCGATCTCATTAACGGGACTTTGTATCATTATGCCATAAGCGCTCAGGCTTTACTTGTCGAAGGACTTGAATCAACGGCTCAGGCAACACCCCAAGCCACTGTTTTCTCCCTGGTTGCTCCTGTCCATTTGACCGCGATAATTGAAAATGGTGGTGTCAGCCTGTCCTGGAGCTATCCGGACACAATCGAGCTGAATGGATTTGAATTACATAGAAATTTAAATGATGATGATGAAGCCATTGTCATGCTTCCTCCCGATGCGAATGGCTATTTTGACAGCCAGATTACAGCTGGACAAACGGCGATTTACCATCTCAGTGCTGTTACAGAAAACCAAAAAAGCCCCTCTGCCTCATTCGAAATCACCATCCCTCAATTGCTGCTAGACCCAACTAAAATGCCTCGCATTGTCAGACAAAGCAATTTCATCGAAGGAGTCGCCGGTGCCAATGTGCAACTTTTCGCTGAAGTTGAGGGAAGCAATCCTCTTCATTACATCTGGTATTACAACGGACGAAAAATGCCCGGAGTTACTGAACCGGGAATTCAGATATTTAATTTATCACCAGAACACGTGGGAACCTATTTTGTTGAAGTAAGCAATCCTTTTGGAAGCATATTTTCCGATCCCATGAAAGTTGAAATAAACCCTGCCAACCTAGGAGGTGTCGACATCGAATGGAATGCACGTTTTGAAAGTAATGTCGGCTTTGAAAGCAAATCCGTTGGGGTCTATCACGAAGGTAAGACCGGTGCCATTGTCGCAGGCCAATTCACTCCGGATGGCAGCAAGAACAGTGACCTGATGGTAGTGTCGTATGATGACGCAGGAAATCAACTTTGGTCTACAAGAGCTTCCTTCAGTAAAACGAGTCAGGAGTTTGCTCAGAAATCAATACTGGATCATCGGGGAAATGTAATTATCGGGGGACCTTCACGTGTGAACCCGGCTGAACTTGTCGATGATATCACTTCTGATCTTCCAAGAAACCCCGTTGATTTGCCATTCCTCGCCTCGTTTGGCAGAGATGGCAACATAAATTGGACGTCCACACCCTTCCGGAACTTCGACAGCAGGCATTTCATTGTGGACATGCAAAGCGATGGCAACGGGACCATCTATTTGTTAGGAAATATTGAATCTGATGATTACAAGGGGATGGTTATTCAACCATTATCTGCAGTAAGCGGAAGCCCTCTGGATCAGCTTTTGACAGACGAAGCCACACAATTCACCGCTATGGCTTTCAAAGTCTCCAAGGATAAACGCATTTATGCGGTGGGGCAATCCAATGAGGTCAGAGGCAATGCATCGGGACTTCAAATAAGATGCTACGGTGTCAACGGAAAACTCGATTGGAAGACAGATTTCGGGACGATAGGCGTCTATGACTTCTCCCCTTCTTCCATTCATTTGAGCGGAAA
>ERZ1046876.1712-NODE-1712-length-14190-cov-6.119774_pt1 | contig 14190 bp, 23 predicted proteins | sample MGYA00383094_ERZ1046876 | MGnify/ENA primary metagenome ERZ1046876 (study PRJEB29581, sample SAMEA5548364) | metagenome | biome: marine; feature: coastal; material: water | depth 50 m | study: Short-term variability in the microbial, nano- and picoplankton...
GTTGCTACTAAAAATGCTACTAAAAAAAGCGCCATAAAATATTCCATTATCTTCTCCTCTAAGTGGCGCGTTGGTTCCGGTGCGCCAAGCCGGTAGGGGTTCTAGAACGGTATGTCTTCCTCTAATTGGGCAAGGCTCATATCTTGGACAGATGATTTAACCTGCTGCATACCCTTGTTGTGAGCCTGCTCCTTAGCCGTGTAGCTAAACTTCATATACTTAGCACCTGCCTTGCTTGTGTTAATCCATCCACTAACCCAGTAGTCAGTGCCATTAATCATTGCTGACCCCTTGTAATCTGGGTGGCTATCGGTTTCCTTTTTGTCGTTTTTAAACAACGCGCCCTCATTATCTTTTTGCTCGTATTCCATAGGTTTCCCCTTTAGTTAGTTAAATTACTTCTGAGACAACGATTCCTGCCTCGCGAAATTCAGATGTTTTCATGGTGGCAAGTTCTTTTGTTGTAAACATGCCTCCCTTAGATGGCGCACGCCAAATTGATCGTTGTTGCTCTTCGTTTAGAGTTAGCCACTCCTCTGCTGCAGTCTCAAAATCATCACAGGCCAAAGCGTCTTTAATTGCCGCAATTGTTCCTAAATGCTCGCGAACTGACGCGTTGTAAGTTAAAAGCTGTTCTTGCGCATTTATCTCGGTCTGCTGAATGATTGCATCAGTTACCTCATTAGCTGATGCGTACTCTGTGCCTGCAAAGCCTACTGATGCCAACGCTCTGCCGATTGCTGATGTCTCGCAATTCTCAAGTGCGGAGGTCTTGTTGATGTTGCTACTGCCTCGTAACTCCTCAGCGTAGCCAGTGCCTCTGATGCGGCCATCAGAATCTTTAATCGTAGATTTAATAACAACCAGATTTCCATCTTTGATGAGGTCAGTCTCAATAGCCCATCCTTTGTGTGCTGCTGATGAGTGAAACTCGTTAACTCTAAGGGCTACGGTTTTGTAGTCATTTTTATGGATTTTTACTATACCGTTCATTCGCAACACCTCGCTGACTCGCACTCGCCTAAAGCAAACGCATCACCATAGCCCTCGTGATACTCAACCGATGCACAAAACTGATCTGCATCTCTAAAATTAAAGTAATCAGCCTGGCCTCTTAAATACTCTGGACTTTTAGCATTTGTCGCTGTCGTCAACGAACCCTCTAAATTTGACACAAGGTCATCGGCAGTAAGTTTAAAAGTTTCTAAAATATTCATGGCTAGCTCCTATGCTCAATAATTCGTTCGGCATAAGTAGTTAGCTGATCAAATACAAGCTCACCTAGTGCGTTAAAATCTTTTTCTGCAACTGCCTGAACTAATGCGCTTTCTAAATTCTCTTGGGCAATAGCGTTTTGCTTATGCTCAAAGATTCCGACAACTGGCCCAGTAAACGGCCCAGTAAATCCGTCAACGCTCATTGCCTCCCACAAGATAATAGGGTCTTTTAAGGTATTGACGATCTCATCGATTGACGGTTGCATTTCTTGCTCAAAAACGTAGTCGTCATCTGGTGGATTAACGCGATTAGGGTTGTCTAGCCATTGAAAATGATTCATATTTATTCCCCTTGTTGTTGCTAAAAATGCATCACTAAATGTGTGCGATTGATTGTAGATTACACACTATATGTGTAAATTGCAAACAATTATGGGTTTATTTTAAAAAAATAAAATGATTTAAATCATTTTTTTACGACACGAAATGTGTTAGTTTAATTAAAAGTGCATACCAAACATATAAAAAGGGATTTGAATTTATGGAAAGGGAATTAGATATTGTGCAGAAGTTTGATGAGGCTGAATGCTTAGAAATTATTGAGGCGCTTACTTCGAGTCAAGATACGCTTCAAGCATTGAAACAACTTTTTGAAATTCGTCTTCAGACTGAAGATTAATTTTGTTTAACAGCTTAAAAAGATTTTTTTGATTGGGTGACAGGTTTCCCAGCTTTTCGGAATAGCCGTCATCTAGCCCTAGCAAATAGCCTGGCGTAACGCCTAATACAGCAGCAAAAGTTATCGCTATCTCAACCGGAAGCTGACGCGTTCCTTGCTCATAGTTCGATATTCTCGCCGGTAAAATTGTACCGTTAGTTTTTTTGGACAGACCCGTCAATGACAACCCAGCATTTACTCTGGCTGCTTGTAGTCTTTTTCCTGATAGTTCTTTCACTATTCTTCTCCTAATTCTTGGAATATACACGTTAAGCGTAAAATTCGCAATCGCGTAGTGTTTTGTTAATTTTGATTTTGTGACCAAATAGTCGTTTTAGCTTTTAATTTTTTAATATTGCATTGCAAACACATAATGTGTACGATTCACAAATGATTACTTTTCAGCAGTACCTTACAAAGCACGGTGACATCTTGTCATCAGAAAAACTGTCAATTAAACCTCGACGCGCAGCGGCATATCGCCGTGGCGAAAGAATGCCCAGGCCAAAAGACATTCCTCGTTTTATATCTCTTGCTGAAGGCGAACTCTCTTTGCAATCGTTTTTTGCAGTGGCTGATGATGAGTAAGATTCTTGTTGCGCCGCTAGAGGCATTGACTGATCCAGAGCTTACGGATCAAGAAAGGCGCGTGCTGTTTGCATTGTTTTCCTATCGGGGAAAGATAACCGACTTAGTCTGGCCGACAAGAGAGCAGATTGGTCAGAGGGCAAACATAAAGGATTTGGTGCGCGTTGGAAAGGTCACCTCATCGCTGTGTAAAAAGGGTTGGTTAGAGAAGTGGAAGAAAGGTTTTTCCGGCCACATGACGTACAAAATTACCTTTCCAGGACGCCTTGAGACGGTAGAAGACACTACAGGACAGCATGATACGTTACAAGACACTCCATTAGAGGCAGATTATGCCTCCTCGTTAGAGGCAGATTATGCCTCCCATTCGAGGCAGATTATGCCCAGTGCATTAAACAAACCAAATAAACAAACCAATAACCTGTACAAGAAGATTGATCTTACTCAGTTTGGTGATGATTGTTTAATCGATCAGTACAAAGAATTCATTGATCACCGAATCAATTTAAAAGCGCCGTTAACCCAGCACTCGTTTGAACGATTTTTATTTGCTGTAAGGGGCTGTGTAAGTCAGCTAGACCTTGACCCTAAATTTGTGATTACCGAGACCATTGATGCTGGATGGAAGTCCTGCAAGCCGGAATGGATGTCGAATCGTTTAGCTAAAAACAAGCGCACTGGAAATCAAAACAAGCCTGAGTCGATCAGAGGCAAAAGCGTGATCGATAACTTGACGGATCGAGGGTGGGCCTATGAAGCATGAAACCAAATACATGAAGTTTGTTGGTGATGATGATCGTTTTGCTCTTAACGTCAGCTACAGCTATGTGACGATCTCTGAGCGAACGAAGATACCTGTAAACACAGTTAAAGATCGTTTAAGTCGAAAGAAAGAGTTTAGTGAGCAAGATTTAATTGCGCGAAGAAAGCCAGCTAAGAGAGCGCCAATATTTGAAAGCCCAGAAGAGGCTGTTTCTGCGAAATGGCTAAAGGTGGCTTTGCGATGAGTGTTGATGACGCAATTGCAAGGGTCAAGTTGATCAACTCAATGGGTGACGATGCCTATATTTGCGAAAGAGCTAGTGGTGCGCTTTGTGTCCTATCTGAGCATACCGTCAGACATTGGGATAACCGTGATGCCCAAGTGATTGAGATTTGTAAGGTGGCCCGATGAGTGAACTTGGCTTGAAGCGATATCCGGTAAGAATTATTAATGACCATCAAAGAGATGAGTTAGCAAAAACCATTCGCAGCATCGAGACATCTCGCAACAAGCCTATCCTGGTCACTATCACAGATAAGCAAGAAAAGCGTTCTCACGCCATTAACCGTTTAGCTCACATGTGGTATTCGGATTGCGCTAAACAGGGCCGAGAGTACACGCAAGGGCAGGTGAAGTGTATGGCAAAGCTAAAGTGGGGCGTTCCTATTATGCGACAGCATGAAAAGTTTAATACACGCTGGATGGATTTAACGCAGTACAAGGAAATTGAGCAGGGTGATGACACGGTATTGATTACGCCAGCATTTCCGACCTACGAGGATCAAGTCGAATTAATGGAATATCTTCCAGTGACTTCCCTGATGACCAACCCAGAGATGAGTGAATTTATGCACCAGTTCCAGGCAATGATGGGCGTGCGTTATCAGCTTACTGACCCTAGATTGCAGGGGATTGAGTTGTGATTAGCGTCAAAGTATTTTACCTCACAAAAATCTACTGGCCGATTGTCATGCTAAAAACACACGTGCGTGGACTATGTAAAAAGGCTTACAGGGTTTACAAAGTAAAGTTTAAGAAACACTGCTGCTGCGCTTACATCGTTCAGCCTAACTTGATTGACGTTCTTTGTAAGCATTGCGGTGGCATCCAAAAGCATTCGAGGTGGAAGTGATGGGCAATCCCTATTTTATTGATGAGCAGGCGGTGGTTACATTCAGTGGCGGTCGATCTAGTGCCTATATGCTTTATAAAGTTTTGGAGGCGCATAACTTCAGCCTGCCTGATTGTATAAGTGTTATTTTTTGCAATACAGGTAAGGAAATGCCACAAACTTTAGATTTTGTCGAGGCTTGCTCCAAGAACTGGGATGTTAATATTGTTTGGTTAGAATATTCAGGGAAAAAATCATTTAAAACAGTAACCTATGAAACAGCAAGTAGAAATGGAGAGCCTTTTGCACAGTTAATAAAAGATAAAAAATTTCTTCCAAACATGATGGCGCGTTTTTGTACAAGCGAATTAAAAGTTTTAACAATAAGCAGATATTTAGAAAGTGAAAATTATTTGCGGTTAATTGGCATTAGAGCAGACGAGCCAAGGCGCGTTGCTAAAATGAGAGATAAATTGGATCATTTGATGCCGATGGCAGATGCAAAGATTACTGAAAAAGATATCTATAATTTTTGGCAAAAGCAAGATTTTGATTTAGCAATGCCTCCTGCTGGTATCAACACATTGAGCAACTGTGATCTTTGTTATCTTAAAGGTTACAAAATCAAACAATCAATAATTGAACATTTCCCAAGAACTGCTGATTGGTGGGCAGATCAAGAAACATTTATTAATTCAAGATTTAGGTTTGACCAACCTAGCTACAGAGAAATGCAAATTATAGCAACTGATCAGGGACAGCTATTTGATTTTGATGATGAATCAATAGCCTGTTTTTGTGGTGACTAATGGCGATTAAGCGCGATGCTGCTGATGAATGGTGCAGCAAGGTTGTTCGCGGTAAAGCAAAGCACACTTGCGAATTTAGTGGCAGATCCGATGGTCAGATGCACTGTTGTCACATTTACGGTAGGGCAGCTAAATCTGTGAGATGGAGTTTGGATAACCTTGTGTGTTTGCGTAGTTATCAACATCGTTATTTTACTGAAAACCCTACTGAGTTTACACGATGGCTTGAGGGCTGTTACGACAAAAATGGAAATTGGATAGAGGGCTATTTAGGAAGAGCGCACATGGAGATGTTGTTAGAAAAAAAGAACGTGCTGATGCCGACGACAAAGCAGTTAAGAAAAGAGATTGCGAAGCATTATCGCGATGAATTTCGGAAGATGGAAGCTGACGAGTCGTATGAGCCGATCAGCTACAACTGAGGTAACAGGATGAGTTTAGAGCATTTAAAAAAGTATTGTGTTGGTGATAATCAGGAAACAACGCTGCAGGCGGTGATTGACACTGGAAGTAACCGAAAGGCAGCAGACAAACTGGGTAAGAATCGTCGATCAGTAGACATCATGATAAAGAGGTTGCGCCAAAAGGCTGCGCAGAGTGCAGAAGCACCAGATGTAGATGTTAATCACAAGACAATGGAGGGCTTTTATGCAAAGCGTGTGTCAACGGCGTTTGGACCGGATGGCGATATTAAGCTGCAGTGGGTCATTCAGGAGCAGGATAAGGTCCAGATTGATGCGATGCTCGATCAGTTTCGTGAAGGTCTGCGCGATGATTTAAAGGGTTTACATAAACCCATAGCAGCACCTGACGAGACCCTTGATGGCCTGATGAACTGTTACATGATTGGTGATCATCACTTGGGGATGCTGGCCTCCTCAAAGGAGACGGGTGAGGGTAATTATGACACTGATATTGCGGTTGGCTTGCTTGAGGATGCGGTGGACTCTTTGGTGGCGAGAAGCCCTAAATCAAAGCGCGGCTTGTTGTGTAATTTAGGTGATTTTTTTCATGCTAACAACGAGGCTGGGACAACAAAAAATTCTACCCCACTTGACACGGACGGACGCTATGGGCGAACCGTTAGGGAAGGGGTAAACCTGTTAAAGCGCGTTGTTATTCGCCTACTTGAGCATCATGAAGAAGTGACAGTGTTGAATGTGCGCGGTAATCATGACAGTGATCCGGCGCTTTGGTTAAACGAGGCGATGAAGATGTACTTTGAGGATGAGCCGCGAGTAACTATTCCTGATAACTATTCAAAGTTTACGCATCTAGAGTTTGGCAACAATCTTGTTGTTCTGCATCACGGTGACAAGATTACGCCGCAACGCATTTATGAATCTGTGACTCGTCGGCTGTCTGCTGAGTGGGGAAGGACTAAGTATCGGTTTGGATGGCTGGGCCACCTTCATCATAAAAAAGTGCATGAGCAGGGTGGCATGGTCTTTGAGGTGTGGAATGTGTTGGCAAATCCAGATAGCTGGCACGCAAGTTCGGGATTTGGATCATCGCGCTCTATGACTTGCGTAGTTTTGTCAGAGGAGTACGGAGAGGACAGTAGAGTGACCGTTAACCCTGACAGGATAGAGGGTGAGAAAAATGAAAAACTATAAGGTCGGCATGACAACCCAGACGGTTGCTGTATCGGCAAAAGAGGACTTTACCAACAAGGATATCGAATCGGCAATTAGATTTTTAGAGGCGCTAAAAAAGCGCAAGGCAGAGGTGAAAGATGATTGATTTTCAAGCAGACTACCAAGACTGTGTTGATAACTCTTGGGATGATCTGGCGCAAAAGTATTGGAACATCATGGCAACGGCAAAGGGCGATGTAAAAAGAAACGCGCTGCTGTCATTACGTGACGAGGTGACTGAGCGAGTGCTTAAACTTCCAAAGTCAGAGGAAGACATTGCAATGCTCAATCCAACGATGTGCGTTAACTGTGAGTGAGCTTCTTGCGTTATTAACACCTGGTGCGCCTGAGATTCAGGCTGATGTCATACGCGGAACGACAAAGGACAAGATTAGCGCAAGGGACGTTGTGTCGTGTTTGTGCCGTGTAGATCGACACACGTATCTGTATGCCTTGAGTAAGTTCTGCTTGGATGATTCATCAAGAACCGAGTTAAACGCGCTGACAATGCAATATACGCGCACACAAGGGTATTCTACGCAGGACACAGAGCCAGATGATGTGGTAAATAGGCTAGGGTTGGCGGCATTGAACTATGCGATCTCTTCCTCGCGATGCAGGGCGTGCAATGGCACTGGTGAGACTAAGATAGCTAACAAGGTTGTTGTATGCACAAGCTGTGGTGGTAGCGGTAATGCAGACATGTCGGTACGCAAGCTGTCACGCATCTTAGGTGTTGGTAGGTGGCGTGCAAAGAAGGTCTGGCTTCCACGATTTAAGCAGCTAGTGTCTGACTACCAGATGAAGGACGATGCGCTACAGACGGTTATTAAGCGAGGGTTAAGGGATGAGTAAGGGCAGTGAGCAGAGGCCATGTGATCGAAAGGCGTTTAATAAAAACTATGACGCAATATTTGGTCAAAAGCCTAAAAAAAAGACAAAGGAAAAAAAAGATAAAAAAAATTAGTATATGTTTAGGTTTACCAGCCAATAGATGGTTAAATATTCCCAAGATAGGGTTTCTTTCAGTACAGTAAACGCTTTCTTAACTTCCTACTTTCGGCCGCTAACGCGGCCTTTTTTATTTTTAACTCTGGGACTGCAAACCACAGTAATGACTGACGATGTCGTTCTGTCGCATCGCTAAAGCGCCCAACATGATGGCAAGGTAGCGATCTGGATTAGATGTCTGCCAATTGGTCAGTGTCCTTGGTGTAACGTCCATTAGATCGCAGGCCTCTTGTAGAGACCTGAACCCTAGCTTTTTTGCAAGTTCTGATGGTTTCATTTTATTCTCCTTGGTTTTTGATGCCCCCCGTAGGGGGCGGTTATTTCACTTATCCTCGCCCACGCAACCAGTTAATTTCGTTGGTAAAGGGTGCACGACTAACATGGTCATAACTTATACCTTGAATGACTCGGTTAACGTTGCGGATACTAATAGCCAGAGTTAAGTAGCACTTGCGACCAACAACATCCTCAACCAGTTTGCGTATGTAGCCGTTGAGCTTTGCTGCTGACCAACCATCGAAATATCCTGTGTTAATGTTTAGCGCGATATCCTCCGCTTCCATCATTAGCTCATCGCAAAGATCAGTGCGGAAAGCCATCTCGTTGATGTAGTTAACAACAACATTGTTGTCGTGGTGATAGCCTGTTTGTCTGAGAGCAGCACGGCTCATGCCATAGCAGGCGTGTAAGCCTTTTTCAAAAGCGTTGAGTTCATATTCGTGCTTGTACATTGTTAAGTTATTCATATTGTCTCTCCTTGTTGTGAATGTATATTATAAGGTAACTATTACCGAAATACAATACTATTTAAGTAAATAGAGTAAATAAAGTAAGGTTTCGGTTGTTATCTTCCTATTTGGCTGCTTAATTGCGGCCTTTTTTATTTTTAACTCTGGGACTGCAAAGTACCCCGGAGAGGTGTAGCTATGTCTCGACCAACTGTGATGACTGATGATGTACTCTCAAAACTAGAGAGCGCATTTAGCATGGGCTGTACGGACGTAGAGGCGTGTAACTACGCTAATATTGGTAAGGCAACACTGTACCGCTATCAAGAGGACAACGAGGAGTTTAGAGACCGGAAAGAGGTCTTAAAGTCTAATCCCTTTATGTTGGCACGCAGCGTCCTGATTGACGCACTGCATGATGGCGATGTAAATACCGCACACAAGATGATTGACCGCAAAGAGGGGTCAAAGGTTGCGGTAGATCATAGTAGCTCAGACGGCTCTATGAAGCCGACAATGATACAGCTTATGCCAGTGACGCCAGATGCAGTCAGCGACGATTAATCTGCCTGAGAAGTTAGTCCCTGTATTTGGTGGAGACTTTCGCTATCGAGGAGCCTACGGAGGCCGTGGTAGCGGTAAGACAAGAACCTTTGCATTGATGACCGCGATTAAGGGTTATCAGTGGGGCATGTCAGGCCAAGCTGGTCAGATATTGTGTGCTAGAGAGCATTTAAACTCACTGGATGAGTCCTCGCTTGAGGAGATCAAGAGTGCGATTAGGTCGGTTGATTGGTTAGCTGATTACTATGAGGTTGGTGAGAAGTACATCCGGTCAAAGGATGGCAAGATTAGTTACGTGTTTGCAGGGTTACGCCGGAACCTAGACAGTATTAAGTCTAAGGCTCGGATATTGATTGCGTGGATTGATGAGGCAGAGCCGGTATCAGAAGAGGCGTGGCGCAAGTTAATTCCAACGGTACGTGAAGAGAACTCTGAGATTTGGGTCACTTGGAATCCAGAATCAACGCGATCTGCAACGAACAAACGATTTAGAGAAGAGCCTCCAGAGAATTCAAACATTGTTGAGCTTAATTGGCGCGACAATCCGTGGTTTCCAGATGTCCTAGAAGCAGAGAGGATAGCCGATAAAAAGGTTAGACCTGATGTCTATGATCACATCTGGGAGGGAAGCTATCTAGCGGCCCACGAGGGTGCTTACTACTCACATCTAATGGAAGAGGCAAGGCGCGAGGGACGGGTCGGTAACGTACATCACGATCCCTTAATGGAGACAAGAGCCTACTTTGATATTGGTGGTACTGGTGCTAAGTCAGATGCTACAAGTATCTGGACGGTGCAGTTCTACAAGTCAGAGATTAGGGTATTAGGTTACTACGAGGCACAGGGTCAGCCACTGGCTACGCATGTTGCCTGGTTACGTGATCAGGTACAGGATATTAAGACTGTTGTGTTACCACACGATGGTCGAACGCACGACAAGGTCTACTCGGTAAGTTATGAGTCAGCCCTACGTGATGCAGGGTTCAATACGGTGGTTGTGCCAAATCAGGGTACAGGTGCTGCAGGTGCTAGGGTAGAGGCTGTAAGGCGTATTTTACCTTCTGTTTACTTTAACGAGCCTGCGTGTAAGCCAGGAATGGAGGCGTTGTCCTGGTATCACGAGAAGAGAGACGAGGCGAGAAACATCGGGCTAGGCCCAAATCATGATTGGTCAAGTCACGCAGCAGATGCCTTTGGAATGATGGCGGTGGTTTATGAGCCACCGAATACATCTTGGGGTAAGCCGCTAAAGGTTAATTTAAAAGGTATCGTATGAGCAGGATAGCAGGCATTTTAGAGGGTATTGAAGACATTTACTCTCGTATGCAACGTGCTAACAGTCAAGGGTTTGATACTGATCGCGTGCTTTATCATCACACCGATGCTGATAATATTGAGGAGTTTGTGCCCTCGGCAAAGGGTAAGTTAGGGGCTGGGATATACACATCGCCAAACCCACAGTACGGTGAGCGTTATGCAGACAACGCAACAGGTACAGCTAACGTGCTACCTCTCTATGCTAGAGGGCCGATAGCAAAGGTTGCAGACATTGACGCGGCATCAAGTCTTTCTCGTGATATGTTAAGTGCAAAGGGTAGGCCGTTTGGCACGCAAGAGTGGAAGGCTACAACAAACAATATTTTAAAAGAGCAAGGTTTTACCGGCAAGGAAGTGGCCGAAGAGGTGTCAATCTTTGACCCTGAGAATGTACGCTCGGTAAACGCCGCGTTTAATCCAAACAAAAGCGACAGTAAGAACATATTGGCTGGGGCTGGCGGCTTAGGTGTGTTAGGTGCTGGCATGTTGGGTTCGGACAATGCGGAGGCTGGGCCTTTAACCTCTGGAGCAAGACGATTAATTGATGCACGCTTTTCAAGTCCTGTAGGCGGTGGTAATGAGCGTAAGGGTGTACTAAACGCTGTTGAGACTATGCAGACAGGGATTACGCCTCGTAACATGGATACTGGAGGCGAGGTTAATTTATATGATTTTGAGGGTAGTCCATATATCTTAACGCAGTCAGACAGGTCTGCTGCAGGGGGTTTATTAAACTCTATACATGATGCAGATATTGATGCGGTTGATCTGCGTGGCGGCAGGGATTTTATGTTCGATCCAAGCAGTCAGGGCCAGGTCTGGGCATCTGACCCAAATGTTGTCAAGTCTTTGCAGAAGAGGGCTGCACAGCTTAAGAGTGACTACGGTTCTGACCCGTTACTACTTCCATACACAATGGCTCCTACGGGTATAGATTTTGCCACGATGCCGCTTGACACAATGATTAATTTTGCGCGTCAAGGTATGAGTAAGAGCAATATTAAGAAGTTAGACAAGCAGATTAAAGGTGTTATACCGCAATGGACAAGCGTAAGCGATCCAACTGCAAATGCTATCTTTCGTGAGGTAAAGGGGCCGTCTCGTAAAAAGGTTGCCGACCTCATAGACAAAAACTTTCGTGACGTAAAGGGCGGCTTGTCAATATCAGAGGCAAGAGCAGCAACGACCGATGCAAGCCAATACGTAGAAAAAGAAGGGGCGCTTAAAAATATTGGAAGGATAGACACTTCTGCTGGATTAATAGCCGATTCAGGTCACCCTACATACATTGGCGGATTGGCTGGTGAGGGTGTCGGTACGTTAAAGGATGCACTAAACGCAAGAGTGTTGATGGAGCAAAACGGGCGTGTGTTAGCTAACGACATGTCAGACATCCGCGCTTTAAGTATGAATCATGGTCTATCGCAAGGAATTATTGATGATTCTTTATTGCGGCGCATTTATGACAACAAGGATAAAGTGGCAGCAGGTAGTCTAGGTGTTGCCGGGCCATCTTTAGCAAATGCAAGTACCGATAATGCAGAAAAAGGTTTACTCGGTTCTATAGGTGACGCTGGGCTAGAGGCTATGTCGGGTGTAAACAGGGCCGTTGTAGATGGTCTAAACTTTTTGACGGCTGACCAAATAAACGCGTTATTAAACATATCTGGTAGTGAAAAACGCATCCCAGACCTCTATGACATAGAGGGCGTTGAAGAGGCTACACAGGGTAATTATATGGAACCTGGTCTGCTGCGAGATATAATCCGGCAGGGCAGTGAATTCCTCAGTCCAATCTAAGGTAATCTAATGGCAATATCAACTTACAGCGATCTTAAATCAAGCATTGCTGACTACCTCAATCGTGCTGATTTAACAGCCGTGATACCAACATTTATTTCACTTGCAGAGGCACAGATCAATCGTGATGTGCGTCACTGGGAGATGGAAAACCGAGCAACAACAACCTTTGACAGTCATTACGCTACTCGGCCATCGGATTGGGTTGAAACAATACGCTTAAGCCTGGTCTCTGGCACAACAACGCACATGATGCTAATTAGCAAGGCGGCCATGGCGGAGAAGCGTAGCAATGATTTGAATGCATCTGGAACGCCGTTGTATTACTCGCACTCAGAGTCGCAGTATGAACTGTATCCAACGCCAGATGCTTCATATACCGGAGAGGTTCTGTATTACCAGAAAATCCCAGCACTGAGCGATAGCGCAACAACCAACTGGTTGCTGTCTTATGCTCCTGATGTCTATCTTTATGGCTCACTCATACATTCAGCGCCCTATCTAGCTGAAGACGGGCGCACAGGTGTCTGGGGATCAATGTACTCTGCAGCAGTTGAGCAGTTAAACACACGTTCAGACGAGGCAAGCAGTTCTGGCTCTGGATTAAAATTACGCGTTCGAGGATTAGGATGAGTTTCACAAACCATTTAGAAACAGAGATATTGGACCACGTATTTGGCGGCAACGCTTACACAGCGCCAAGCACTTTATACCTTGGCTTATACACTGCAACGCCTAGCGACACTGGGGGTGGTACTGAGTTATCAGGTAGTGGTTATGCACGCCAAGCAATGGCGATGAGCGTATCAGGCAACACAGCAAGCAACACTGCGGCTGAGGAATTTGCAACGGCAACGGGGTCTTGGGGTACGGTAACGCATGTCGGTGTATTTGATGCATCAACAAGCGGTAACCTGTTGGCCTATGGCGCATTAAGCGAGTCTAAGACAATTGCTACTGGCGATGTATTTCGCATCCCTGCAGGCGATCTTGATATCACATTAGACTAGTATGTTATACGGCGCTTATAAGTACGGCCAAGCTGCCTATTCAACAGCAACGGTACATGAGGGCGCAGCTGCAATTAGCGCATCAGCAGCCACATCGGCAAGCGCAGTTACGGTTGTTGACGCACTCTCAGCAATTAGCGCCACATCGGCTACTGTAAGCTCGGCACAGCGCGTTCATCAGGGCGAGAGTACCACAGCATCCGTATCTGGAATTAGCGTTACAGGGCAAAAGATTAACCTTGGTGCGACAACGATAAGCGCAGCATCTGAAGCGTTAATATCTGCCTCTGCGGTACTTAATGGCAACGTAGCTATTAGTGCAGCATCTGGCACAACAAGCGCAGGTTTGCGCATAGCGGATGGTCAAAGCCAGATCGAAGCGCAGTCATCGGCAACGGTATCAGGTTTAAGTGTCCTAAGTGGCGATGCAAACATCAACGGGCTAACGACACTTGCTGGTACAGCAAACAGAATACAACAAGGAACAAGCGCGATCAGTACGGTCTCAACGGCCACTGTTATCGGCACAATCCTGTGGATTGATAACGATCCTGCAGGAAACCAATGGTCAAACGCAGATACAGCATCTGGGTCATGGACCGATACCGAAGAGAACACCAATACCTGGTCAGACAGACCATCATCCTCAAATACTTGGGCTAACGAAGCTACAAACGATAATTACTGGGAGGCCGCTTAAATGGCTGATACAACGACTACAACTTATTCATTGGTGAAGCCTGAAGTTGGCGCGTCTGCGGATACGTGGGGTACAAAACTCAATACTAACCTGGACAACATTGACAATCTGTTAGACGGCACAACGCCGGTAACGGGTATTGATATTAACAGCGGAACGCTTGATGGTGTGGTGATTGGCGGTGCTAGTGCAGTGGCAGGCAGTTTTACAGATGTTA
>ERZ1046876.1733-NODE-1733-length-14071-cov-16.855879_pt1 | contig 14071 bp, 16 predicted proteins | sample MGYA00383094_ERZ1046876 | MGnify/ENA primary metagenome ERZ1046876 (study PRJEB29581, sample SAMEA5548364) | metagenome | biome: marine; feature: coastal; material: water | depth 50 m | study: Short-term variability in the microbial, nano- and picoplankton...
GAGTATCAAGAGGTGTGCAAGCGCACGCAAGACATAAGAAAATTTTAAAGAAAGCCAAGGGTTATTACGGCGCAAGATCTAAAGTTTATCGCGTTGCTAAACAAGCGGTAATCAAAGCGGGTCAATATGCATATCGTGACCGTCGTCAAAGACGTCGTCAGTTCCGTAGACTTTGGATTGTACGTATTAACGCAGAAGCTCGTAATTGTGGTTTAAGCTATTCAAGAATGATTGATGGCCTAAACAAAGCAGGCATCGAGATTGATCGTAAAGTTTTATCAGATATCGCAATTTTTGATAAAGCTGCATTCGCCAAGATTGCAGATCAAGCAAAAGAGGCTATAGCTAAAGCAGCTAAATAGTCCAAACTAAAGCCATGATTTATCATGGCTTTTTTCATACCAAATTACAAGAGACATCTTTAACAATTCATGATAATTTCTAAACAACAATCATGCATTCTTAAAGATGCCTGAAACTAAATGATTAAACCAATTCTTGAAAAAGCTAAATTAGCCATTGCTGATGCGCAAGATCTAAAAACACTTGATGAAATCAGAGTTACTTTTCTAGGAAAGAAAGGTGAGCTAACAGCTTTGTTAAAAGGCTTAGGAAAGCTTTCAAAAGAAGAACGCCCTAAAATGGGTGAGGCGATTAATCAGGCGAAAGGCATTGTTCAAACTCAGTTGACTGACAAGAAAAATCATCTAGAAACATTAGAGTTAGAAAAGCGTTTATTAGAGGAGCAGGTTGATGTTTCTCTTCCAGGGCGTAATGCAGAAATGGGTGGGTTGCATCCGGTTACTATTACACTTAAGCGCATTCAATCATTATTTGCAAAAAATGGTTTTGAAGTGGCAACCGGCCCTGAAATTGAAGACGACTTTCATAACTTTACAGCGTTAAATATTCCAGAGCATCATCCTGCTCGTGCAATGCACGATACATTTTACTTTGACGAAAGTACCGTTTTAAGAACACACACTTCACCTGTGCAAATTCGAACACTAGAAAAGCAAAAGCCACCTGTGCGAATTATTGCACCGGGTCGTGTATATCGTTGTGATTCGGACATTACTCACACGCCAATGTTTCATCAAGTTGAGGGTTTAATCGTTGATAAAAACGCAAATTTTGCACAGTTAAAGGGTTTATTAATTGACTTTTTACGTGCTTACTTTGAAAAAGAAGATTTACAAGTGCGTTTTCGTCCTTCGTATTTTCCATTTACCGAGCCTTCAGCTGAAGCAGATATTGAATGCGTTATCTGTGGCGGCGAGGGTTGTCGTGTTTGTAAGAAAACAGGCTGGTTAGAGGTACTAGGCTGTGGCGTGGTGCATCCAAATGTTTTAAATTCAGTGGATGTAGATGCTGAAGAATTTACAGGGCTTGCTTTCGGCATGGGCGTTGAACGATTGGCTATGTTGCGTTACGGCGTTAACGATTTGCGACTTTTCTTTGAAAACGATGTTCGTTTTCTAAAACAATTTAATTAAGTATATGAATATTTCAACATCATGGTTGCGTGAGTGGGTCTCGCCACAAGTAACAGACGAAGTTCTAGCTGAACAGTTAACAATGGCTGGGCTTGAAGTAGACGGTATTGAAACGGTTGCACCCGCTTTTAGTAAAGTGGTTGTTGGGCATGTAGTGAGTTGTGAAAAACATCCAGATGCTGACAAGCTTAACTTGTGTCAGGTTGATGTGGGTGAAGCTGAAAATGTTCAAATAATTTGTGGCGCTAAAAATGTGCGCACAGGTCTAAAAGTAATGACAGCATTAGTTGGCGCTAAATTACCGGGTGATTTTAAAATTAAAAAAGCCAAATTACGTGGCGTTGAATCATTCGGTATGATCTGCTCTGAATCAGAATTAGGCATGAGTGATGCTTCTGATGGCATTGCCGAGCTTGATCTAGAGGCGTCAATTGGCCAAGATATTAGAGAGTATTTAGATCTTGATGATAATATTATCGAGTTAGATATTACTCCTAATCGTGGCGATTGTTTTTCTGTATTAGGTGTTGCTCGTGAAGTGAGTGCAAATTATGACATGTCATTTGTTATGCCTGAAATTGAGCTTGACTCAGCAGGTGAATCTAACATTACTACAAGTGTTAGTAATGTTAAGGCTTGTCCTAAATATTTAACTCGAACTGTTAAAGGTATTGATAATACTGTTCAAACACCTAAATGGATGGCGGACAAGCTTATTCGTTCAGGCCAAGCACTACACTCTCCTGTGGTTGATATTAGCAACTACGTATTAATGGAGTTGGGTCAGCCAATGCACGCATTTGATTTATCAAAAATTAACAGCGATATTGAAGTGCGAGATGCAAAAATCGGCGAAACAATCGAATTATTAAACGATTCTACCGTTGAGTTAAAAGAAGATACTTTGGTTATTGCTGATGAGGATTCTGTTTTGGCCATTGCTGGTGTTATGGGTGGTCAAGCAAGCTCTACTCAAACAACAACAACTGACGTACTATTAGAAAGTGCATTTTTTGAGCCGGTATCACTAGCTGGAAAAGCTAGAAATTATGGACTGCATACAGAATCATCACTGCGTTTTGAACGCGGCGTAGATTTTAATATTACTGAAACAGCAATAGATCGTGCAGCTCAGTTAATCATTGAAATTTGCGGCGGCAAGGCAAGTGATATCTCTTCTAATATTGACGCATCTTCGTTGCCAGAATTGTCACCAATTACAATTACTCAAGCAAAAATTCAAAAGATTTTAGGTTTTGAATTAGATAATAATTGGATTGAAGAAAAATTCATTAATTTAGATTTTGAGATCAGCGATAAAACAGCTGATTCTTGGACAATAATCCCACCAAGTTTTAGATTTGATATTCGAATCCCTGCGGATTTAATTGAAGAATTAGCAAGACTTTATGGCTATGATAAATTGCCAGTGCAAAAGCTTTCATTGGACGCCAATATTAACGTCATTAAAGAGGCACAAGTTGATAAATATGACTTAATGCAGGCGTTGGTTAGTCGTGGTTATCAGGAGGTAATTACCTACAGTTTTATTTCTGAAAAATACCAAGATTTAATTGATTCATCGGCTCAAAAAATTACTTTATCAAACCCAATTTCAGCTGATATGTCTACCATGCGCTCATCACTTTGGGCAGGATTACTACAAACTGTAGAGTCCAATCAGAGACGTGGTCATACAGATGCTAGATTTTTTGAAATTGGCCTGTGTTTTGGCGGCGTTAAGGCTGATGAACAATCTAATAAATTGGCAGGTGTTATTACTGGCAATCGTTTTAAGGCTCAGTGGTCTGGCGATGTTCAGGCGCTTGATTTCTTCGATGCAAAGGCAGATCTCGAGTCTTTGTTAAGTTTCACCTCTGCAACCTTTGATTTTGTAGCGGCTGAACACTCAGCACTACAAAAAGGCCAGAGTGCTATGATTATTCTTAATGGCGAGCAAGTAGGTTGGATTGGTGCACTTTCTCCAGTGGTTCAAAAAGAATTATCATTGTCTAAGTGCTACTTATACGAGATTGATCTTACTGTTGCTTTATCAGGTAAAGTTTCTAAATATCAACCGTTTTCTGCTTATCAGCAAGCACAGCGTGATATTGCATTGGTGTTAGATGAGACAATACCTGTTGCGGATTTAATTAACAGTATTAATGCACTTAAACAAACACATTTTGTTGGCGTTAGTTTGTTTGATGTTTATGTTGGTGAGCATATTGAAGCAGGCAAGAAGAGTGTTGCTTTGAATTTGGCTTATCAGTCATTAGAAGGTACCATGGCAGATGATGAGGTTAATGCTAAAGTAGACGAAGTGCTTGCACTCATGAAAGATAAATTTTCAGCTGAGCTTAGATAGCAATGTCACTAAGCAAAAAAGATATCGCTGATGGCTTGGTGCGTGAAATGGAAATCACCCATGCACAAGCCTTGCAATTAACCAATCATTTTTTTGATCACATTCAAGAAACGCTTGCTTCTGGTGAAGAGGTAAAGCTATCTGGATTTGGTAATTTCATTATTAGAGAGAAAGCTTCGCGACCTGGTAGAAATCCAAAGACAGGCGAAGAGGTGATAATATCAGCTAGAAAGGTTGTTAACTTTAAAGCAGGCCCAAAACTAAAAAAGCTAACCCAAGAGAGTTAGCTTTATCACTATCAAGTATTGTTAATGCCTTATAGTGGTATTAGTATGGCTATTCGCTAATAGCATTCATAAAGCCTTTTAAAACCGGCATCACCTTATCAATAATCTCCTGATTTTTGTCAGCATTATTTACATGACCTTTTATAACTTTTTGAGTTTCAAGTAGTGTTACTCGGTATTCGTCATCAAATTCAAAGTTGATAAAGTAAAAACCTTTAGCTTTATCTCTGACAGATCTTACTGATAAGAAATCAGTTTCCCAAGCAAGTTCAGCGGTATAAGCTGCACTAGATGCGGTCTCATCTTTTTGTACAAGGATAATTGTTGAGCCAAAATGAAAAATAAAGCGATTAGCACCACAATTTGAAGCTGAGCTAGCTATCAGTTCACCACTTGCTAGGGCGTCAGCAATTTGCTTAAGCTGAGCATTATTAAGTTGAATATATTTAGCATCCAAATAGGCATCGATATCGGTGTCTGGATGGTTATTTTTAATGAATTCAACTAGATTATTTAACATGGTTATTTTTTGATATCTGAAAGGGTTGAATTATACCTGATTGTTCAATATTTGCTATTCGCTTGTTTTTCTCTAGAGTATGGTTAATGCTGACTTTTATCGTTTGTCTAAAGAATTTGCATATTTAATCGCATACACATCGAAAATACTAATAGCCATCGCCGCGATAATTGGACCAATAAACAATCCGAGTATGCCAAATTGCATAATGCCAGCTAGTGTTGATAAAACTGTAATTAGGGTGTGGTCTAGAGCGCTATTTTGGCCTGATTTTTTAGCTATTTTTTGAATGATAAAAGGCCTAATAAAATGATCAATAATGGCACCTATGAAAATGGCACCAAATATAACAATAATCATTGCGTCGACGCTTTGCCCTTGTGAGTATAAATACAAGCTTAGTGGTAGCCAAATAATCAAGCCACCGAGTACTGGAATAAAGCTAGCCAAAGCCATGGCAATACCAAAGTACAACACAGGTAGGCCAACCATCATTACACCAATTGAAAAGATCATTCCCTGAAGGACGGCGATGATAAATACACTACCAACTAGACTGATAGAAAGACTGGAAAATTGCTTTAACAGAATGTCATCCAAGTGATTTTCTAGTGGTGATAAATCTTTTAATCGTTTAACTATATTTTGACCATCGATATAAAAATAGTAGAGTGAAAAAATAACTACAATTAAGAAAAATATAAAGTGTGATGATAGATCAATAATACTTTTAAGTATGATTACTGAGAAATCTTTAGCGCTAATAACAATACTTTCTAAATTACTATTTAGAGTGGCTTTAAGGCTGTCAATAATTGTATCGGATAATGGTAGTGTTGCAATAATTTGGTCTAGTATTTGCTTGCTGTTTTCTAGGGTGAAATCAACTTTAATAGTTTGAATAAGTTGAGATATTTCAATACCACTAACTAGTAAGACATAGCTTAATGGCAGTATCAATATGACAGTCACTGACAATGTCATTACTAGTGCTGAAAGCGAGTTTGAGAATTTTTTCTGTAATTGTGAATACTGGCCAAAACTGGCAATTGCAATAAGAAGTGCTAAAAATAGTGACGGAATAAAGGGTGTAAAAAGCCAAATTAATCCAGCAATTGCTAGCAGTAAAAGACTCAGCATAAAACCGTGTTCGTAAGGTGCTTGATTTTTGTGATTCATAGGCTTTCTATTTTAATAACGTTGTAGGCAACTTCTTCATAAGGGTGGGCAAATTTCATTGCTTGAATGGCCATTTGAAGATTGTCATCAACACAGATCATTTCAACCTTGTACTCTTCAATAGCCTCAAGTTCGTCCAATAATCCAATAGCAGGATTAGCATTGTTAATTGGTTTGAATTGCCCCATGCCAATTGTTTGCCAAGCGCATTGTTCGTAGTTATCGTAGCGCCCAGCACCCGCATCAAACATAGCATTTTTTACAATTTCTAAATCTGTTTCCGGCACATAAAAACTAATTTGATACATCTAAAATTTCCCTTTTAAATAGCACAGTCGTTCATTTTCTTCCATGCGTTCAATGGCGTATCTTAAAGTAGTTCTAGGAAGTTGTGCATAGTTTTCTCTTAAGAAGATCTTACAGGCTTCATTATTTTTCTTGTAGATTTCCCTGAGCATCCAACCAACTGCTTTATGGATAAGATCGTGAGAGTCGTCCAATAACAATTTAGCAATATTAAGTGTCGGACTAAATTCACCTTGTTTAATAAAAGCAAAAGTTGCAACGATGGCAATGCGTTTTCCCCATAGGTCATTAGATTGTGAAAAGTTAAGTAGCACATCTAATTTTTCTTGATTATTGTATATGTAATCCCCAATAATTTGAGGTGTGGTGGTATCGACTAAATCCCAATTATTTACTGCATGAATATTTTTTAGATAATAGTTAAATACCGTTTGCTGATTGCCGGCTTGATATTGGTTGACCAGTATGATTAATCCACAATGGCGCACCTCATGAATAGGATGGTGAAGTAATTCATCCAATGTTTTTAGGGTTGTGTGTTTGTAGTGTGTTTTGGCTACTTTCCTAGTGTGTGGTACACGCACACCCATAAATCGGTCATACTCTGAGTATCCCCCTTTGCCTGTCTTAAAAAACCATTCGTTGGTTTTTTTGCGCTCGTCACTAGCATAAGTTTTTAATTCATCAATTATTTCCTTGGCACTCATCGTCTATACTAGTGATTTTGTAATAATAAGGCTTATCATACATGCAAACAGCGTATTTTTCCGGCGGATGCTTTTGGTGTGTTGAAGCGATATTTCAACGTGTCAATGGTGTTATTAAAGTTGAATCTGGCTATTGTAATGGACATACTATTAATCCGAATTATCAAGATATTTGCACGGGCGCCACGGGTCATGCTGAAGTAGTGAAGATTGATTTTGATGATTCTATTATTTCTTTTAAAAAACTTTTAAATGTATTTTTTGCCACACATGATTCGACTACGTTAAATCAACAAGGTAACGACCGAGGTACACAATATCGCTCTGCAGTATTTTATATAAATTCTGGGCAGCAGTCCCAAGCAACTGATATGATTGCTGGCATGAGTATTAATGTAGTCACTGAAGTGAGCAAACTAGATGTGTTTTATCCGGCGGAAAATTATCATCAAAATTATTATAATAACAATCAAAATCAATCTTATTGTCAAATGTTAATTACACCAAAAATCAATAAATACTTCCAATGAATGATCAGGACTTATTAAGATATTCTCGCCAGATTATGCTGCCTCAAGTTGATGTAGAAGGTCAGCAAACTTTGTTAGATTCAACGGTTTTGTTGATTGGCGCAGGTGGCCTTGGATCGCCAAGCGCGTTGTATTTGGCGGCGGCAGGTATTGGGCATTTAATCATTGCAGATTTTGACAAGGTTGAATTATCCAATTTGCAGCGACAAATCATTCATCATACTGATGATATTGGACGCTATAAAGTTGATTCAGCAAAAGATAAAATGTTGGCTGTTAATCCAGATATCAGAGTAACAACTGTTAAAGATTTAAATGAAGAAAATTTGAATGACTGGATATCAAAATCTGATGTAGTGTTAGATGGAACGGATAATTTTGACACACGTTTTAAAATTAACAAAGCCTGTGTGCAAGAAAAAAAGCCACTAGTTTCGGCGGCTGTTATTCGTTTTGAGGGGCAACTGTCTACTTTTAAAGGTTATGAATTTGATCAGCCTTGTTATCAGTGCCTATATTCTGTAGAAGGAAGTAGTGACGAAAATTGCACAGAAAATGGCATTCTTTCACCTGTTGCTGGCATGATGGGTAGCATGCAGGCATTGCAGGCTATAAAGGTAATATTAAATCTTGGTGAGCAGCTTACAGGCAAGCTAATGATGATTGATGCACTAGATTTAACCTTTAGAAATGTCAAAGTGAGTAAGGATGCTAGCTGTCCAGTTTGTCAGGTAAATTAATACAAATTCTGTTGCTTAATATTGGGTTATTTAAATACAATTATTTGACTAAAAAAACAATATATTGATAGACATCTCTGTATAATTACCTGGATAAATTTATTGTTTAAAATAATTTTTAGTTGTAGTTTTATACAGCGGTTATTTTAAAGACTTTCTAGGAGAAAGAATATGAGCGGACAAATGCAAAGACCTGAAGTTCCTACAGGTGTAGTTGGTAAAGATGGCTTTAAAGTTACAACAACTCAAGTTAGAGTTGACGGTAAAGTACAGCCAGGTTTTCACGTAGGTTACACAACTGAGTGGGATAGCGTTCAGACAGAAGTTCCTTACGAAACTCCTAAAAAGCCATAGTTTTTTAAAAAAAATTATTGTTTAAAAAAAAGCCGCAAATATTGCGGCTTTTTTATTGCCTAAAATTTGATTTAGAATCATTGTTGTTAATTTATAAACTAAGCTAAAATTAATACTAATTTATACTATTAAAAAAATACAAGGAAAAGCCATGTTTGACAAAACCCAAACTTTATCTATTGTTGATACAGAAATTGCCAATGCGATCTCAGCAGAAGAGGTGCGTCAAGAGGCGCATATTGAGCTTATCGCTAGTGAAAACTATACCTCACCTGCAGTGATGGAGGCTCAAGGTTCGCAGCTGACTAATAAGTACGCTGAAGGCTATCCAAAGAAGCGTTATTATGGTGGTTGTGAGCATGTAGATGTGGTTGAACAATTGGCGATTGATCGTGCTAAAGAGTTATTTGGTGCAGATTATGTTAATGTGCAGCCGCATTCCGGCTCTCAGGCAAATGCTGCAGTATTTCAGGCATTGCTAGTACCGGGTGATACAATTTTAGGCATGAGCCTTGCTCATGGTGGTCATCTTACTCACGGTGCAAAACCTTCATTTTCAGGCAAAAATTTTAACGCCATTCAATACGGCTTAGATGAAAGTACTGGTGAAATTGATTACGCTCAAGTTGAGGCGTTAGCAAAAGAGCACAATCCAAAAATGATTATTGCAGGATTTTCTGCTTATTCACGCGTGGTAGATTGGCAGCGTTTTAGAGACATTGCTGATTCAATTGGCGCTTACTTAATGGTAGATATGGCTCACGTTGCAGGTTTGATTGCAGCAGGTGAGTACCCGTCTCCAGTAGGTATTGCAGATGTTACAACAACAACAACGCACAAGACACTTCGTGGCCCTCGTGGTGGTTTGATTTTAGCTAAGGCTGATGAAGAAATTGAGAAGAAATTAAATTCTGCAATTTTCCCAGGTATTCAGGGTGGTCCATTAATGCATATTATTGCTGCTAAAGCAGTGAGCTTTAAAGAGGCAATGAGCGATGAATATAGAGCTTATCAAAAACAAGTTAAAGTTAATGCGCAAGCAATGGCTAATACTTTTATCGAACGCGGGTTTGATGTAGTGTCAGGCGGCACGGATGACCATTTATTTTTGGTGAGTTTTATTGATCAGGGTTTAACGGGTAAAGCTGTTGATGCTGCATTGGGTAATGCACATATTACCGTTAATATGAATGCGGTACCGAATGATCCACAGTCTCCATTTGTGACAAGTGGCATTCGCGTAGGAACACCAGCCGTTACTACTCGTGGTTTTGGCGAGCAAGAGTGTCGTGATTTAGCTTCTTGGATGTGTGATATTTGTGACGATTTAGATAATCAAGCAACTATCGATGCAGTTAAAGAGAAAGTAGCAGCAGTTTGCGCTAAGCATCCGGTTTACTCTGTTTAGTGCCCACTGGATGGGTGCAAATAGCATTATTTAAGGGGGAAGATGCGCTGTCCATTTTGTCAGTCTGACGATACCAAAGTACTAGACACACGTCTTATTGATGATGGCTCGCAAGTGCGTCGTCGTCGTGAGTGCACCTCTTGTGGGGAGCGCTATTCAACACGTGAAACGGTTGATCTTAACCTTCCTCGTCTTATTAAGAGTGACGATTCTCGTGAAACGTTTAGTGAAGATAAACTTCGCTCCGGACTTTTAAAAGCTTTAGAAAAGCGCCCGGTAAAAACCTCACAAATTGAAACTTCTATTCAAAAAATTGAACGTAAGCTCATGACTCAGGCTGAGCGCGAAGTCCCCTCTACCAAAATTGGAGAATGGGTGATGGAAGAGTTAAAAGCACTGGATGAAGTGGCCTACATTCGCTTTGCCTCGGTCTATCGTCAATTTCAAGATATTGAAGCCTTTAAAAATGAGATTGAAAAACTCATGAGTAAGTAATGGCCAAGGCTAAAGTGGAGTTTGTTTGTCGCGAATGTGGTGAGTCGCACCATCAGTGGGCAGGGCAATGCTTAACTTGCAAAGCTTGGAATACACTTGAAGAAGTTGTATTATCAACAGCCACTTCTTCAAAGCCTGAAAGCCTCAAAGATCTACCACCTTCCAAAGTTCAAAACTTATCTGATATTAAATCTGAAAATAGATCTAGATTAAGTACAGGTTTAACTGAGCTTGATCGTACTTTAGGTGGCGGCCTGGTTGACGGTTCTGTGGTGCTTATTGGTGGTGATCCAGGCATTGGTAAGTCAACGCTTATTTTGCAGGCCATGGCAGCCATCAATAAAATCAATACAACTTTGTATGTGAGTGGTGAAGAGTCAGCCGAGCAAATTAGTGACAGAGCGATTCGCTTAGATATTCATGAAGATATTCTGCTACTTAGTGAAACTCATTTAGAGAAGATTATTAAGCTTGCTAAAGAAGTGCAGCCTAAAGTGATTGTGATTGATTCAATTCAAACCATGGTAACGGATGGATCAACATCTGCACCAGGTTCGGTAACTCAAGTACGTGATTGCGCTGCACAACTCACGCAGTTTGCCAAACAAACCAATACTATTTTATTAATGATTGGTCATGTGACCAAAGGTGGCGCTTTAGCTGGCCCTAGAATTTTGGAACACATGGTTGATGCGGTGCTTTATTTTGAAGGTGATGCAGGCGGACGTTACCGTATTATCCGCGCGGTTAAAAATCGTTTTGGCGCAGTTAATGAGATTAGTGTTTTTGCCATGGGTGAAAATGGCTTACAACAAGTGGAAAACCCTTCCGCTATTTTTTTGTCCAATCAAGCTAAGCCATCTCCAGGTTCAATGGTAATGGTTACTCGAGAGGCTACTCGACCGCTGATGATTGAAGTACAGGCCTTGGTTGATCAAGCGGGCGGCAATCCTAAGCGTGTGAGTGTTGGCCTGGAACAGAACCGCCTAGCCCTGCAATTGGCAGTATTGCACAAGCATGGTGGCGTAGCTACTCATGATCAAGATGTGTTTGTAAATGTAGTTGGTGGCATTAAGGTGAATGAAACCGCTTCTGATTTGGTAGTGATGCTAGCGATCATGTCTAGTTTGAGAGATCGAGTCATTCCTAATGATTGGATTGCATTTGGTGAAGTGGGTCTTACTGGCGAGGTTCGTCCAGTTTATAATGCTATTGAGCGTTTATCAGAGGCACAAAAACATGGCTTTAAGGTTGCAATCATACCAAAGGCTAATCTACCTAAAAAAACGCCCAAAGGGCTAAAAATCGTTCCAGTAGAATATTTGTATCAAGCTTTGCAGTATATGAGTGAGAATACTTAAATTTGATTGACGCTTTCTTTAACTAACTGCGTACAAGAGTGTTATAATTTTTTTTAATTCAATTTTGAAACTAAACAAGGATAAGTAATGAATAAATTTATTTTAGGAATTTTATTAGCGGCGGCTTCTATATCTTCTTCTGCAAATTTTGAGTCAGCATGGGAAAAGAGTGTTGGCTGGACTATTGAGAGTACTAAAACAATAGATAGTTTTGAGCACGAAGACGGCAGAGTAGAGTCTGCTTTTCAAGGCTGTGAAGTCGGAAGAGAGATTAATTTTCGTGATGATACTTATGTTACTTGTACTACTCAAGGATATCACTATGCATATGCTCCAACTGCAATATTACTCAGCAAGAACGCTTCTTATGGAAAGGTTTGGAGAATGATTGTTGACGGAAAGATGTACGGAATAAAATAAATTCCAATTAATTTTTATCTGAAACAATATAAAGCCTAAGAATATAAATTCTTAGGCTTTTTTTTGCATTAAAGATCGATTCCTTTTTGGGCTTTTATATTAGCCCTAAAGGCGTGTTTTATATTTGTTACCTCGCTTACCGTATCTGCAATTTCTATTAAGCCTTTTGAGGCTGCTCTACCAGTGATAACCACATGTTGATCTTTTGGGCGATTGTTAAGCGTTTTAAGAATCACTTGCTCATCAAGATACTTGTAGCTAATCATATAGGTAAGCTCATCTAATACCACTAGATTAATAGATTCGTCTGTTAAATATTGCGCAGCCTTATTCCATGTTTCAACAGCCATAGCGGTGTCATATTCTTTGTCTTGAGTATCCCAAGTAAAGCCCGTTTTCATAAAGGCAGTTTGCACGTTAGATTGCTTAGCAAGAAAAGCATCCTCACCCGTATCTTGCATGCCTTTTAAAAACTTAGCAATACCGACTTTCATATCGTAACCCAACGCACGACAAACCATGCCTAAAGAGGATGATGATTTTCCTTTACCATTGCCTGTTAGTAATACGATAACACCTTTGTCGATATTAGCGCCTTCTATACGAGAATCAATATATTCTTTCTTGCGCTGCATGCGCTTTTTATATTGATCGGTAGACACGGGTTTGGTTTAGTTTTTCTGCGCTGAGAAAAACGAGATAAGTGAATAACGATGATTAAGTGTAAATACAATCGATACTGCTAGCATCCAAAATAGTACTGGTGGAATTTCAACCAGTGACCATTGTTGTGCGTAAGCAGGAAAGTTAACCCAGCCTGTTTTTGCATAAGTCGCTGTAAAGAAATAATAACTACTTGTAGCAATAAACCATTGAGCGCTTGAAGCGGCAATAACAATAAAAGCTTTTTTTACAATACTGGTATCAATATTTAAACTACCAATATATTTACCAACCCAAAAAATTCCGTAGTAAGTTAATGGCAGTACACTATAAGCAGGCGTAATACAGTTTGCACTAACGCCTTCATGCACGATTGCGTAGTTATCAATTGCAATTGCACTTAGGATGATAATAAAAGCTACCCAAAATTGACGCAAGTAAACGCCAGCGATAAATAGCGCGGGAATAGTGAAATCAGGCAAGTGAACAAGCGAATAAAGCCAATTAGCATGTCCGCGTGTCGCGATCATTAAAAGTATCATAATAAATACAGCGAAAATGGCTTTAGTTTTGTTAATTTGATTTGTCATTTAAAATCCTGTTTGTTCAATGTTAATGGTTTTATTATAGTCAATGTTATTGCCAATCGGTAAAGACAAAGCCGTCACGCTCAACAGTTTCACCTTTTTTAATTTTGATTGGATTTTTAAAATCAGGTGAATCGTACACAAAGGTATGAAATTCTCCCTTCTCTCCACAAGGGTCAACTTGCTTCGGTAAGGTAGCTAGTAGTTCTTGATTAAAGGCATGCCCAGCGAAATCAGGCGATATTTGCTTAGGGTCAATACAAGTAATGTTAGCTTTAATACCAACATCAATAATCATCTTAGATAATTCAGTCGTATCAATGCCCCAGCATGGGAATATTGGCTCAACGCCAGTACCTTGCATTTGCGCAATTCGATAATTCCGAATATCTTCTAAATACAAATCCCCAAAAGCCACAGCCTCAATATTATCAACTTGAATTTTTGCTATAAATTCAGTCATGATTTTTTCATAGTCGGCATTTGAACAAGGAAAGGGAATTTTAATAATATGCAAAGGTAATCCACAAGCTTCAGACTGTTGCTTTAGTAATTTAATGCGAGTTGCGTGCATCGCCACTCGATCAAATTCTTGATTAACCGTCGTAAAAAGACCTAATAAATTAATACCTGGATCTTTCAGAAGTAAA
>ERZ1046876.1743-NODE-1743-length-14033-cov-5.277078_pt1 | contig 14033 bp, 12 predicted proteins | sample MGYA00383094_ERZ1046876 | MGnify/ENA primary metagenome ERZ1046876 (study PRJEB29581, sample SAMEA5548364) | metagenome | biome: marine; feature: coastal; material: water | depth 50 m | study: Short-term variability in the microbial, nano- and picoplankton...
TAAGAGGTTTGAAGGTGGGAGTTCGACTCTTTGCAAGCATATGTTATTTCTAGTTCCATTAAAATATCTTTAATTAAACTTATATAACTAATAAGTTTTTTTGATTTACAGGTATAAGATTTAAAACTATTAAAATAGTGAAATATTGTACAACAATGATTTTGTACTAATTTTCGTTATTAAACTTACATAACACCGCTAGGCAGGATGAATAGTATTACTCGATGAGGTTTCTTTTACATGTTAGCTTAATAGTTGGGTTCTATACCTTTGCCGATGCAGAGATCCAATTTCCATTAAAACCAGCCGAAGGTAAGTTTTTGGTTGATGAAGCCAATTTGCTTTCCGTTAGTTCTGTTAACGAACTTGAACCTAAGCTCAATGAGCTACTTAAAAAAACTGCGATCCCCATCATTTTTGTGAGCATTCAAAGCCTAAAGGCTTATGGTGCAGATAGTATGTCGATCGAAAGATACGCTAGTCTTTTATACGATCATTGGGGAATCGGGCACGAGCGAATTACTGTAGAGGGGCGTGGAGTTGGCAGGTCTGTTGATATTCCTTGGAATAAGGGTATCCTTCTTCTTGTAGCTGTCGATGATAGGAAAGCCCGTATCGAGTTGGGTGGTGGCTTCCTACAGCATAAAAACGCAACCTGTCGTTCAATTATGAGCGATCACATAATTCCTTTCTTTCGAAAGGGAGATTATCAGGGGGGTATACTAACTGGAATACATGCTTTGTCGCAAATGGCTGAGGGAGAAACAGTCGAGCCTCCTCCTAGACCATGGTGGCATTATGGTCTGATGGTTTTATTAGTAGTCCTCGCTATTTTTACGATTGTTTCTCTTATAAGGCGTGGTAGTTCAGGTTGGGCATGGGTGTTTTGGGCCGCAGTTTTTGCAATAATGGTTTGGCTGTTCTTTTTTTTCTTAACCAATGATGGATTTGAAGGCGGATCCTGTGGAGGGGGGAGTTCAGGAGGCGGAGGTGCATCAGGTTCTTGGTAAAAACATGAAAAATATAGATACTTTTTTTAATAATGATGCTAAGTTGTGTATCCGAGAAGCCATTTCAGAGGCTGAATCTATTACATCTGCTGAAATTGTAACTGTACTTACTGACTGCAGTGGTCGTTACGAACGTGCGGAAGATTTAGCTGGATTTTTTCTGGCTATAATCTCGCTAGTGTTTTGCTGGCTTAATTTTCAAGATGTTTTAACAGATGGTGTGTGGCTTTCCGCACAAAACCCTAATCTGCAGTTAGATTTGGGTATAATTATATTTATTTTAGTGGTTGGTTATTTGTTAGGTGCCTTTCTTGCGAGTCGTATAGGTTGGCTAAAGCGGCTTTTTTGTTCACGCAAAGCAATGGAGTCATGCTTGCATGAAAAAGCCATTCAGGCCTTTCAGTTGCAGCGTGTAGGTAAAACAAAAGATGGAACTGGTGTTATTATCTTCATCTCTTTGTTCGAGCATATGGTCTTTGTCCTTGGGGATGTTGGAATAAGTAAGCATTTAAGCAATGAGGACTTTGTGGAAGTCAGAGACATAATTCTTGATGGGTTTCGGAAGAAACAAAAAAAAGATGGTATGGTGGAGGCTATTCTTCTATGTGGTCAAAAACTTCAAAAATTCTGCCCATTGAAACCTGACGATAAAAACGAGCTTTGTAATGATCTGAGAATTTGGAAGCAGTTTTCTTAAGAAAACGAAAAAGTTTAGTTTCTTCTTATTTTCAGTTTTTTGATCATCATTAAGCCCGGTCATACTTTACAGTGCTGGATCCACAGTGGACGATGGGAAATTAGGCTCTCGGGTTGATGGTTGTGTACAATGACCTTGACGGTTCGGATATCAATATTGCCCGGTTAGGTGCCATCAAAGGCTGGATTATTCTTTGTCGTTGGAGAAAGATCGTTGGTGGCAGCACCGTATGTTTCCTTACAGACGGATGGGGAAGGGTGGCAAATTAGTACGAGTTATTTTGTACCATATACTTCTCAATTCCCCCCCTTGATAGTTTTGCTGACATCAACTTTATCGAAATGGGCTAGGAATACTTGATCATCGAGCCACAGCTAAACTATAAAAACGACCAATCAATTTTGTCCTTTTGCCCTGGGATACCGATAAAATTTAAAAGTCGCCAATCCTGCGGTTGAGTAATCGGGAGTTACCCTTTGATTTGAGTGTAGTTTGTAGGCCAGCTAGATATGCCTTTAGCATTATCCCCCCGGTTTAAGCCAAGTCAGACAATATAAAATTAAGAATACTACGAAGCTTTATCCGGGGATTTTGTAGGCTTATCAGAATCTTCTTTTTTTATCGGGGGACTCTTTGGTTGCTCGGTCACTTTCTCCGCAGGTTTAGTCTTTTCACTGGGAGAGGCTGGAGATTGATCTTTTTTATCCTCAGGGGAGGGGGTAGAAGTAGGTTTGGCGGGTTCGGCTGACGGGGACACTTTCGGGGATTTGCTAGACTCCTTAGGCGAGCTATTAGAAAGCTTAGTTTCTGTGCTAGTGGCATCTTTATTGTCAGAATCCTTTTTGGGTGCAGTTTTATCCTTTTTGGCTTCGGTAGTTGCTTGGGAATCGGAGGACTTTTCTTCCTTAGGCTTGGCCTCATCATCAATAGACTTACGCTTGGCAGCCTTCTTGAGCACTGCTGCTTTTTTGGCAGCATCCCGAGCCGCTTGGGCGGCCATTTCCTTGCGTGCGGTAATGAAGGAAACGATACACAAAATTACATAGATGAGCAAAAGACCCGCAGATAGAAGCATACTGGTAGGCTTTAAACTTGATGCCTCGTGAATTAGGTATGGCTCGCTTCGCCACCAACTCATTTCAGCAAAAGCGCCTACCACCATTTTAGCTATGGACAGAAAACCAAGTAAAGCAATGAGCACAGCAACATGCATGATATGTTTTTTGGCATTGGGTGCCTTATCGGCAGCAACTACCAATAAAATTAAGAGCAGACCGATTATACCTGGAATAAATGCTGTCCAACTCTTTCCGAATTCAAGAGATTGATTATTTTCAGGAGCATTGAGTACATTTTCCCAGTTGTTGGAACTCAGGGTAACAGGTCCTTCGGAGTCACCCAGATTGTTATAAATAAAGCGAATTTTTGCCTTATCCACATCAATTTTGGGCCAATCGATTGGTTCATAATTTTCAGTGCCAGCATTGCTGTAATTTTCGGACTCCTGAAGAAGGCCACGACGAGTATCTCCAGATGAACTGGCATACCAAAAAGACTCTTCTTTACCCTCCATTCGGCCTGCTTTGCGGGCGTAATTCTTTTGGTTAATATCTTTGGCGTGACTTTCGTTCAACTTATGAACTATCCACCAGACATTTTCCCCAGCAGAATCATCACATGGCATGAAGTCTAGCATTACGCTCTGATTACCGTCTGAAAGAACAAACTCGGCGTCGCTGGCCCAAGGACCTTTCAGCTTAATGGATAGGCTGGGGTCTTGAACAATGTAACTGATAAGACCAGTTAAGATAAGGATTCCTCCAAGGATAAAGGATGGTATTTTAAGCATCTCATTAGGAAAACTGCTTTCAGAAAACAGGCAAGCTCGTAAAGTTTAAAAATCCTCTCGTTTCTCTGAGTTTTTCGAATAGAATATAGGTTTTTATTTTCATGATCTTAGAAACCATAATTAAAACTGAAACTGAAGAAGATACTTCCCTGGACGTACCTTGGCGTGTGATTGTTCTTAATGATCCCGTAAATCTGATGAATTATGTGGTGATGGTTTTTCGCAAGGTATTGGGTTTTGATGAGAATAAAGCCACCAAACATATGCGCGAAGTCCACGAAAACGGTCGTTCTGTTGTTTGGTCTGGTAATCGTGAAAGAGCAGAAAATTATGCGTATCAATTACAGCATTGGCGCCTGCAGACCTTGTTGGAACGGGATGATTGAATTTCGTTTGCAAATCGATTCAAGAATTACCCGGGCGGTGGTTCCTTTGATTGTTAAATCTTTTTCAGAGTGTGGAAAAACGGCAGAACCAGTTTTCCCCTATCCAGAAGAGTCTGATCAAGAATTAATGGATACATGGGCCAAAAGTTTACGAGAGGACCTTGCTCAGGATCGTCAAAGGCTTGCCCGTCTGTTGAATGATTCAAAATTTGCTCATGGTTATGTCGAAATTCCCGATGAGGATATGGAACTAGTTTTGCGAGCGTTAACGGAAATTCGTTTATTTATTCGTAAATCCAACCTGGATGCTTTTAGCGATGAAGAATTGGAGACGGGGGGATTTATTTTACCTCAAAAACCTCAACTCGCTCAGTCTTACTACCTGGCCTACTTGGTTTTAGCTGAAGTGCAAGAGGGCTTGATTGCACAAGCCGCATAGCCAGGTACACAGTATTAACCAGCTCGAAGGATTTGATTGTTGGCCACGGCAATTCCTCCTAGCATAGCACCGACAATTCCAACATAGCCTTGGTCTGTACCAGCGAGGTATAGGTTTTTGTACTTGGTCGAGCCATCCCTTTTCTTAGTTGGAGATCCATAAAGGGTACCGTTTATATGACTGGTGAACCGCTTGATTGTTTTTGGGGTAAATGTATCCAGTAGTTCGGTGCGTTGGTGTAGTTGGTCTCGCTGCTCAAGGCCATCTGGTAAATAACTGAGGGCATTATCAAGCATAGTTTTTTCCCAATAGTTTTTTTCCTTCAAGTATTGAGCCTCAGATAATTCAGACCATTTATGGAAATTTGCTGGATGAGTGACGCGCAGTTTGGATTCTTCGACCTGATGGTTCGTTCCATAATTGTCTGGCAGGCAGATTACTCCTGATTCCAAATCCACTAAACCTTTGGGGCAATCATATACAAAACGGTTTGAACGGTTGAAAAAGACTACGGTTTCGTCCCAACTCAAATCTTTTGGATGTCCCTTAAATACACGTATAGATTCAATAATACTAAACTGCCCAGTTTGGGCTTCATCTGGATCGATACAATTTTCTTGTAGCAATGATTCGGTCTCACGAATACCACAGGTTGAAATTATTTTTTCTACCTTTATCGTTTCACCCGACTCTAAAATGATTTCCTTTGCTTTATTTCCCTTGGTTCGGATTGAGCGAACAGCACTGTTCATTCTTCGATCTACCCCCAATTCCTTGAGCTTTTCAGTGAGGGGATTGAGGATTGCTCGGATACCATCCTCTGGCCTGGATAAACCTTGTTTAAAGATGGCATCGAACAACATGATAAAGGTAGGGAAATCAATATCATCTGGCCGTGCAGATCCATAGTAACAGGTGGGACAGAGCAGCATTTCTCCAAGTAATGGATCGATGCCTGAATCTCTAAGGATTGAGCGGGTGGAAAGTTCTTCCGCATGGACAGAATAGGCGGGGAATTCCTCCATCTTTTTTAGGAGTTTCAAAAAAGCATCCATGGAAGATGGGAAAACCTCCTCCACTTGGCCTAGGAAATATTGAAAGTCATTATTGAATCGAAGGGACTGCTCGCCAAAGGTGATACGGGAATGACTTTGTGGGAGAAGCTTTAAATTATCAATGGATAGCCGTAATTGCCGGCAAAGCTTTAACAAAGGGGATGCTTTGCCAGAAGTGGGGGAGGGATAATTGGTTAGGGCATGCAGCCCAACATCAAACTTTCTGCCCTTGCGTGCATAAAAACTATTTAAGCCTCCGACCACATAATGTTTTTCTAGTAGGATAACCTTTTTTCCAAACATTGCCAATCGAACTGCGGCTGCCAACCCAGCTAGCCCGGCACCAATGATCGCAACCTCGGTTGAGGAAACTTGCGAATTTATGGATTTTGAAAGGGACAAAGAAGGGCGGGGCAGGGAAACCGACCCCACTCAATCAGGCAGCAGCACCCGCTTCAAACTTGGGCAGCAAGTAATTGGCACAACTATCCAGAGACTCAAGTTCACGGTACTCTGGTTCAGGTACATCAATACCATGTTGCTTGCGAAGTTCCATGACTATATCGAGAAAATCCATTGAATCTAGATCAAGCTGATCTCTCAGCCGAACGTCAGACTTGACGTCGTTAAGGTCTTCATCCGGAGCAATTTCCGCAATTATATCGAGTACGATTTGTTTGACTTTATCTTTATCCATCGGAGCTAAGGTCTACTACTACCCTACGCTTTAAACTTTTTCAAGATAAGAACTGAATTGATTCCAAGCATTCCAAAAGAATTGTTGAGAATTACCGAAACTCCGCCCTCTTTTTTAATTGCCTGACCAGTTACTAAACCTGGAAGTGCACAAGTAGGGTCAATCTCATCAACATTTAAGGTGGCATGAACCATTCCGTCCTCAAACGAGGGAATATTTCCCGCAAGTTCAATAGCTCCAGCCGCTCCCATAGAGTGACCGATAAAACTTTTTGTATTATTGACCTTCGTTCCAATACTTTCTCCGAAAAGATTACGAATTGCTTTACATTCCTGCTCGTCTCCCTGGGGAGTTGAGGTGGCATGGGTGCTTACTAAATCGATGTCTTCCGGTTGCATATTAGCATTACTCAAGGCCTGCCTCATGCACTCCTCCTGCCTTACAGGATTGGGTAGCACATAATCAGTACCGTCTGAATTGATCCGGTAGCCTGCAACCTCTGCGATGATGTTTGCATCTCTTTGGAGTGCGTCGTCTAAACGTTCCAAGACATAAATACATCCACCCTCGCTAACCACGATTCCATTGCGTCCTTTATCAAACGGACGGCTTGCCCGAGTTGGATCCTCGTGAGAGGCAAGAGCTCCTTGGCTTTTAAAGCCAGCAAAGATACCGTAAGCTCGGATACTTTCACTCACCCCACCAGCCAGAGCAAAGTCACACTCTCCTAGGCGCAATTGTTGGACTCCCTGAATAATACCTGCATTTCCTGCAGCACAGGCTGCTCCAATCGTGTAGTGCGGACCAGTCAGACCGAGGTTAACCGTAATCTCCCCAGCAGGGTTGTTGGCAACCGTGCGAGGATTGTGGTGATGGGTCCAATACTTGATATCTTCATCGTAATGATCAAATAATTGACAAACCTCAGTTTCAGTCTCGACATTTCCATGCTCGGTGATTCCCAAGTAAATCCCGATTCTTGAAGGGTCTACTTTTTCGAGATCTAGGTTAGCATGGGCGATGGCTTCATTTGCACAGAAGATTGCAATGCTTCCAGCCCTTGTACCTACACGGATTTCTTTTCGTTTTTGATATTTTTTTTGGTCAAAATCACATACTCCGGCTGGTTGTTCGCCCATGTTGCGAACGGGAAATAAAGAAACCCCACTCTTGCCTGCCAAAAGAGCCTCTCGGTAGGTGGGCAAATCATTACCAAGCGGACATGTTAGTCCGATTCCGGTGAGAACAATTCTGGGAAGTTGATTCATTTGTAAAATCAGTCTCTAATTAATGAAGCATACAACGAAATTAGGCAAGCTACCAAAGAGGCAAATTTTTAATATCGTATTTCGTAGCTGTCTATCCGCTTGCGCAGGGTTGCCCTTGTAATGCCAAGTAAGGCAGATGCTTTTACCTGATTGCCGCCACATTCCTGCAAGGCTCGCTGGATAATTTCTTTTTCCATATTCTCGAGTAAATTATTAGCACTCTTTGCTCTAAGATGAGAATAGGAAATATTAAAACTTTCCTCAAGTGATATGGATGAAGGTGGCTGTGCATTACCGTATTGATTCTGATGAGGAACCGTTTCTACAGTCTGAGGCTTCTGGCCAAATAGAGATTTATTTTCAGGGGGTGTAACGACTGTTACATCGCTAGGAGCTGTATCATCTGTCTGATAAGCTGACCGAGGATGACTAGCTTGTAAAGGTTCTGAGAGGCTAGGTGCGCTTGATACAGAAGAGATATTTTCGGGGAGATCTTTTGCTAAAATTCTTTTACTTTTGGATACCACTGATGCCGAGTGGAGTACATTTTCCAATTCCCTTACATTGCCCGGCCATTTGCAGGATTTGAGAATTTCCATCGCTTCGATGGAAATCTCCTTGGTTCCGGTGGAAAACTTTTTGTCCAAGCGTGCGAGCATGAAATCGACAAGTTCGGGAAGGTCTTCCATGCGGTCGCGCAAAGATGGGGTTTCGATACGCACAACATTCAACCGGTAATACAAATCTTCACGAAAGGATTTATCCTTTACCATGGATTCGAGGTTTTTATGAGTTGCTGCAATCAGGCGGACATCTACTTTTTTGACCTTTGTACTACCGACTCTTTGAATTTCCCCTTCCTGGATAGCCCTGAGGATTTTAGTTTGGGTTGGTAGTCCCATATCGCCAATTTCGTCCAAAAAAAGACTTCCGCCGTGGCAAACTTCAAATTGTCCAGCCTTCGCATCGGTGGCACCAGTAAACGCCCCTTTTTCATGACCAAAAAGTTCGCTTTCAATGAGGTTTTCCGGAATGGCCCCACAGTTTACCGCATGAAAGGGGGCATCCGAACGATGGCTGTAACGATGGATGCAACGGGCAACCAGTTCTTTGCCGGTGCCACTTTCACCTGTCACCATTACGGTAGCCTCTGAGGCAGCAACTTGGCCAATTTTCTTCAGGACTTGTTGCATCTTTTCGCCACTACCTACAATGCCTTCCTCTAAATCCTCCTTGTTTAAAAGACGCTTTTCTACATTTTCTGTACTGCCCGAGTCTGCATTTGCCTTGAGGGCCTTTGCCACCATGTCCTTGAGCTTGGGTAGGTCAAATGGCTTAAGTACATAATCAAATGCACCGTGCTTCATCGCCTGGATGGCTGTTTGAGTGGTTCCGTATGCAGTCATTAATATTACCAGTGATGTTGGAGCTGCAGTGCGTAAATGTTGGAGCGTTTCGATGCCTGACATCCCCTCCATCCGATTGTCGAGGAAGATGAGTTGAGGATTCTCCTTTTCTGCAACTTCTACTCCGTTCTCGCCAGAATCAGCCGTTATAATGTGGTGACCGTCTGGAGAAAGTACACGTTCCAAAGAGTAGCGGATCTCCGCATCATCATCAATAATTAGAATGGTTGATTTATCAGTTTTCAAAATAAAAGGTTTAGGTTTTAATTTTTAACCAATCGATAAGCGGGTAAAGCTCAAAGCGAAAAATTTAACGAATCATTTGTTTGCGTTGACGGAGGCTTAAGTGAAGTTCATAGTTTGCCTCTTTCTTGCCAGGGTAGCTCAGGCGGTTAGAGCGTCGGACTCATAACCCGAAGGTCGGCGGTTCAAGTCCGCCCCCTGGTACCATTACCTAAGTACAGGTAATGAGGTTATTCTGTTTTGTTTTTGAAAAAACGCTCGAATAAACTACCTTTTGGAACTTCTTTATCTTCAACCGGCTCACTTGTTTCGGCTGGAATAGCACGTGATTCTATTACCGAGGAATCTAATTCCTTGGGTTCTTCGATAATCTGATCGACGGTTTCTTCGCTGGGAGCTTCTGTAGTGGGTTGTTCCTGTTCAAAAGCTTGGGTGGCTGGTTGGTAAAGAGTTTCTTCTTTGATGGAAGTCTTTTGTTCGCGAATTTTTTCTTGGGGAAGGGTTGGTGGGGCAGGCTGAAAGTTCTTACTCAGTTCAATCATGGGCTTGGGTGCCTCAGGTATATCATTGGTCGGTACAAGAGTTGCACTGTCTGAATCAAATAAAGGTTCTCCCTTTTGTTCCTTTTCCAACTGGTCTGCAGTCTTTCCAACATAGGTGCGAAAAACAAGATCGTGTTCAGGATGCAACCAAAACCTACCCTGTTTATATGAGTTTCCTTCGGCAAATGCAAAGGCACCAAACCACGAACGCTTGTTGCCGATTTGGTCACAAACAATGAAGTATAACCTGCCTTTCTGTTGCGGGATCTCTCCTCTCATTTGTAACGTGATCCAACCTCGATCAGTCTCGGTTAGTCCCTGTAATGCCAATTGATTAATTATACCATCCCTTGTTAGGCTCCATTCTCCGTATTTCGGACCAGAATCTGGATTGTCTGCGCGGATAAATCCACTCATGCTCGAACCATAATGTTCGGAGATCATGTAGTTTGGTTTCCCAAAAAGAAGAACTTTTGTGAGTATCCCATCTTTGCCCGCGGTGTAACTTGACCAGTTCTTTTTAGCGACATGACTGAAACTGGTCTCGTGCTGTTCCTTAAAATATTCCTGATACTGATCGAGTTCCTCGATGTAAACTACTGGTACAGGTTTGGTTGGCAGAGTCGCAAGTTCGGGTCTCTCGTCTACAGTGGGGGGGAGAGATACAGGTTCCTCAGCGTCGGGCTTATTATCAGAACAACTAAAAGCGATAAGAACCAAGCAAGATAGGTAGAACAGACGATTTGGGAAAAGGGATATCATGGGCAGAAAGGGTAGGGAACTAATATGCAAACAAGGTAATGTTCTTATTGCAAGTTCGAATAGGAGTGGATCTACTTTTGGGATATTTAATTTTGGTTATGGATACTTTGGCTTTTTGGTTGCCTCTTTTCTTACTTTTTCTTTCCGCCCTAGTTGGGGCCCTAATCAAGAGAAGATCTTGCGATCATTGCCTGAAAAGATTTAGCGGCAATAAAGTCCTGCTGCCCATCGGCACTAAAGATTGGATATGTGGTAAATTGGAAGTTTTTGCTCAGGGACTGGAGATAATTAGCCCTGATAAGAACCAAATTCCCTGCGGTTTTGTAAATTCGCGAATTATTCCTTCAAAAGAAGTGTCAGAAATTAGCTTATTGATTCGACAAGCTCCTGAACCCGATACCCGGGCCGGTGTGGAATGGAGAAAAGAGAGAGAGATGCTCCTAAATCCTACCCTGAGAATACGTTTAAAAAGATTTACCTTAAATTCTTACAATATGTTAAGAGATTCTTTCGGGCAGGCCCTCAAAACAATCATCGGTACGGTAAGCAAAGAAACGAGGTTGGGGAAAGCAAAAGGTGCCGATAGCCGATTCCATGAAATGCAGTCAAATTTAACCGGAATGGTGCCCAATGCATGGGAGCCAATTCTCGAAAAATATCGAGGTAAGTTAGTTGCCATCGAAAGAATGTCAGAGTCCGAAGAAATTTATGAATCCGGTATATTGGATGATTATTCTGATAAATATTTGCTATTGCGGGATGTTAATTTGATCGATCCGGCGATCAAAAATGCGTTGGGGATACTCGGTGGATCGACTGATTTGTGCTACGATGTTCTTTATTCACGCACGCAGACCTTATTAAGATATTCCCTTATGTCCCAATCCATGCAGGATTAGAACACAACTTGACCAAATCCTGAAATCAATTAAGTTATGATGTTCGACTTCTGCATCGTTCGAGAAGTTTCATTCGTTCTTTTCCTTACCCCTAATTATTCGGGAACCTATCGACAATCGTTTGCAGTCAGGCCGTAAATCGGAAGACTAAGAGCGACGCGAGGGTACCCACCTGGACCTAGAAGGTCATATAACTTATGAATGCGATGAACGGCGAACGTGGAAGTCACCACTTTAAATCATTAAGTAATTCCCAGTAGGGAAGTTCCTAATCGTTGGGCTTCCCTAATTATTTCTTTTTGATTTAATAAAAGTACTGTACCCGCCTCAATGGCGGCATTTTTAATGCCTGCACCTTTCATTGCCTCTAGGGTTTGTAACCCAAACACAGGAACATCAAAGCGTGTATCTTGTTTTGGTTTTCCAAGCTTTACGAACAGGCAATTCTTAGCACCAAACTTTCCAGCTCGTTCGAGCATTGCGTTGGTTCCTTCAAAGGCTTCCACCGCCAGCACAGTTCCCCGACTTACCACCACGCCCTGACCGACATCGAGTCGGGCATTTTCACGGGCAATTTCAATACCATGAGCAAGGTGTTCAGGATCGATCTTTTCTTTTCCTTTAACCATTACGCCCTCGTCCGCCAGGTCCTCATCCATAAAGACCCGGGCATCAAGTAGATGAACGCCCGCTTTTTCGATCTCTTCCCCAATGGCTCCAAATATAGTCTCTGCATTTTTGCGATCGAGCCCCGCCAGCATGCGGATAGCTTTGAGATCCGGATGCAAACCCCGAAACAGTTTACCGGGGGTCACTTGTCCCGCCATGACTGCATAGCCAGCATTGAAATTTTTTAATTCCTTGAGAAGTTTTCCAACCTGTCCGACTTTGACTGCTGACCTTTGGTTTACTGGGAAGGATGAAATGAGACCGGGCGAAGTTTCTCCTCCCAATTCAATTAGGCAAACACGAATGCCTGCTTTACGTGCTCTTTCTGCGAGTAAAATCGGATAGCTGCCCTGACCCGCAATAAGAGCGAGTGGTCGGCTTACATCAAAGTTCTCAGGCAGAAAGCGAGACATTACTAGATGGGTTTATCCCTTAACCGCAAGATTTACTAACTTACCGGGGACATAGATTTCTTTGACGATTTCCTTGCCCTCCAAAAAGCTTTGCACTTTGGCATCCTCCTTAGCCGCCAAAATTACCGCTTCTTTTTCAACATCTTTAGGGAACTGGGATTGTCCGCGCAATTTACCGTTTACCTGAAATACGATGGTTACTTCTTCGGAAACCAATAATTCTTGGCGGGCAACTGGCCAAGGTTCGTTAACAACGGAAGGTTTTCCACCTAGTTTTTCCCAGAGTTCTTCAGATAAGTGAGGTGCAAGTGGTGCGAGGAGTTGGACCAATGCTTTTAAGCTATCAACCGAATAACTTTCTACCTTTTGCAATTGGTTAATGAGAATCATCATTTGTGAAATTGCCACATTGAAACGAAGACCTTCGATCGCCTCTGTTACCTTGAGAATGGTTTCATGAAGAAGTCGAAGAGTTTCTTTATTGGTTTCTTCCCCCTCGCTATGTTTTTTGCTATTCAGGCACTCCCTGTGGACTTTGCGAAGGAAACGATGCACACCTTCAATCCCTTTTTCACTCCAAGGCTTTACTGCTTCCAATGGACCTAGAAACATTTCAAAGAGTCGGAGTGAGTCGGCCCCATAGGCATCGATCACTACATCCGGACTGACCACATTGCCCACGCTCTTAGACATCTTATTTCCATCTTCGCCCAGGATTAATCCCTGGTGGAAAAGTTTTTTGTAGGGTTCAGGGTTTTTCAAGACCCCTTCGTCATGTAAAAAACGGTGCCAAAACCTGGCGTATAGCAAGTGAAGCACGGCATGCTCAGCACCCCCAATGTAAAAGTCAGGGCTTCCCCAGTAGCCTTCTTTCTTGGGGTCAACGAGATGTTCCGAATTAGTTGGATCCAAATAACGCAAGTGATACCAGCAGGATCCAGCCCATTGGGGCATAGTGTTGGTTTCTCGCGTAGCGGATACCCAATTGTTTCCATCAGGTTTTGGCTCAGTTTGGGAAACGGATTGGCCGGACTCCAAATTAAACCAAATATCCAACCAATCAGTAATTGTAGCCAACGGACTCTCTCCGGTACCGGCTGGTTGATAATTTTCAACTTCTGGAAGTTTAAGGGGAAGCTCAGAGGCGGGAAGGGGGAGCGCATAAAAAGTTTCCCCATCTTTATCTGAAGTTACTTCATTTTCGGGTAACAAACCCTGGATAATTCCTGGCGTGGCTTTGGCTTTTAGAAAATCGGCATGGTTTACCCAGACCAACGGGATAGGCTCTCCCCAGTATCGTTGGCGCGAGAAAATCCAATCCCGAAGTTTATAATTGATAGCACCCTTCCCGGTTCCTTTTGACTCCAGATCAGTAATGATCTGAGTTTTGCAACTCTTGGCATCGAGGCCATCGTAGGCTCCGGAATTGACCATATTTCCAGGCCCGGAGTAGGGAAGTTTTCCTTTTTCCTCATCTCCTTGTGGATGTTCAATAACACGCCTGATAGGAATGTTGAATTTCTCCGCAAATTCATGATCCCTGTCATCATGCGCAGGGACGGCCATAATCGCGCCCGTTCCGTAGCTGATCAAAACATAGTCGGCAACCCAGACAGGAATTTTTTCTCCGTTTATAGGATTGGTACAATAACTGCCGGTAAAAACGCCTGACTTGTCTTTGGCAAGATCCGTCCGGTC
>ERZ1046876.1744-NODE-1744-length-14031-cov-4.674728_pt1 | contig 14031 bp, 9 predicted proteins | sample MGYA00383094_ERZ1046876 | MGnify/ENA primary metagenome ERZ1046876 (study PRJEB29581, sample SAMEA5548364) | metagenome | biome: marine; feature: coastal; material: water | depth 50 m | study: Short-term variability in the microbial, nano- and picoplankton...
TCACGTAGTTATGGCAAAGAAGAATACTTTACTCGCTTGGTCAGATATGGGAGTTAGTACTTATGCTGCTGCAAAGACTAGAAAAATATCTACTGGAGTCTCACGTATTGAATCAAGTGTTAGTGAACTCAGAGATTTGTCAACCGCAAATCTCGGTGCAACATTTGCTGTTTATGATTTATTGGCCTCTCAAGGTGAAGAGCTGAGAGATTTATCCTCAAAGATGCGAGATTATCATGACACTTTAGAAGAAATAAGAGATCACTATGATGAAACTCGGCAAAAGGAATTGATTACCGGGAAAAGAAGAGTTTTGGTATTGGGAATAAAGAAGGAACTTGATTTGATCGAACACATATCTCAAAATTTCCCTGAGTTTGGGGCACTGCAACTGGAACATCTGAAAGATTTCATTGAAGAAAATGAAATTTGCGTCACAAATTTCCAGCATACATCTTTTGATGAATTGCAACAGATTGACGAAGTATTATCTTCAGTTGACAAAATGTATGATCGATTAATAAATTCATTAGGGGAGAGTGACAGACTTGGGCTACAATGATTTAGTCAAACTGAGGGGCTCTCTTTCTGATATCGAGAAAACCAAGATTGAGATCGATGAAGATATTGCTGATTTACAATACGACACTTCTATTCTGGTTGAAAATAGGGACACGCGTATCCCTGAATTAAAAAAATATCGTACTGAGTTGTCCGATGAATCCCCTCTATTGAAACATAAAATCAGCGATATGGAACACGAGATTAATACTGCAAAACAGGAAAAACAATCTTTTGATATTTCTAATAATGTAATGGAAATACGAAACACTCTTGCTACTATAACAGAGGGGTATGAATCTCTTTGGAGATTGAAGAATGACAAAATAGAGCGTAATAAGTGGATTTATGGGGCTTTTTTTGCGATAGTATTTGGGGCTTTATTGACTTATGCTGCATATGAATTTCTCCCATCGCTTGATGATACAACACACATCTGTCCAGATGGAACTACCATTGTTAGCCATTATCAATTGATGGATGGTACTAGAGACTGCCCTGGAGGATGGGATGAGAAAGATTCCATGTGGGATACAGATGATGGTGAATCCGAGAGGATTAGTGACGAAAGTAATATTACATTCGGGTGGGTTATCTCCATAGCAGTAATTATTGCAGGTATTGTTGGCGGGGCATTTTCTGGCGAACCTGTTGCAGATTTCATAGATGACAAAACTGGGTATGGCAAAAAAAGAATGAAAGCGTTATCAGAAAAGTGGGAATATGAACGTGTAAACAAGCAAGTGTTGTCAGAATCAGATAATTTGTTAGATGAAATTAATAACAAGGAAAAACGGATTGCTAAACTAAAGGATCAATCAAACACTATTGATTTAAAAATCGAAAAATTAAACTCGATTGATATAAAAAAGCATAATATCAATAAAATCAATGATGTAGAATCACAAAATGAAAACCCAAATTCACGTGCTGGTAAACCATGGATGTGCCCTGTCTGCGTGAAGACCTTCAAAACCGAAGGAGCAGTACTTTCTCACATGAAGGATAAGAATCATGACGGTGAGCCTTATGAAATTCCAGATTCGAATGATTCTCAATCAAAATCAAGTTCTAAAAAGATTAACTTGAAAAAAGACGATAGTATTCCCTATCTAGAAAATGAAGTAGATAAGCAAATCATTTCCATTTCTGAAAGAATAGATCAGGTTAGAAGTAAATCAAATAAAATCGTAGATACATTCAATCAGATAAAACATTTAATTCCTAATTCAGATAGCATCAATCCGACTTCTTCAGATTTGGAAGAGATACTCTCTAAAATATCAGAACAGGTCAAAACAGATTATACCAGAGAGAATATTGAAGTACAACAGGATAATACTGTAGTGGAAAACAATGATTTCTCCTCAAATTTGGATGATATACTCGCTGAAAACTCAGACCCGATTGTAATTCAGGATGTAGAAGAGCAAAATGTAATACAACCTCAAAATACTATTGTTAGAATGATTGATTTAGATACATATCCTAGCATCGACGAGAAAGGATTCCTTGATGAAAATGGATATGAATGGATAAAACACACAGAAAAGATGTACTATCGGTTACCAAACACAAATAGCCCATGGACTTTGTATGAAAATTAAACTCACTGACTGAGTGTAAACAGTGAGTGTCTATTGCTCAATCGGCGTATACTCCAAACCGTTGAAATCAACCGTATTTTCGAAAAAAGATATTTAGTATCACAACTTGAGATAGATAACAAAAGTGTTGTGTCTGTGTAATGTCGATCTTCGTAAATAGTAAAGTGAAGGAAAACACCAAGGGTTATTGGTTTGGATTGGTAATTCCAATTCTTGTTGGAGGAGCGGTTTCTTTATCGGCAATGAGCATTTTTACGGTTATATCAGTACCAGGCACTACGACATTGACAGAGATTTTTTTCGCCACAATTTACATTTTAGGATTCATAGCCATTTGGCCATTATTGGCATGGAGGTTGATGGTACGTGCGAATAAACTTGATAATTTATCGTATAAAAAGGGGGCTTGGATGTCAATAAAATTGTACATCGTATTGATGGCTTGTGGTTTGGTTAGTACGGCGTTTTCTTATCTTTTGTGGGGTGGTGAATATGTCTTTTGAGAACTCTGAAGTTGTAGAAGAGAACGTGAAGGTGGCATGTCCTTTTTGTAATCAAATTCTAACACATCCTTCAGCTTATTCCGGGAAATTACGTTGTCCTGCCTGTGCTCAAAAGTTCCCAATTGAGTCCGCAATTAAGGTCGCAACTGCAAACGATGATAATGACGAAGATTATTTAGAAATTCAAAATTATAAAGACCGAAGGTTTTGGCTTGGTTTGGCTATTCCTACAATTCCTCCAGTCATAATATTGATTTTACTTTCGACTGGAATTAGTTTTAGCGGATCTTCTCCAGATTTATTGGGTTTCATGAGCCTCATGTGTTCACTTTGCTTATGGCCCATAATTGGTTTTACTATAGCGTTTAGTAGTGGGACTTTTGTAACAAGTTTCCGCTCAGGAGCACGGTTTTCTGCAATTGTGGCTTTGATTATTGGAGGTTTAATTTGGATGTGGTTCCTTAGTTTCGTTATTAGTGGAGACCTAGGTAGGTCCCTTAGATGAGTGATGGTATTATCAACTAAGTTGTTGTGTTAATACTTTAGAAAGTTGTAAGGGCATATCCGTCAACATAAACCATTGGTCAGATTTACTATCGTCAAGTAGTTCAAAATATACATTCCTTCACGGAAAGTTATGAGTGATTCCCCCAAAGCAAGTGGTTTGATGCAAGTTGTTGAGGAAGTTCCTGAGAAAAAATCTATCCTCAGCATCGTGGCAGTCGTTTTGTTTGTCATCGGCATTTTGTTGATTTTTTGGGATGGCGGTTCTAGCACTTCTGGGCCAATGGCCGTATCAGACGGGTGTTGCCTTGGCTCGTTGTTCATGCTTTGCTCACTGGGACTGGTCCCACTTGCTTTAATTGAAATCTCGAAAAAGAACAAACCCCCTGCTCTTGTATATGTTCAAGAATGAACATTATCACTGTGTGTCGGTTACAAACAAAAACAGTGAATTCACTTGTCTGCATAGATAGTTTCAATCAGTCTTGATGGTCTTGATTGACTTGGTGGATTCTCAGAGAATGTGTAAGCATCACCAATGCCTGGATGATGATTATCATAGTCTTCCATATCGAGGTGAACTATCGGTTCTCCAGCTTTAACATAATCTCCTACAGTGAATAATAGTTCGATTCCTGCTCCGTGATTTATTGCATCATCCGGATGATTACGACCCGCACCCATGCTCAGCAAGATAGTTCCAAGGCGATAAGCATCGATATCAGTAATCCAGCCGCTAATGGGTGCTTGCCAGGTAAAACGCTGCTTTGCTTTTGGTAAAACACTCCATGGGTTATCGCATAAACTTTCGACGATACTGTGTTCTACTCCTTGACGAATACACATTTGCTTAAACTGTTCCAACCCGCTACCATCTTTGAGATATGGTTCAATGTCAACACCTAATGCTTCAGCCTGAATGCGTACTAATTCCATTGTATCATTAGGACCTCGCCCCTTCAGACATTCGATGACTTCGACAATTTCATGCGAATTACCAAGCATTTCTCCAATTGGAGTATCCATCTCGGTAATTTGAGCAACAATTCCAACCTCCAGAATAGTGCCAACTTCTACCATTGATTTAGCAAGGGTTCGGGCATCGTCGATATTTTTCATGAATGCTGCTTTACCACATTTGACGTCTAGGACTAAGCGATCTAGTCCTTCTGCAACTTTTTTTGAGATGATTGATGCGGTAATTAAGCCAATAGATGGAACTGTTGCTGTAACATCTCTAGCAGCATAGAGGATACGGTCAGCAGGTGCAATCTGTTTACTTTGACGACTGATGAAGCAGGGATTAGTTGCCATCTCCTCTAGAGTAAGCCCGGTGTTGAATCCGGGTATTGTTTCTAATTTATCAATAGTCCCTCCAGTATGAGCCAAACCTCTACCTGCTAACATCGGTACTCGTAATCCTGCAGCTCGTAGTAGAGGTGCGAGAATCAGACTCATCTTGTCTCCTACTCCACCGGTTGAATGCTTGTCAACACGGTCCGGTTCAGCGACAAAATGCTCACCGGAAAATGCCATTCTTTTCGTCAAATGTGCCGTCTCTTTCGCAGAAAGACCATTTATTTGACACGCCATAAGCCATGCGCCAATCTGCACAGGCGACATAGACCCGTCTACAATATTAGAGACGACTTTCGAGATTAAACCCTCATCCATTTCATTACCGTCTCGCTTGTATGCAATCAATTCAGGAATAGTTTCTATTCTTGACATACTATTACCTCACGATGTCAAACCGATTTCAGCAAGACGTTGGAAGAGGTAATCATTGGCATTGATTTCGGGATAGAGGGCCTTTCCACCTGTTTGGGCAATGTACTCGGGTAGGGGGGTAAGGTCAACATCACCGCGTGGATGTACAAACATTGGCATTGAATATCTGTCAGTGGTTGTATTTGGCGGATTTACTACGCGATGAGTAGTGGATTTGAATAGTCCATTGGTTAGGTTTTGCAACATGTCTCCACTATCGACGATAATATGTTCATGATTCCCTTCAACATCTATCCAGGTTCCATCATGGTCCATCACCTGTAAACCATCAGCAGTCGCTCCAATTAGGAGTGTGATGAGATTGATATCCTCATGTTGGGCGCTTCTTACCGCACCATCAGGGGTTTCAGGTGAAAGTGTGGGATAGTGGATAACACGTAGTATGGTGTTTCCATCTTGTGCCATATTGGGTAACCAACTCTCATCCTTATCGAGGAAAAGCGATGCTGCTTTTAGTAACTCAATCGACATCTGTTCCATATTTTTGTAGAGACCATCGATGTGCTTTTCAAATTCTGGTGAGCAAGAGTCAGGCCAGAAGTTTTTTGGAAACTCTCCAGATAATGGGTTGTCTTCAGATAAAGTTCGCCCAGTTTGCCAAAACTCCTTCAAATCTGGTTCTGGATTGTCTTTAGCATGTTCAATTCCATAGGGTGTATAGCCGCGCTGGCGTGCGATATCGGGTTTTTCGAAGGTATTTTTCGTCTCTTGGTCAAGATTGAAAAAATGTTCTATTGCCTCATAGGATGCATCGATATTGTCTTTTGAAATACCATGTCCAGAGAGTGCAAAGAAACCGATATCCCTTAGAGAATCACCAAGGGTTTGGATGAAGTTTTCCTTTCTTTCGCCACCGGCGAACCAATCTTCAAGATTACAGACTCGTAACGTCCTTGACAAATCGACCCCTCAGTTTGAGCGTAATTTCGAGATTAAGCGTATCATTTCAACATAGACCCAAATCAAGGTAATTGTGAGGCCAAATGCACCCCACCACTCCATGTTTTTCGATGCGCCATGATTGACTCCTGATTCAATAACTCCGAAATCTATTATCAGCATCAGTGCTGAAATTGAAACTACGATTAAAGAGAAACCGATGCCGATTGGTCCTGAATCATGGAGTAATGGAACAGGTAGACCGATTAGAGATCCAATGAAACTGAATAAGTAGATCAGCATTATACCGCCCATTGCACTCATTACTCCAATGACGAATTTCTTTGTTGGTTGTATTATTCTAAAACGATAGAGAGTAAACATCAGACCGAATACTCCGATGGTTCCCATTCCCGCTTGGATAGAGATTCCCGGGTAGAATGCTTCCATGAATAATGTCAATCCGCCGATGAACATACCCTCGGCAAGAGCATAGGCTCCCATCATAATTTCCGGATTTGTTGGTCGCATGAACATAATAGCTAATACCAAAACAAATCCGATAACACCACCTGCAATCATCATTAGTGCGGCTAATGCTGGATTATCAATCCCCACAACCCACGTGACTGTTGCTGAAGATAGAATTAATGCAAATAAGATTAGAACTTTGTTAATAGTTCCCTCATATGTCATTCGTTCTTGGCCTGCTCCGATGGAGAATGACTGCTGGTTCAAAACGGGGTTACTACTTCGATACACCATGTTGTTCGTTACACGCTTAGGGCCTGTACCTTGTAAGGCTACTGCTAATGCCCGTTCATCTGCTCATCATAATAGGAGGTTAGTTGCTCTTCGGTCCATCCTTGTTCGACAAGTCCGTTTACCGTGTCCTCATCCCAACCAGGGAATCGCGACATGTCCAGACTTTTAGGAGCAGTCCCGTCCAATACCGGCATTTGGAATGAGGTGGTTTCAGTTGTATCGGGGGGTGTAGCATCAAGGACGGGTTGATCGAATGATTTGTCCATTTCCATCTCTAATTCAGTATATTCAAATCCGTCTTCCTTCTTCCGTAGTAGTAGTAAAGCCAAGGCGATTACGAAAACAAAGCCCCCGACGCCAATTAACATCAGCATGAAGTCCATACCTGCGCCATTTTCGGCTTGAGATTGAGTATTATCTTGGGCTAATTGCTTTAGTTGCTCTGCAGAACAACCGTTGTCATCTACAACAGCTTCGGATGGTGTATCCAAACATTGGTCTAGAGTATCCTCTACCAGGTCCCCGTCAGCATCAGTAGTTGTCACATCATCGTTCACGTCATCGACGACAGTATTGTTGTCACCGGTGTTGTTAGCGTCATCGGTAACATTCTCGTTAGTCCATGGGTCGGTGTTAGCAAGGAACTCCTGAAGATTTGTCTTACCATCACCATCAGGGTCTAGTTCCGCTTCGGTTAATCCTTGCGGCATACTTCTGCGGCTTCGATTCAAACCATTTGCAATCTCCCACCAATCAGGCATATTATCGCCATCGCTATCGGTGGTATCGTCGGTTCGATTCCAATCGAGCCACCACGACTCTAGATATGGTGAAGTAAATTCTTCAGAATGGATTAGTACGCCCATCTCACGGTTGCGCAATATCGAATTATCGCCCCAATTTATTGAGGAGATCAGTACGCTTTCCCCATCAATAATGGCACCTTTGTTGTGCAATTTGATAATATCATCGTTTTCAGTCATTAGAATTGCTTCTACATCATATCCGTATTTAGCACTCCAATTTTCATTTAATTCTTCGACTGAATTACGAACATCTGGGTTTTCATCGAGATAATGTGCATTCATTATCAAACGAATCGAAACACCTCGCTCAGCCGCAGTCAAAAGCGAATCTAGTAGTGGATTGGCTTGCCATCCCCAATACCAATCCAATTCTAAGTATTGTAATGATAACAGGATTTCTTCATCTGCAGAATTGATCATCTCAGCTAATGTTTGAATACAATCATCAGGACATGTCAACAATTCTCCAGTTACTTGAGTTTGCATCGAACTGGTTAGAGGTCCACTTACCGATGCCGATGAACCAGGACTCCAGCCATCAGGAGTATCGCCAGTGGTTACTGTTCCTTCAGAATAATCGTGGTCAAATCGTAATTTAATGGAATTTGCGAGATCACTGGAATTAATGATTGCACCCCATTCTCTGTTACCACCTTGGTCTGGTGAAGGAAGAGTACTGGATTTCCAATTACCCGAACCAATCCAGACGCTAGAGCCGTCCTTGACTGCAACCTTACTGTGCATCATTGCGTAAGGTGACTGTGAATCGGGATGTCCGAACCAGCGAACATCGACTCCCCCTTCAACTAGTAATGCATGATAACCAAATGTAGTCTCCTCTTGATACCAATCCCAGTAAGATGTTGGATATTGTAATAAGACCTCAACATCAATTCCTCTATCATGTGCGGCAATAATACGTTCAGTCAATACTGGGTGATGTAAGTGGTAAAGTGCGATATCAAGACTTATTGTAGCCGAATCGAGCCAATCCACTACGTCGACTAGACCTGATTCTGGGCCGATGAGGGGTGTGTGGTCAATCATGCCTGAGAAAGTAGTAGCGTCACAGAAATGACTTGCTCCAACCAAACTCCAGCGTAATTTCCAATCTTCACTAGTATTGGTGTCTGGAAGATGATTGCAACCATCGCCGCGTAAGTATACCAAATCTCCTAGGTTTTCTGCAGGAGGAGATATACTAACTCCTTGCCAACCATTAATCGAAGTCGGTCCGTTTCCATAAACCAAACTATCCGCTTCAACTCCATTAGAATCTTGCAAAGAAACAGCCATACTGTCATCATTCAAAGTCAATGAAATTGTAAACTCCTCTCCACTTGCTAGTAAACTATCGACAATGACTGAGTTTTCTGCCATTGCCTGAGAAGTGGTTGTAATGACCCAATCATGCAAGAAAGCAGTCTTTTGTGCGGTATTTTTTATTGTGATTTGATTTTCAGTAGGTGAAACCTTTGAGAATACTAAACTCTCAGCACCAGCAAAAGCACTTGCGGTTGGATTGGGCAATCCTGCGGTAGCATATGGTAATGCTAACCATTCATGAGTTGCATAAGCACCCATGCTTTGTCCGCTACCAAGAATCGTAGTCACATTGATTTCTGCTGAGAAAGTTAGAGAATGAATAACAGTTCCATCTGGATCTTCTAGGATTAGTTGGTCGCATTCATTGCTGATAATGCCGTTGACCACCGCAAATTCTCCGGCTGCTACAGATGCATTAGTGCTATCTCTTAATGCGTCAGTCCAGATGTAATCCGAATCGAATAGTGTGCCACTTGACATACATTTTAGCAACCATGCTCTAAGGTCGATAACATCATTACCGCCATTTAGTAATTCAACAAAATGACCTTGCTGATCTATTCCAGCTTCATTGATGGTAATACTATCCGAACCGGTATATGGTGTAAAATCAGGATTTGGCTCACCAGGAGTTGGCCACATAGAATCAGACCATGTCGATGATTTTTTGGTAAGGCTCTCCCCTTCTGTTGGTGAATCCCAAATAGCCCAATCAAGCATTGTTCCTTCATCATCAATTAATTCGATTCCGTCGTTGACTTCGTTTTTCATGTAAAAACTCGAACTACCATTTGCAGCAATCAAAGCGATTTCTCCCGGGGCGACATAGGTGTTTTCTTGCAATGGCATTCTTTCAGGAGTGATTATCAACACTCTTGCACTAGCACCTGCAGTAAATCTGAAGTCGCTGATGTCGACATAGGTTGTACCATTGTTGACTATCTCAATCCATTCCCCATTTGGATATGCATCACTATCCGCACCAAATGGAGAGGGCATTATTTCATTGATGTAGAAATCGACAACTGTAGTATCCTCACCTGGTTCTGGCTGTCCGGGAGTCGGCATTGTCGAAGGTGCCCATGTGCGATTGATATCGGAATCACGGATTAGAGATATATTTTGGCCGAAGTCTGAATTCCACCATGCTAAATCAATAATGTCGCCAGTGCCGTTGAGTAGTATAAGATGATTATATTCGTCCCAAAGTCTTGTATCTTGGTCGAATTGGACTAAACGTCTCTCTCCAGCATTGATCATAGTTGCTGATTGGCTAGCATTAGTTACTAACGATGTAGCATCAATATTGGTTTCATTTCCCATTCCATCTACGATTTTCCAACCGGATAAATCGAGGTCTGAACTTCCATTATTATGTATCTCAACCCATTCTCCATCGGGGAATGCTTGTCCATCAGCACTTGCATTCGGCATTACTTCGGTAAATTTAACGTCGGAACTAGTGTTGATTAGAGAATGAAATGGTCTTGAGTTTTCAATTCCAGGTGTAGGATAGGTTGAGAGCCCAATATTTCCATCAAGATGGGGCATAATAGTAAATCCAGCTACTGTGTCATACCACATTAGAGTCTGCGCAAAAGAACCATTGGGCATTACTAATTTCAAAGTCTCTTGACCATTGTTGAGGATACCCCATTGCGCACTTCCATTGAGTGCAATAATTCTGTATTCGCCAGCTTGCATTAAACTATCATTACCAATTATGTGATCTTTGTCGAACGGTAGAATATTTCCAACTGCATCAATAATCTTCCAACCACTGATGTTGATTACTTCACTGCCATTATTCCAAATCTCTACCCATTCGCCACCCGGCCATGTGGCATTATCCTCACTGGGCCAAGGGTTAGCCATTATTTCGGTAATTTCGAGGTCACTATCAACATAAGTTGGTCCGCTACTTGCTCCAGAGTTTGCACTGCCTGGAGTGTTTCCAGTTGAATCCGCATAATCATCAGTATCGGTAGCACCTGGGACCTTTGAGGTATTCATCAATGCTGCTCCAGTAGTAACGGTTTGAATTATGTTGTTTGTTGGGTCTTTCAAATACAATGTTTCTCCCGCATTATTCAGCTTAAGTGTACCTTGGTTTGCTTCGCTAATTATCGCGAAGGAGCCAGCAGGAAGGACAAAGGGTGTCGCTAAATTGGCAAAATCAACCCAAGTGTCTGCGTTTATTGGATGAATCCAGCCACCGGTATCTTCCAGAGTCCAGCCTTGAAGGTTGACTCCTGAACTTCCATTATTATGCAACTCAACCCATTCGCCATCAGGAAAGTTTCCAGTGTCAGCACCAGTTGGGTTGGGCATTAATTCACTGATACAAACATCACCTATACAGGCACTAGATCTAGCACCATTTCCCGAAACTAGTCCAGTTAGCGGAGTCAATAGTAAAATCAACGTGAGAAAAGAGGCAATAGCACGCATCGTATCAACCCCCCGGGCCACTTTCACATCACTAAGACTTTCGCTAAATCAGATGAATCCGAATGCGTCGAATTTCTGGGCAAATGTATAGATCATAATCGGAACTAGGATGATTCCCATACCGTGAGAACGTCTAATGCCGATTCTCGGTGGCATCAAACCCATTATTGTCCCGACGATTAGTACTCCAATGCCAATCCAGCCAGTAGAAAGCCAGACCAATGCTATTACGAAGATAATGACGCCTATGACCATCGATTCAAGTGGTATCGCTTCGTGCAGTCGCAAAATTCCTTTACCCACATGTCTCATAATCGGCACAGCAATTAATCCTGCAGCAATTGTAATGCCGAGTAAACGGATGAAATCTGCAGTAGGGTCTATTCCAGACCAAGTGTCGATTGGATACATCATTTTCAGTGCTAGAGTCGCTCCAGAACGTGAACGTCCGATGATGTACAGGAATCCCAGTACCATGACAGTGACCGCCGTATTTGTCGCCGACAAGAGAGCAATAATTTCCAAATCTTGCTCGTTGTGCGGGCTTTCACCCTCACCTGCTGCTTCAGCACGAGCGAGTGCCAGTAATTCTTCATCGCTCAATTGTGAGAGACGACGGGTTTCCCAGTCCATACCATAGCCTTCCTCACCTTTCAGTTTGGCAGCAGCATTTCTACCACCCATTACGAGAACCGTCGCTTGTGACGCAGTCATTCCGGGTAGAACCCCCATTGCAGCACCTGCGCAACTAGAAAGGAAACATGGCACAATCAGTGGACCTGCTGGCGGTAGAGCCCACTCATCTTTTTGTGGTGGCAATTCGCTTGTAGTTGCGTATATATCGAGTAGATTTGCAACTCCGAATAGCCCGGCAAGGCTTGGTAGAAGTAGGCTAGCATCGGGCATTCCTACTGGTGATCTCGCTGGTAATTCAAAGACACCCCAGCCATAAAGTCCCGATAATAGGAAGAAGGCGGTTGCAGCAATAAATCCAGCAAAGCGACTATCTTTGCCGAGTTTGTTACGGGTAGCTCTCTGCATCCAAACAGGGAAGTCGAGTCTTGTAGTCTCGGTCGCCAATAATAGTAATGAGATGGTTAATAGAACGATTGGTAAAACATCTCTAAGACTATCGTACCATCCCACTTCGGGTCCAAAGACGATACGTGCAACTAAAATTAATGGAAGAGAAAGCAATAATCCCAGTTGACTACCTCTTGCTGACCAAGCTACACCTTTGGCAGCATTACCAGAAAGTAACATTCTATGACCAGGTAGTAAAGAGAGCGCAGTATCTCCATCCGGTGCTCCAATAAGGGCCGAAGGTATGTAATTTAGGAAAGTGTGAACCACTCCAGTTGAGCAAATGATTCCAGCCACAGCAGAAAGGGGGATTCCCAATGCCAAAAGTGCAGGAGAGACTGAAAGAAGAATCAAAGCGACATTGTTGACGTGAAAACCGGGGATAAGACCTGTGAGGGAACCGAGGCCGACACCTAGCAATAATGCTGCTATCATCCACGATAATTCATATAGCCACGGGTCCATCTAAATCACTCCAATTCATCGGGTATTCCATTGGTATTTTCATCCAGAACATCAGTATTAGATATGACAAATGCTTGTGCCATATTGCTATTGTCATCTTCCTGCAGCAATCGTCCCTTCCAAGTTAGGGTGTAATCAGAATAGTCTGAACTTAGTCCAATTGCTTGTATTACTGGGTCAATTCTTACTTTCTGAGTCCCACCTTCCCTTTGCAGGTAATATTGTCCACCTTCATCGACGACTTGACCGCTAATCATGACTAGTTTATTGCGAGAATAACTCCATTGTGTTGCGCCATCGTCCCAGAATATATTGGCTGCTCCAGGTGTTTCTCCCGTCAGTTCGAATGAATTAACCATCACATTCATTCTAGTATTTGCATCATCCCATCCCACAGAGACATTGATGACAATTTCCTGTCCGGCTTCAATCCATGTATTTGTACCAGCAAATGAACCATACAATGTAGTCCAATCAGATGAATATTCAGGTGAATCGACAAATGTTATGTCGGTATCAAATGGTTCAACAGAATATTTCGAATATGCTTTGACAACCCATGTCTTTGAAGAGTTTGCCAAAACACCACTTGGGTCTGCAGAGATCATGCCCAACAGGTCGACAGCATCTCCAACTGCGACAATTCCTGCACTGCTAGAACCATCTGCAGCCTCATCTATACACCAATTACTCTGTGCTGGGGACCATAACAATCGGCCCTGGAATGTAATGATTTTTCCAAGATTAGCACTGGGGTCGGCAACTGGAATAATGCAAATGTTAGCACCTTCGCCACTCAAAATCCAGCCTTCACTGAGAGTTCCTGTTATCTCAACCATGTTGTTTGAACTATATGACCAAGTGTCAACATTAGACCAATCCAATTTTGCAATAGGTGGTGAATAGGTGTTAATTGTCCGGATTTCAGGACCTTCAATATGCAATGTCCAGCGAAGTTCACGTTGTTCGTATTCTAGGATACCAGTGACTTCGACCTTTTGACCAGCTTCAAGCCACTTACCAGGTGCTGAATGAATAACCATGCGCATCTGGTGGTCACTATTACCATAATTCGGATGGTCTCCAAGATATAGTGATGAAAATGATGCTTCGGGTTCAATTGATTTTGAGAGATATCCAGTCAAGGTTAATGCAGTTAGAGAATAATTATCCGGATTTGCAGCAACTTCGGAAACAGTTGTCGGAAATACTTCAGGCACATCGGATACACTCCAATATAGAGCTCCTGCACCCATGGCTTGTAGCCATAATCTCCCATCATATTCGATT
>ERZ1046876.1746-NODE-1746-length-14009-cov-22.629354_pt1 | contig 14009 bp, 15 predicted proteins | sample MGYA00383094_ERZ1046876 | MGnify/ENA primary metagenome ERZ1046876 (study PRJEB29581, sample SAMEA5548364) | metagenome | biome: marine; feature: coastal; material: water | depth 50 m | study: Short-term variability in the microbial, nano- and picoplankton...
TTTAATCGTGACATTATAGTCATATAGTGCCATCTGTGCAAAATTCTATATTATCGATTAACCTCACACCGTCGTAATTTGCTGCACCTAAAATTACCAAACTTTTGTCGTTCGTTGAAGGTTTCAATAAATCAGCTTGACGCCTTATTTCTACATAGTCAACAGACCAACCTAAGCTTGTTAATTTTTTTACAGCAAATGATTCAGCTTGATTTATATCATGAATTTTTTTCAATTCTACTATTGCCTCTTTTAAGGTTATGAAGAGTGTTGTGGCTATTTTTTTGGCCTCTGAGTTTAGTAAGCTATTTCTAGAGCTCAAGGCAAGTGAATTTTGTTCTCTGACTGTTTCAACTGAATGAAAACAGATTTTATAATTTTTATCTGAGATAAATTTTTTAATGAGTATGAGTTGTTGGTAATCCTTCTTTCCAAAAAAAACATGATCTGGTTTAAAGAGACTAAACAGTTTTTCTATAATCGTAATCACACCTTCAAAGTGCCCTGGCCTTGATGCTCCACAGAGTTGTTTGGCTAATGGTGGCAATGTATAAGAAAGTGTTGGAATGGCTGGGTAAATATCTTTTTCTGACGGGTTAAAAAGGATATCTACTCCTAGTTTATTTAGAATATCGATATCTCTTGTGAGTGTCCTTGGATAATTTTTCAAATCAATTTGAGAGTTAAATTGAATTGGATTTACAAAAATACTGACGATAATGGTTCCTGCATAATTTTTGGCCTTCTTAATTAATGAAATATGTCCAGCGTGCAAATTACCCATAGTTGGAATTAATGCTAAATTTTTTTTATTCGCTAAATTCGACTTTACTTCAATTGGGTTTTTTAAAATGATCATTAAAGCAGATGAGTTTTTTTTATAAAATCTTGAATAGATTTAAAATTAAAATTTTTATAATTATCGCTATTTTTTTTTGTTGGATTCAAAGTATTTGAAATCTTTAAACCAAGTAAATCATACAAAATTTCAACCCTCCCTGAGCATTTATTGGAGGACTTATATGAAATAGTCGGTATATCTAGCTCAGCTGTAATAGCTTGGCTAGCTTCACTGGTTAGCATTGACAAAACAATCATAGAGATACCTGCATCTTGAAGAATCTTTGCGTCTTCTAATAAATCATCTAATTTAAATTTAAACTCTGAAATATTTTTAGTTTGTGGGGTAAAACCAATATGCCCACAAGTAAATATTTCTTCTTTAGTAAGGTGTCTCACGATATCTTCAATTTCTTTTCCACCCTCCAGTTTGACACCATCAGCCCCAGATTCGATTATTTTTTTAGCATTAATTAATGCAGCTGATTTTGTATCATAAGAATGTATTGGCATATCAGAAATAATTGGTAAGCGATTTGCTCCATTCTTGACAGCACGTGTGTGGTATAAAATCTCATGCATTGTGACATTTAAGATATCCCTCCCTCCTTTAACTCTTGTTCCCAATGAGTCTCCAACGAGTAGGGCATCTACCTCAGTATTAGCAAGCATGGATGCGAATGTGGCATCGTAGCAAGAAATAATTGCTAATTTCTCTCTTTTAATAAGATTTTCTAATTTATTCATAATCGTCAAATGAACTGCGGATTAAAATATTCCCTTATGCTCGTGATACCCATAATTCTATCAACCATCATATTCAAAGCTGAGCTATCCTCTAGTAGGTCAATATTTTCATTATTAACAATCAAGACATTGGATTTATGTTGATTATGAAAGTAGTTACTATAAGAGGCTGCGATTTTTTCAAGATATTCAGTTGAAATTTTTTGTTCGTAATTAATATTTCTTTTTTCCACTCTTTTCCTAAGAAGATCTACAGGCGTTTGGAGATAAATAACTAAGTCTGGCACTGGAGCCTTTAGTTGAAGATGTTTATATATTTGTTGATATAACTTAAATTCTTCATCATCTAAATTTAGTCTTGCAAAAATCGGGTCTTTTTGTAAGAAAAAATCAGCAACCACACCATTTCTAAAAAAATCTTTCTGTTTTAGCTCTTCTAATTGGTTTGCTCTCTGGAAGAGAAAAAAAAGTTGTGTAGGTAATGAATAGTGTTTCATGTCCTCATAAAATTTAGGTAAAAAAGGATTTCTTTCTGCCTTTTCATTAAAAATAGCAGCTCGGTGTTGATTTGCTAAAAGACCCGCAAGTGTTGATTTACCGCATCCAATAGGACCTTCAATGACAATATAAGGATATTTATCAAATATATTCATTTTATATTTTAACGACCCCTTGGTCCGGAAGGGATTTTAAGATTTTATTAATAGGGCCAATACCAGGGATGTTTAATTTTTGATTGATTTCAAAGAGGGGAACAATAACAAATTGCCTTTGATGCATTCGTGGGTGTGGAACAGTCAATTTTTTTGTTTTCATAATTAAGTCATCAATCAACAAAATATCCAGATCTAGCGTACGTGGTTCATTTAATTCCATTCTTATTCTACCAGCTTGTGTCTCTATATCTTGTAATGCAGTATGCAAATTTTCAGGAGAAATATCTCCCACTATCTCAATAGCAGCATTAATAAAATCAGGTTGATCAATCTTACCGATAGGTTTGGTTTTATATAGAGAGGATATATGTGTTACTGAAAGATCATCAATAGCATCTATTAAATTGATAGCTTTATAAATTTGTTCGCTAGGCTCATCGAGATTACTTCCAAGAGCAATATAAATTTTAGACATAAATTTTATTATTAATTAATTTTTTTCTTGTTTTGTCATCAGAGGTAACAAATTTCTCCCACCAACGACTTAAATTTTTATCAAATTGATCACTTTCTGAACGAATCAGCATAAAGTCATATGCAGCTCTGAATCTAGGGTGTGTAAAAAGGCGATACACTTTTTTTTGTGATAAATTTTCGAATCGTATTTGAAGTCTCCATATCTCTGACATAGCAATAAGAAACCTTTTTTGAATAGGGAAAATTTTATTTTGTTTAATAATTACTTTATCAATAGCGTCATTTAACGCAAGCGAACTATGGGAATAATGTGCTTCATTTGTCTTCCATAGATTAAAAACATCTTGCCACAAAAATACAGAAAAAATAAAACCGGGGCTGATATGTTTATTATTTGCTATTCGCTGGTCGCAATTATCAAGCGCCTTGAAAACAAATCTTTCGAAATTAGGTTTAAGAGAATCAATAGTGGGTAAGTATTTTTTTGTTAGGTTGTATTCTCTAAAAATTCTTAAACTTTTTTTTGCATGGCCAGTGAGAAAAAACTTTAAAATTTCATCGAATAATCTTGAGTGAGGAATGGTTTCAAGAAGCTTCATTGTGGGCTTAATATGCTTGAGGGTATCATGATGAATACTCATTTCAAGCTTAGCTGAAAACCTTAATGCTCGCAGAACTCTTATAGGGTCCTCAGTAAACCTTTTTTGAGGGTCTCCAATTAACCTTACTATTTTCTTTTTAATATCACTCTTACCATCAAAGGTATCGATTAATTTTTTGTTGATAGGATCGTAATAAAGTGCATTAATTGTAAAATCACGTCGTTTGATATCTTCAGGCATTGAACCATATTCATTGTCTTTTAAAATACCATTTTTCATATGGATTTTTTCTGTGGGAGCTGTTCGGAAAGTTGAGACTTCTATAGTTTCTCTATTATAAATAACATGAACTAATTTAAATCGTCTCCCAATGATCCTTGAATATTTAAAGATTTTTCTTATATCTTCAGGTTTTGCATTTGTTGCAATATCAAAATCTTTTGGGGGGTGATCTAGTAAAATATCTCTTATCGCACCACCTACAATATAGGCTTCATAATTATTTTCTTGAAGCTTAAGTACGATATCAATTGCAGCGTCACTGATTAAGTGATGATTTATCCTCGTGGGACTAATTAGTTGATTAATTTTTTTGAAAAATTGAGGAAAAGCTACTAAGTTCATTTGTTAGATACTAGATATCTTTTTGCCACAAAATATCATCAACATTATTTTCTTTATTGATGTATCTGGCTAATACAAAAAGAAAATCAGATAAACGATTAATATATTTTAGTGCGTTTTTATTTACCTCTTCCTTATCATTTAAAAGGAATAAGTTTCTTTCAACCCTTCTACAAACTGTCCGGCCTAAATGACTATAAGAAGCTGCTTTGGAGCCACCCGGTAAAATAAAGTCTTTCAGGGGTGGAAGTGTATCATTCATTCGATCGAGCTCTTGCTCAAGAAAGCTGACTTTTTTTATATCAACTTTTTTATAGTTTGGAATAGATAACTCTCCTCCAATGTCAAATAGGTCATGCTGAATTTTTTTTAAGATATTTGTTTGCGAAACATTTTCTGTGAGAATTAAACCTATAATTGAATTGAGTTCATCAACATTTCCTAAGCATTCAATTCGAGTGCTAAATTTTTCAACACGAGTTCCATCACCGAGTCCAGTTTTACCTTCATCGCCTGTTTTAGTATAAATTTGTGTTAATCTATTCACCATAATTTTTAACTGTATTCTACATTATCCAACTAATTATTTTGTGTTATCTTTTGTAAACTAAATTTTAATTTATGCAAAAAAAACTCCCCTTAGGTATTTTTGATTCAGGTTTTGGAGGTTTGTCAGTAGCAAAAAGTATTCACAAGCTTTTACCGCAAGAAGACCTAATATACGTTGCAGATTCTGCTTTTACTCCATACGGAGATATGAAAGAATCCGACATAATAAAAAGAGCTCTCTTAATTTCAGATTTTCTTGTAAACAAAAAAAAATCAAAAGCAATTGTTATTGCATGTAACACTGCTACGGCATTTGCAGTAAATATACTTCGTGATAGATTTAATATCCCAATTATTGGCATGGAGCCAGCAGTTAAGCCCGCCCTTGAGGTTACATTAAATAAGATGGTAGGCGTTCTGGCTACAAGTGGTACATCTAAAAGTGCAAAATTTTCTGCTCTTTTAGAAAGGTACTCAGGTGAGGTAAAATTTTTCGTTCAACCATGCCCAGGCCTTGTAAATGCAATAGAAAAAGGATGTTTTGATGATGCAGAATTATTTGGGTTACTGGAGAAATATCTAGCTAACTTTAAAAAAAATAGTGTTGATACTATTGTCTTAGGCTGTACCCATTTTGTTTATATAAAGCATTTAGTAAAAAAAATTATGGGTGCAAATATTAGGATTGTGGATACGAGCGAGGCAGTTGCAAGACAATTGAAAGTCAAATTAGATGAAATCAACTTGAGGTCAAATTCAAGTGAGCCACATGAAACAATGAAGCTCATATTGACTAAACATAAAAACATTCCTCAAGTAATTGACCAATTTTTATCTGGAAGCAATGTAAGTTTTAAATTAGAGCGAAGCTGGCATTAAGCTTTTAGCCTAAAAACTTTTCCGCAATAGGGGCATGCAGCTTCTTCTTTCTTATCCATATTTATATAGACTCTAGGATGCATTGAAAATGAATCAGCATTATTGGGTGGGCAATAAATTGGAAAATTTTTTTTTGTGACAAATGTTAATTCTCTAATTTTTTTACTCAACGTATGTTAACCAATCGCTATATTTTTTGTTACCACCTTTTACGATATCAAAATATAAAGATTGAAGCTCATTAGTAAGCTTGCCTTTAGTGCCAGAACCTATCCTTCTTTTATCTAGCTCTCGAATGGGGGTAACTTCAGCAGCTGTTCCTGTAAAAAATGCCTCATCCGCAGTATAAACCTCATCACGAGTGATATTTTTTTCAATTACTTCTATTCCTAAATCTTTGGCGATGGTTATTATTGTATCTCTCGTAATACCCTCGAGCGCACTATTTAAACTTGGCGTAACTAACTTACCATTTTTAATTAAAAAGAAATTTTCACCAGTTCCCTCAGTAACAAATCCTTGCGTATCAAGTAATAGCGCCTCATCGTAACCATCAGTTTTAGCCTCGTGATGGGCTAGTATTGAATTCATGTAGTTACCATTAGCTTTTGCTTTACACATAGTAACGTTTACATGGTGCCTTGAGTAAGAGGAAGTTTTAACCTGTATGCCATTATCAATAGCTTCCTGACCCATATAAGCACCCCACTCCCATGCGGCAACGATTAAATGAGTAGATAGCTTATCTGCTGAAATTCCCATTTCCTCAGCGCCATAGAAAGCCATGGGTCTGATATAAGCAGATTTTAAATTATTTTTAGAGATAGATTTTTTTTGCGCATCAATGACTTGTGACTTTGAAAAAGGAATTTTCATATTCATGATATGGGCAGAATTAAATAATCTATCCGTATGCTCATTCAATCTGAATATGGCCGGACCATTTTTTGTTTCATAAGCTCTCACCCCCTCAAATACACCAAGTCCATAGTGGAGCGTGTGCGTCAAAACATGTGTTTTTGCTTCACGCCAGTCTACAAATTTATCGTCATACCAGATAAACCCATCTTTATTTTCCATTGATTGAGGTATTGCCATAAAAACCCTTTTTTAAATAAGTTAATTCAAATTTTTTATAAAATTTGCAATTAGATTAGCATGATAAAATGAAAAGTCATTTTTGAGAAACTTTCTATGAATAAATTTTTATATTTAATCCTTTTGGCATGCCTCTTATGTTCGTGTTCAGGAGATAAAAAAAATAACTTTAACGGTTCTGACATAACAAAAGCAAAAATTAATGGGAATTTTAGCCTGACCGATCAATACGGTAAAAATATAACATTAACTGATTTTAAGGGAGATGTTATTGCGATCTTTTTTGGCTTTGCCAATTGTCCAGATATCTGCCCAACTACTTTAGTTGAATTAAAAGAAATCGATAAAAGAATTAATAATAAAAATTTTAAAGTATTATTTGTGACATTGGATCCAGATAGAGATACCCAAGCGGTCCTAAAGGATTATTTAGCATCTTTTAATAAGTCTTTTATCGGGTTAACTGGGAGCATAGAAGATATAGAAAAAACGGCCCGGCAATATAAAATCTTTAGATTGAAAGTAGGGGAAGGAGATAGCTATACCATTGACCATTCTTCAGCAATATATATGGTTGATAAAGAGGGTGATGTGAGGCTTCGCTATCCCTATGGATTCAAAATTGAAGGTATTGTTGAGGATATAAAGAAGCTAATCGAGTGAATAAAGGCTAAAACCTTTATTCTTTAAAAAATTTTCAGCTGATTTATAATCTGGGTTAATTTTTTCAACTAAATTCCAAAAATTTCTTGAATGGTTCATGTAAGTTAAATGTGCACATTCATGACAAATCACATAGTTTATAACATATGGATCTGCTTGAATAAGTCGCCAATTTATTCTGATCTCAGCCTTACTGTTACATGTCCCCCACCTGGTTTTTGCATTCGAGAGTAGTATTGAGTTTGAGGGGATTGTGTTTATTTTTGAAATTTCGTAGGCTCTTTGTGAAAAATAGTCTAGCGCTGTCTCTTTTAGCCATTTTAAAAAAAAAGTTTTAAGTTTTTCTTGGTTAGATGGATCTTTGAAGTAAATATTTAAGCTCTCTGTGTCGCGCCATTCTATTTTATTTTTGCCTTGGAATAGGGAAAGTTGAATCTTTTTTCCAAGTAGATTAAAAGTAGCACCATTTTCAATAATAAGTTTATTCTTTTGAGGTTCTATAAGTGCTAATTTTTTTTTAATCCAATTCATTTTTGATGATATTAGCTGATTAATTTTTCTTTCTGTCATGTGAAAGGGTGCGCTTACGATCAGGCCATTTTCGGTAATTTTTAAACTTAATGTTTTTTTAGATTTTTTAATTAACTGATATTTTAATGATTCATCATTTGATAATGGAAATTCAACAATTTTTTTTGAATTAAAGTTAAACATTTATCTTTATCATTTCTTTTTCTATCCAATCTTTTGTTTCTTGATTTATTTTGTCAGCCTTTGTTTTATCACTTGAAATTACTTTTCCTATCGAAACAGTAATGACTCCTGATTTTTTAATAATAGAATTTTTTGGCCAGAAAAATCCAGCATTATGTGCGACAGGCAGGATAGGTATTTTAGTTTTGGATGCTAGCCAGGCACCACCGATATGATACTTGCCAATTTCGTATGGTTTTATTCTTGTGCCTTCAGGGAAGATAACAATACAGAATCCTTTTCTAATTCGATCAAGGCCTTGTTCTAGCATTTGGGTTAATGATTTCTTGCCTAACGATCGGTCAATGGCAATGGGTGATGTCATCGCTAAACCCCATCCAAAAAAAGGTACAAATAATAATTCACGTTTCATTACCCACACCTGAGGAGGAAAAATTTTTTGAAATGCTAACGTTTCCCAGGCTGATTGATGTTTAGATAAAATTATGAAGGGGTTTTTAGGAATATTTTCTTGGCCTTTTATCCTAAATGTGATGTTGCAAGTCCATTTCAACCAAACCAACATTGTTTTGGCCCATAAAGAAATAAATTTATAGCGATGCATTGGCGAAGCTGGGAAGGTGAGTATTGAAAGCAATGTAAATGGAATTGTAAAAATCCACATGCCCAACTGAAATAATATCGATCTTAATAACATCACTATTCCATTTTAATAATGAATTTGGAAGCCTCTAGGAGATTATCAAAAATTAAGGTATTACTTGGGAAGGATTTCCTTTTTTCAACATCCTTTCCATTACCCGTTCTGACAAGAATAGGCTGGGCCTCAGATTTTGAATAAGCCTCTAAGTCTCTTGTGGAATCGCCAATAGCAGGTATTTTTTTTAAACTAATACTGTAGTAATCTTTTATTTTTTGCATTAATCCAGTTTTTGGTTTTCTGCATGTGCAGTTATCTTCCTCAACATGAGGACAATAAAAAATCTTATCAATCTTGCCCTTTTTCTTATTTAGCAAATCTTGCATTTTTTTATGAATACTGTCTAAGGTAACATTGCTAATTAATTTTTTACCAATGGCACTTTGGTTTGTTGCCACAACCACAGTATATCCATTTTTATTCAATAAACTAATTGCTTCAAGGCTTCCTTCGATGGGGACCCACTCCTCAGGACTTTTTATGGAATGAACGCTGTCTTTATTGATGACGCCGTCTCTATCCAAAATCACTAATTTCATCTCAAGAGGCTAATTTAGAAATATCAGCAACACAGTTTAAATTTTGTCTTAACTTGAACAGCAGGCCATATCGATTAATTTTGATTTTGGAATCATCAGTATTTACCATTACTTTTTCAAAGAAATTATTTATTGGCGCATTTAAAATGACTAAATTTTTTAATGCACTTACAAAATCATTCTTAACTAAGCATTGATTAATTTTTGGCTCAAGATCCAATAAAACTTTATGAAGAATAATTTCTTCATCCTCTATTAGAAGTTTTTCATCAACTGGGTTAATGGAAATTTTGTCTGCTTTTTTGAGGATATTAGATACCCGTTTATTTGCTGATGAGAGTGTCTCAGATTCCTTTAGTTTTAAAAATTCAGAGATTGCTTCTAAGCGTTCTAAAATATCATGAATTTTTTCTGGTCTTGAAGATACGAGTGCATCTACTATCTCATTGGAATAACCAAGGTCTTTAAGGTAGTTGAACAGTCTTTCATAGAGGTAATTAGTTAAACTTACCCTAGCAGAATCATTTTTATCTATGAAGTCATCGATTAATTTATTTAGATTGATTGGCAATTTTTTTTCTATGATCAGCCTGATTATGCCTATAGCGTTTCTCCTTAAGCCAAAAGGATCTTTCTCGCCTGTTGGAATTTCATTTATAGAAAACAAATCAATCAGAGTTGTAAATTTGTCAGCAATTGCAAGCATAAAACCTAACTCATCTCTTGGTAGTGAATCATTAGAGAATCTTGGCTTATAGTGATCTTCAATCGCATTGGCAAAACTTTCATTTTTATTTTCGTTAAGTGCATAGTAGCGCCCCATTATTCCCTGTAGTTTTGGGAATTCACCTACCATGAGGCTTAAAAGGTCTGCTTTAGAAAAAAGACTTAACTCCATTGGATCAATATTAAATTTTAAATTTAAATTTTTTGTTAAGTACAGTAGCTTATGAGCAACTCTCTCTGCCCGATCTTTTTGTGATCCAAGCTTGTGATGGTAGATAACGTTTTCCAGTTTTTTACAAAAAGTTGTTAACCCCAGTTTTTTATCTTCATCATAAAAGAATTCAGCATCCGCTAAACGCGGCCTGATCACTTTTTCATTCCCATGGATAACTTGATCTGAATTTTTTGGTGAGATATTTGAAACAATAATAAAACTATTTGTTAAGCCAGTATTTCTATTAAAAACAGGGAAGTATTTTTGGTTTGTCTTCATCGTTAATGTAAGGCATTCTTCTGGGATGGAAAGATATTTATCTTCAAAGTTACCAATTAGAATATTCGGCATTTCTACAAGTGATGTTACCTCATCAGTTAAGGCTTCATCCTCAGTAATAAAAAAATCTTCGCCAAGCTTAGCAAGAGTATCTTTTATATCTTTTTTAATCTTAGTTTTACGATTGTTAAAACATGCAATTACGTTACCATCCGTCTCTAGAGTTTTTTCATAATCATCAGCATGCTTGATTGTGATAGTTTCTTTATTGGATTCAAATCTATGGCCTAGTGTTGTATTTGATGACGTGCAGCCAAGAACACTTGCATTTAATACTTGTTTTCCATGAAGCACAATTAGACCTCTCATCGGCCTAGCAAAGTTGACTGATGTCCATCCATCTTTAAGCTGATAACTCATCACTTTTTTTATTGCTAATTTTTGAAGTGAATTCTTGATAATATCGTTTAATCCATTTTCAAGCTTTAAACCTTTTATTTTTTTTGTAACATAAATAAATTTCTGACCTTTATCTTCTTTTATCTCAAGGTCTTCTGTTTTAATTGCTTCATCGATAGAACTTATTTTTTTTAATAATGGTTGTGTTGGTTTATTATTTTCATCAAAGCCTACAGAGTAAGGCATTAATTTAATCAGCTTTTCTTCGTCTTCTGCTTCATCTATTACTGATTTAATGTTTACAGCAATTCTTCTTGGCGTAGCATATGTTTGAAAATCACTCTTGGCTACTAAATTCCTTGAGATAAGTTCTGATGCTATGGTTTCACCAAACTGATTACTTAAAATTTCGAGCGAATCAGGCGGTAACTCCTCTGTGAAAAGTTCTATTAGTAAATTATCTTTAACCACTTGAATCACTTTTTTTGTCAAGCTCACTTATCGCTTCTTTGGCATGGCTTTTATCTGCCATGGGAAAACCTAATTTTTTTCTGCTCATTAAGTAAGCTCTAGCAACATTTCTAGAAATATCTCTTATTTTTCCAATATAGTCAGCTCTTTCTGTAACACTTATCACCCCTCGTGCATCTAATAAATTAAATGTATGCGCTGCTTTTAAAACTTGCTCATAGGCAGGTAATGCAAGGTTCTCTTTGACAAGTTTATTTGCTTGTTTAGCGTGGGAGGCGAAAGCCTTTAAGAGAAATTCACTATCACTGAATTTAAAGTTGTAACTACTCTGTTCTTTTTCATTTTGTAAAAAAACATCACCATAGCTAATTCCATCTGTCCATTGAATATCGTAAACACTATCTACATTTTGAATATACATAGCGAGCCTTTCTAATCCATAAGTAATTTCACCCGTGATTGGCTTGCAAGTAATTCCACCTACCTGCTGGAAATAAGTAAATTGAGTGATTTCCATTCCATTTAACCAAACCTCCCATCCTAAACCCCAGGCACCTAGTGTTGGATTTTCCCAGTTATCTTCTACAAGGCGAATATCATTTTTATTAAGATCAATGCCAAGGCTCTGAATAGAAGACATATAAAGATCCACAATATTTTCTGGGGCAGGTTTTAATGCAACTTGAAATTGATAATAGTGCTGCAGACGATTTGGATTTTCACCATAACGCCCATCTTTTGGCCTTCTACTTGGCTGCACATAGGCAGCCTTCCATGGTTCTGGCCCAATCGATTTTAAAAATGTGGCAGTATGTGAGGTTCCGGCACCTACTTCCATGTCATAGGGCTGAATGATGGCACATCCTTGTTTACTCCAATATTCCTGAAGCTTAAAAATAATTTCTTGGAAGTTAAGCATTTTTTTAATTTTAATTAATTATCACCGTATTTTACGTTGTTTCTTAATCACAGCAAGAAACTTACTAATTAATTTTTCTCGCAACGAGGTAATTGAGGCAATTAAAAAACATAGAATTAAAATTGGAAAATGACCATATTTTATAAATGGCGTACTCCCATTAAAACCCTGCACATTCTGAGTAAGTGACCCACTTTGAAATTGGGGTAGTTTATTCATGACCTTACCTTTTTCATTGATAAAAGCAGTGACGCCAGTATTTGTCGCTCGAAGCATCATCCTTCCCATTTCAATTGCTCTTGCTTGTGAAATTTGTAAATGTTGTTCGGCAGCAATTGAATGCCCATACCACGCATCATTACTCATATTTAACAAAATGTTTGCGTTGGGTAATTGACGAATTATTTCATTTCCAAATACATCTTCATAGCAAATATTTATTGCTATTTTTTGTTGATCAAACTTCATTGGAAGCTGATTTCCTTCACCCCTTGATAAATCATTAAATGGCATATTTAGTAAATCCTCATAAATGAAACCAAAAATACCTCTCAGTGGGACATATTCTCCAAAGGGGACTAGATGATACTTCCTATATTTCTGTGATTCATCTTCACCAAAAGAAATAGCAGAGTTATAAATACCACCATCATCACGTTCGATGACACCTAAGATAAGATTCCCATCAATTTTTTTCATATGTTCCTTAATTTTATTTAAATAATTTGATGGGATATATTCAAGTAAAAGTGGTATTGAGGTTTCTGGTAAAACAGTCAGTGGAGAATTACTTTTTAAAATTAAACTTTCATACTTATTTAATATTTTTTTAATCTTAGTTTGATCCCACTTTTCATCTTGCTTTACATTGCCCTGCAACAATGTAACTTCAATAGGGTCTCCATTTGGCTCTGTCCATTCAATTTTTTTTAGAAAATGACCTCCACCCCAAATAATAATGATTAAAAAAATAATGCATAATCGTTGATGAGCTTTGTGTAACAAAAGAAATAAGAGATGCGAGGTTAATATTAGAAGGAAGCTAACACCATAGATACCTGTAATAGGAATATATCCAGCCAAAGGGCTGTTCTCAACTTGAGAGTAGCCGAGAGTTAGCCATGGAAAACCTGTAAAGATCCAAGAACGAACCCATTCAACCAGCGTGAAAATTGCTGCGACAAGGAGAGGTTGATTTTTAAATTTTGGAAAAACTGACAGGGACAGAAAAAAAAGAGATAGAAATAAACATAAACTCAAGGTTGAGAGTATTGCGAAAATTTCTGGCATACCCCCAAATCTTTGAAGGCAGATATATATCCAATAAATTCCAAAAATAAAAAAACCTAATCCAAAAAAAAGACATTCTTTCAGAGGTAAATTATTTTTATGGATTAACCAAAAAAAGAGGGTAAATAAAAGAGGAAGAATGAGATAAAAATTAAACGGAGAAAAACTTAAAACTAGTAAACCGCCAAGAATAAGAAAAGAAGTATTTAGGGCTTGTTTAAATAAGAAGGTCAATGTGTACTATTTCAATTAGAAAAATAGTACTTTAACCCTAGTTGTTAATCTTGTAAAAACTAAAACAGGTTATCAGGACGTTTAGTATCGAACTTTTTACCTTCAAGATTTGAGTTTTCATCTACATCATTTAGAAATACAACCGATTCAACGTATCCATCGATGATATCTAGTTCCGTGGTAGGAAAATAGTTTCCATTTCCATCGGTATTTAGATTGTGGTAATACCATGAACTTGCTATTACTTCATCGGACGACTTCATCTTTAAGTCTAATTTTTTAGCTGGCTCCCCAATAAGGCCAATAATTTCTTCTGGTTTAAAAAGTCCAATAACATTGGCAAATTCTAAATAATCAGTGGGCATTTCTTCAATTATTGGGTTTTCAGT
>ERZ1046876.1754-NODE-1754-length-13975-cov-13.171480_pt1 | contig 13975 bp, 20 predicted proteins | sample MGYA00383094_ERZ1046876 | MGnify/ENA primary metagenome ERZ1046876 (study PRJEB29581, sample SAMEA5548364) | metagenome | biome: marine; feature: coastal; material: water | depth 50 m | study: Short-term variability in the microbial, nano- and picoplankton...
CTTCTTTTGCTAAATCTGCCATCCATCTCCATTTTGGGTCTACTTTGAAAAATGAGAAATTGAAAAAATACTGCTCATTATTTTCTGACATATCCTCTTCAATTTTGAGACCCTATTTAAACAAAAACTTGATTTTTTTAGTGGGAAATCTCCATATTTTTTTGTAATGCATTGTAGTTCAATGCATTCATGAAAGTTATATTTTCATGATCAAAAAAATTCTATGCAAACAGCAATTCGAACTATAGAAATTAAAGATGATTTAAAGAAACAAATGATTTTAGAAATTATTTCTGATAGTTATTGTAGAAGAATATTATGTGCCACCACTGCAAAATATTGTTCTGTTCAAACAATTAGCGAAGAAGAAAATATTCCCATCAGTACTGTTTACAGAAGATTGCATCGTTTAATTAATGAAAACATTTTATCAGTTTCTGGAACTATTGCTGATAATGGCAAAAAAAATTTTTTCTATAAAAGTAAAATTAAAAAAATTTTAATTGAAAATGAAGATGGTAAACTAAAAATTGAAATCGTACCAAATTTCACCCATGATCATTTAAGTAGAATATGACTAAAAATACATTTCAGGGAGAAATGCAAAATTCGAAACGTCAGAAACATTCTATTAGAAAAGAATCGACACGTAGTATCTCTTATCGACTTCCTCAAAAATTGTTAATAGAGTTAGAAACAGAAGCTGCACAAAAAGGGATTTCTCAAAACGTATTGGTTAAACAAATTCTTGAAAAATATGTTCAATGGGATAGGTTTTCAGGGAAAATGGGAATGATATTTGTTCCCAAAGAAATCATGGATTTTTTGGGAGAGGGATTGAATTCTCAAGAAATTAATGAAATTATTTCTTTTATGATGCCTGTGATTAAAAACATGGTAATGTTTGTCAAAGGGAGTTATGATTTGAAGAGATGTATTGAAACACTAGAAGATTATATGCGGTCATCTGGAATGAATTCAGATCATAGAGTGGATGGCAATATTCATTCATTTTTAATTCAACATGACTTAGGATTACAATGGTCTAGATTTACAGAACAATTACTTACACATATTTTTCGAGAATTTGTTCCAGACAAAGAACTTGAATTTCAGATTACGGAATCAACGATTATTTTATCAGTTTCATTAGGTTCTGATTTTGATGAGCATGATTATTCTAGTTAAGTCATAAGAGTATCATCTTTTATCTCTAGAATGTCTTTGGAAAACTCTACTTGGACTTTGTAGATCAATAGTTTTAGAGAATTTTTTGTGTTTAAATTTGATTATGCTGATTGTTCTAAAGCCCATTCGTAACCTTCTGCTTCTAATTTATCTGCAAGAGATGCATCACCTGTTTTTAATACTTGACCTCTAGCAAATACATGTACAAAATCTAATTTGTCTAAGAATTTTAGAATTCTTGCATAGTGAGTAATTATAATTACTGTTGCATCTTTACCTGAAACTTTGCTTATTGCTTGTGCTACTGATTGTACAGCATCAATATCCAAACCCGAATCTGGTTCATCTAAAATTGAAATTTTTGGTTTTAGTACTGCCATTTGTAATACTTCGGCACGTTTTTTCTCTCCTCCAGAAAACCCTTCGTTAAGATATCGTGAAAGAAATTCTTCTTTTAATCCAACTTTTTCTAAATTCTCTTTAAGATATTTTTGAAATTCTCTAACTGTGATGAATACTTCTCTATCATCACCTTCAAGTGCTTTACTCAAAGAATTGTAAGCTGTTCTTAGAAAATGAGAAAACCCTACTCCGGAAACTTCTGTTGGATATTGGAATCCTAAGAATAATCCTTTTTTTGCTCTTTCATCTGCAGTTAACTCTAAGATACTCTCTCCATCTAACAAAATATCTCCTTGTGTGACTTCATATTTTGGATGGGCAAGTAATGTGTAAGCTAATGTACTTTTACCAGAACCATTTGGTCCCATAATGGCATGAACTTCTCCAGGACCTGTTTTTAGATTTACTCCTTTGAGAATTTCTTTACCTTCTCTTTTAACGTGAAGATCTTTAATTTCTAATACTGCCATATTGCGATTTATTTTGTGTCTCTATATAATGCCGACGAAATTTAGCTAATCCTAATGATAAAATGAAAAGAGAAGGGGATTGTATTATCTGGCCAGAGACGGTCTCAATGATATTTTGAGTTTGTAGTTTGTTAGAATTTCTTTACACCTATTTCTGATAGTAACTTCTGTTACTCCTGCGATGCTTGAAACATCTCTTTGGAGTACATTTTGTCCTAAAAGGACTGATGACACATACAGATATGCAGCTGCAATTCCATTTGGAGCCTTACCATCTGCAATATTGCTATCTTTTGTTTTTTCGGCAATTTCTAAGGCAAGTCTCTCGACTCTGACCTCAGTCTGTGTCAAATTTGCTATCTTTGAGATGTATTTGTCCATGGTCACAACTGGGGCTGCTAATTGTCCCATTTCCATTACCATGGTTCTGTAGTATCTAGATGCAAGTTTTGTTTTTGATTTAACGTCTTTTGGTGGACAAATTCCTCGGCAAATCTCTTCTAATGATCTAACTACGTCACATTGTTTGCATGCCATGTAAATTGTAGCAGCTGTAATGCTTACAACTGATTTTCCCTTTACATCGATATGACCATCTAAGTTCCTGTAGATCATTGAAGCAGTTTCTAACACATTCTTTGAAAGATTAAGTCTGTCACATGTTTCGCCCATTTTGACTAAAACATTTGCAAGTCTTCTTTCTTTTGGTGATGAAACTCTTACTCTTTGTTGCCATTTTCTGAGATTGTTCATTTGATTTGCTACATTGTGGTTGATTCTTTTTCCACTGAAGTCTTTTGCACTAATTGAAATCTCAGTTGTAATCCCCAAATCATGTTGGGAATAAGTTGTTTGTCCTGTAGCTCTTGCTAATTTCATTTTGTCTTCTAGATTTGAGCTAATTGTTTCTGGACCAGTATCTGTAATCTGATCATCGACTACTACGCCGCAACCAGAACAGATGATTTCACCATTCTGCATGTCATTGACTACTGTTGATTGACATTCAGGACAGTTTTGGTTTTCTAGTATGTTCATTTTTTTCTTCTCCTAAATTTTTTTGGTGAATTAACAGGTTGTTCTTCTGACGCAAAAACACTTTTGCCGACATATTTTTTGATATTATTTGTCAATGGTGTAGCTGATGCAAATGGCCTTTTTACTGGACCAATCAGTTCCATTACTTTTGCAACTCTAGTACCATTCTTGTCACAGAGTATTTGTCCTTCAACTAATTCTTTAGACAGTTGAACAATTACCCTGCCACTACCGGCTAGGTGCATTATTTCGCCTACCTCCTGCAATTAGAAATTATAAGGATGATATTGTTATCATAGACTTCTGTCAACTTTACTTTAGCTAAGAGCTAGATTTGATTTTATTTTGATTGTTTGGATCTTTTGGAAACAAGTTTTTCTGAAATCTTGTTAAGAATAATTGTCTTGGAGGATCCTTTTGGTAACACAACATACCCTGATCTGACAAACGGCCTTTTTGGAAATCTTACTTTGTCATCTGATTCTGTTATTTCGAATCCTGCATCTTTTGTTGCATCCATTAATTCTTTAAGAGATGGATCAAATACACATTTTTCTAATCCTAGTCTTCTACCTTTTGATTTTTTTAAATTTTTATTAAAATAATCTAACCAGATTACGACATGTTCGTAATCTTTCATTTTATTCCTTAACTAAAATTGCGTTGACTATGCCGTTTTGTCCAGGTTTGGAAACAACTCTACATTTCCCTTCTGCTGTATCTAAAATTGCTCCTTTTGTAATAATTCCCCGTCTTTTGTAATCATTGTTTGTAGCATTTTCTAAAACTTTAGTGATTTTTACTTTCTTTACTTTTGCATCTCCTGTTGCAAGATTAACAAAATCAATTGATTTCAAAGCTGTTTTTTTATTATTGCCTCTAATTCTTCTTGTTATTGTCACTTGAGCTCCATTAATTGGCTCATTTGGATATCTATCAGTTTCATACTTTCTTCTAACTCTGAGTGGACTACGTCTACCTCCAGTAATTTTACTTGTTGCTAAATTTTCTACTGATTTTCTCACGGAAACTTCTCTGAACTACTCTAATTTATACAAAACGCAAACAATTAGCCTTAAACTAAAATTTCTGGTTTTAAACTATTTGCGGTGTGTGATTATTTTGTCCCATTCTTGCGGTTTTTCTTACTTTGGAGAATAATCTTGATTTTAGATCTTCTACATCTCCTTGAATTCCAAAATATTTCTGGAACTTTTGTGTTGTTGTATAAATTTTCAATCTACCTACATTTTGATGACTGATAAAATCTAATTGTCTTAATTCTTTTAGATGTGCATAAACTCCTGAACCTCTTGTTTCAACAAGTTGTTTTGATGAAATTGGTTGTTGAAATGCTATGTATGATAATGTCTTTAGTGTTGCATTTGGAAGAATTGGTTTTGATGCATATTTTTTTACAGTTGAACTGTATTCTGGTTTTAATTGCATTACATATGATCCATCTGGTAGTGTTGTAACTTCAAGTGCCTTAAAGGCCGATTTTGTCTTTTTCATAATATTATTGAGTAATTCTGTTGTTTTTGTTCGAGATTCTGTGCCTGATGCTCTGATTACTTCTTCTATCTTGAGAGGTCTGCCTGCTGAGTATAGTGCTGATTCAATTCTTGCTGTTGCTTCATCAAGGTTTTCAATTCTTGCCAATTACTCTTCCTCCTTTGAAATATTGTTTAAGGAATCTCTTTTCATTTTTCATCAATTTGTCAATTCTTCTTTTATGATACTGATTTTGATGTTATCATCTACTTGTTCTAAATCCACTTTTTGATCTCTTGCTAAAAATAATGTTGCAAAGAAACATCTGATTGAATCTATTTGATCAAGTTCTGCAATGATATCTTGAAGAAATCCAAACCCTGTCTTTGAAATTTTATTCATCACCAAATCTTCATATTTTCCAATTATACTTTCAAGAGAAGTGAAGTATTCTTGAAAGTCAGGTGCTTCTATTGGTTCGATCTCTAATTGTTTATTTCGTCTTGATTGAGGATTTGCAATTGTACCTATGAGATTTTGGAGTAATCCTAACAAATCATCTAATGAAACTGGGTATGTTGATTCATGTCTGTATGGAATATCAATTAATTCTATATCTACATCTGTTCTTTGGCGCATTGGTTTTTTCTCCATTGCTGCTTTTTGTAATGCAAAAATACTTTCAACTTTCATTCTGTAAATTAATGATGATGACAATGCTGCCATTCCTGCAACTTTAAGATCTTTTTTACCTGTTTTTTCAAGAATTTTAATCAATAAATTCAAAATTTGAATTAAGTCTATTTCCCAAACATCTTTTTTGATAACTGATGATGGACTAAATAAAATATTTACTGGTTCTTGAGAAATACTATTGGGAGTTTGTGATTCACTCACAAGGATCCTATTTTTCTATTCAATAATATCTAATGAATCTATTTTTTTCTCACTTCCAGTCAACTCTTATATTGTTAACCAAGAAATCGTAACTATGAAATCCGCTAGGATTATTGGCCCTAATGAGCCTCTTGAAGTAACTGATTCTGAAACTCCAAAACCTCAAGGTTCTCAGGTTTTAGTTAGAGTTCAATCTGTAGGTGTATGTCATAGTGATTTGCATTTGTGGGAAGGTGGATATGATCTTGGAGATGGTCAATTTATGAAAGTTACAGATCGAGGTGTAAAATATCCTGTAACTCCTGGACATGAGATTGTTGGAACTGTTGAAGCAATTGGCGATTCAGTATCTAATGTTTCTCAAGGAGATCAAGTTTTAGTTTTCCCTTGGATTGGATGTGGTGAGTGCCCTGCATGTAAAGTAGGAAATGAAAATCTATGTGATACTCCAAAATCTATGGGTGTTTTCCAAGATGGTGGGTACTCTGACTATTCTTTGATTCCCAATTCTAAATATTTAGCAAAACTTGATGGTGTTGATCCTGATGCTGCAACATCACTTGCATGTTCTGGACTTACTGCATATACTGCTATCAAAAAAGCAAATCAAAATTCTCCTGAATTCCTTGTAATTATTGGGGCTGGTGGATTAGGATTAATGGGAGTACAAATTGCAAACGCAATTTCTGATGCAAAAATTATTTGTGTAGATTTGGATGATAAAAAATTGGATACTGCCAAAGAAATGGGAGCAGACTTTGTTGTTAATTCAAAAGATCCAGAAACCATTCAAAAAATCCTTTCATTATGTAATGATAAAGGTGCAGACAGTGTTGTTGATTTCGTTAATGCTCCTCCAACAGTAAAAACTGGTTTGGCAGTTTTACGAAAAAGAGGCAATCTTGTTTTAGTTGGGCTCTTTGGAGGTTCTTTGGAGATTTCACTTGTCACTATTCCGTTAAAATCTATTACAATTCAAGGTGCATATACTGGAAACTTTAATGATATGGTTGAATTATTGGAACTTGCAAGACAAGGAACTATTAATCCTGTAATTTCTAAACGATATTCTTTAGCCGATGCAAATACTGCATTAGAAGATCTTAAGGCAAGAAAAATTATTGGTCGTGCTGTAATTAATCCATAACTTAATTTTTACAAATTTTTTAACCTTCAAAAATTGATTTTAAAAATTATATCTATTATTTCATAAACTCATTTTAGAATCAACAATAATTGTGTTATTTCTCTACAAACCATCCGTTTTGTAAAATTTGTTGGTCTTCTTGTTCGCCCACTTTTGTGGCATATCTCCAAATTACTGTAGCATTTGTATTCATTTTATTTTTTATTTTTAATAATGATTCAATCTCGCTATTGAGATTTTCATCAGCAGTTTTGTGTTCTTTACAAAATTTACATTTTTCATCAAGTGTGATGGGGTTTGACTCAATCAATGGATATGTTCTACATGCAAGAGGTCTTTCATTGTAAATACTACATGGAAATCCTCCATGAGGTGATTTGTTTTCTCCTTTTGTATCTAAAAAAGGACATGTGTTTCCATTTTTTTCAATTCCCATCATTTGATATGCTAAAATTTTTGTTGGTGCAGAATTATTTTTTTCAGAAACTCCAATTCTTGGTAATATGTTAATTTTAATTTCTTTATTTTCTCCAAGTTTTTCTATTCTTTCTTTTTCTTCAGGAAGTATTAGTACTCCAATTTTTCCAAATTCCTTACTTGGAAAATATTCTCTTTCAATACAACATTGAGAACATTCCTCAACACATCTAAATTCCACAAATTGTATTTTTATTATGTAGATAAAATCTTTTTACGTATGTTTTTCTCCAATTTCAATTTCTTGAAAACCCTATGAGTTATATGCTCATTCAATGAATTATAACCATGGGTAAGCGCCAAGTAAAAAATGAAAGTGCACTAAAAGAAATTCGTCTTCCTGAAGAAGGAGAACTTTTTGGACGTGTTTTGAAAATGCTTGGTGGTGAAAATGTCATGATAAAATGTGATGATAATATCACAAGACGAGGTAGAATTAGAGGAAAACTAAAGAGAAGAGTTTGGATTCGAGATAATGATATTGTAATTCTTGCTCCTTGGGATTTTAAAGAAACTGAACGTGGTGATATTATTTGGAGATTTACCCTTCCTCAAGTGGAATGGCTAAAAGAAAATAATCATATTGCTAGAGATTTCTAGTGTTACTTTGCTTGATTTGTTTTTAATATCTTAGTTAATATAGCGAATATGTTTTGCAAAAGCAAATGGAACAAGGTACCGTAAAATGGTTCAACAGAACTAAAGGCTTTGGTTTTATCGAAAGAGAAGGTGGAGACGATCTATTTGTTCACAAGACAGATGTTGACGGATTCATCAACGAAGGCGATAAAGTCGAGTTTGAAATTGGCGAAGGTCAAAAAGGACCAGCAGCTCAAAAAGTCAAAAAAACAGAATAGACCCTAGATTTTTAATTTAAGATTTCTTCTTTGTTTTCTTAAACTAGTCTATTTTTTTATTATTTTTAAAATCTCTTTTTAATTTTAGATATTATTGTGGTCCCGCGGGGCGGAATTGAACCACCGACAACCCGGTTTCTGTATGCCTGATATGCTGTTATTCGGTCAGCCATCTAAAGCCAACAACTACAGCCGGAAGCTCTACCAGGCTGAGCTACCACGGGACAAAAAAACAAAGTTTCCTGCCATTAAAAAACTATCGTAGTTTTATTGTTAATCCTTAATTTTTTTATTGATTTTATGTCTTTTATTCATAAAAACAATTTTTTAAAATTGGTTTGAATAAAGTAAGCATAAATACCTAAACCCATCGAATATTGCATGTCTGAACTAGAACTTTCTTACTCTGGTTATGTTTGCGCCCCTTACCTACATTCACACGAATCGATCTCATTAAAAGAAACTTGGATGAAATCAAAAAACATTGAAAATTTATTTTTTGTAACTGGAACTTTTTCTACAGAAAGTAAACCCTATTTTGAATATGCTGCAAATCATTATCTTTTAGCTAAATTCAAAGATTCTTCAAAGATTTCAAAAGATTTTTTGACTCATAATCAAGAAAAAACTTCTTTTGTGTTTAACATTCGAGATGATTTATTCCAAAAATTCATCCTTGGAGAAACAAAGTTTGTATCTGTATATTATATGGAAGAAAATGATGACACTGAAGATCTTCATGAAATTGCAGATTTATTGCTTAAACGAAATATGATTGGTAAAGCTGGATTTGGAAATATGACTACTTATTGTACAAATCCTTCAAAATTTTTGTTTCCTTACTCTGAAAATATTGTACTTGTTGAAGTTAATAGTGAAAAAAGTCATCAAAGTGTAAAAAAATACTGTGATCAAACTAGACGTGAAGTAAATCGAAAAGGTCTGAAGATGACTAATTTGATGAATTTTTCTGTTCTTGAACAATTAAAGTAGAAAGTTTTAATATTCGACAAAAAACTGTTTTTCATGAGTAAGCCTTCTGATCTTGGTTCTTTAAAAATTGGTTCTTACATCTTATTACCACATTCTGACCAACCAAGTGGTGAACCATGTCAAATCAAAGAGTATGATACATCAAAGCCTGGAAAACATGGAGCTGCAAAAGCAAGAATTGTAGCTGAAGGAATTTTTGATGGTCAAAAAAGACCTCATGTGGGACCAGTAAGTATGCAAATTCACGTGCCTATGATTAACAAAAAAGTTGGTCAAATTATCTCAATTAATGGTGATACAATCCAAGTAATGGACTCTGAAACTTTTGAAACAATCGATATTGGTTTAATCGATGATGAAGTTAAGGGAAAATTAGAAAATGGGCAAAATGTAGAGTATTGGGTTGTTATGGATAAAACAAAAATAATGCGCATTAAGAATTAGTGTGGATGCTGATGATGAGCGGAAAAGCCGTCTGATTTTTGATGAGGATTATGAGTAATGAAGCATCTTTTTCAATAACTTCTGATAGTTTGTTGAATGAAATATTTTAGATAATGAAACTAGCATCGTTATTTTCTGGGGGTAAGGATAGTATGTATGCAATTTATCTTGCTCAAAAACAGGGTCATGAAATAACTTGTTTGCTAAGTATTTTTGCAAATTCTGATGAAAGTCATTTACTACATCATCCAAATTTACAATGGACAAAATTGCAATCCACATCTATGAACATTCCTCAATTAACACTTGATTCTACTTCTGATAATGTTGATGAAGAATTGGTAGTATTGGAAGATTTGTTAAGAATTGCAAAAGAAAAATTTGAAATTGAAGGATTGGTTCATGGGGGAATAAAAAGTAAATTTCAAAAAGAAAAATTTGAATCTGTATGTTTGAAATTAGATTTAATTTCTATATCTCCGTTATGGGATACTGACCCAGAACAATACATGAATGATTTAATTGATTCTCATTTTAATTTCATAATGACTACTGTATCATCTGATGGTCTTGATGATATGTGGTTGGGAAAATCAATATCAAAATTAGAAATTAATACATTGAAACAATTATCTGAGAAATTTGGATTTAATTTAAATTTTGAAGGTGGTGAGGCAGAAACATTTGTAATTGATTGCCCCCTTTTTTTAAATCCAATTAAAATTAATCAATATGAAAAAAAATGGGATGGGTATAGAGGAAGGTTTGAAATAGTGGATGCTGAGTTGAATTACAATGCTTGATGGTCTTAAAACTAGCTTAAGTGATGCAATTAAAAAAATTGTAAAATCTTCTGGAATTGATGAAGAACTAATCAAAGAACTTTCTAAAGATGTTCAAAGAGCATTATTGCAATCTGATGTTAATGTACGACTAGTTCTTGAAATCACAAAACATCTTGAGGAAAGAGCATTAAATGAAACCCCTCCTCCTGGACTTTCTCGTAAAGATCATATTGTCAAAATATTATATGATGAACTTTCACAATTACTTGGAAATGAGTCTGAATTTGATTTTAAAGCTGGACGACAAAATAAACTAATTTTACTTGGAATTCAGGGTAGTGGTAAAACTACTGTTGCCTCAAAACTTGCAAAATTTCTAACTAGACAGGGATACAAAGTTGGAGTTGTAGGTGCTGATACCTATAGGCCTGGAGCATTAGTCCAACTTCGAACAATGTGTGAAAAATCTGGTGTTGAAGTTTACGGTGAAGAAAATAACAAAGATTCTCCAAATATTGTAAAAAATGGATTGAAACATTTTGAAGGTCAACCCTTGGATGTAATTTTAATTGATACAGCTGGTCGTCACAAAGAGGAACAAGACCTATTAGAAGAAATGGGGAGAATCAATAAAGTCGCTGATCCTGATTTAGCATTACTTGTGATTGATGGAACAATTGGCCAACAATGTTTCAATCAGGCAGAAGCTTTTCACAAAACAATTCCTGTAGGTGGTGTTATTATTACAAAACTGGATAGTTCTGCAAAAGGTGGAGGTGCATTAGCTGCATCTGCAGCTACTGGTGCACAAATTATGTACATTGGAACTGGTGAACGAATTGATGATTTAGAAAAATTTTCTCCTACTAGATTTGTTGGTCGTTTACTTGGTATGGGTGATATTCAAGCTGTATTGGATTTGGCAAAACGATTAGAAAATGAAGGTGATGATGTTAGAATGAAAAGAATTTCAAGTGGTAAAATGAACATGGATGATTTCTTTTATCAGTTAGAAGAGGTTACTAAAATGGGCTCTTTGCAAGGACTTCTTGATAGTATGCCTGGTCTTTCAGGAATGGTAAAAGGTGATCAAGTAAATCAAATGGAAGACCGCGTTTCAAAATGGAGATACATTATTCAAAGTATGACTAAAGGTGAAAAAGCAGATCCTGATTTACTAAATTCATCACGTATTAAACGAATAGCTCGTGGTTCTGGTTGGCCTGAAGGTGAAGTTAAAGAATTATTAAAAAATTATAAAAATTCTAAGAATATGATGAAGGCCTCTAAAGGACGTCAGATGCAAGGTACTCTTAGAAAAATGGGCTTGGGGTAACTGTTCGTAGAGATTTTATTCCAAAATGTCTAATTATAAAGAAGTAATCCCTCTCGCAAATCAAATTTTAAAAAAATATCATTTGTGTGATAATTGTTTGGGGCGATTTTTTTCAAAGTCTCTTCGTCTCTCTTCGAATAGATTATTGGGGAAAAAACTAAAACAAAATAAAAAAACTCAACAAAAGTGCTATCTATGCAAAAATATTTTTGAAAATTTAGATTATTTTTTAAAAATGATGGATGATGCATCTTCAAATTATTCTTATAATTCATTTAGTGTTGGGACTATGGTTAAACCATCCATTATTGATAGAGATGATTTTATTCGTTCAAAATTCAAACTTAAGGGAATAGATGGAATCAAGACCGATATTACCAAAGAATTGGGAAAATCATTTTCAAAAAAATCAAAAAAAATTATAGATAATCTAAACCCTGAAGTTACTTTTACTGTAAATCTAAAAGATGAATATTGTCAATTACGTTCAAAGTCTATTACTCTTTCTGGACGATATGTCAAAACTTTGAGGGGTATTACTCAGAAACAAAAATCATGTGATAATTGCTTAGGAAAAGGATGCAGGGTTTGTAATTTTCATGGCATTTCTGAATTTGAAAGTATTGAAGGGTTGATTTCTAAATTTCTTTTTGAAAAGTTAGGTGGTGGTACTGCAAAATTTACTTGGATTGGGGGTGAGGATAAATCTAGCCTTGTATTGGGTAATGGGCGCCCCTTCTTTGTTAAAATCCAAAATCCTCTTAAAAGAAATTTGAGAAAAACTTCTGTTGTTTTTGATTCTCTAAAAATAATTAATTTAAAAATTGTAAACGAATCTCCAAAAACCCCTGTCAAATTTATCTCTTCAATTGGGATTAAAATTCATTCTGAATCTACATTTAATTCTGATTCTCTAAAAAAATTAAAAAATCTTACCAAAACTCCTGTAGTTGTTTATGAAAACTCTGGAAAACGTTCAGAGAAAAAAATTTTCTCTGTAAAATATAAGAAAAACTCTGAAAATGTATTTTCTTTGTTTATCCAGGCAGATGGTGGATTGCCAATAAAGCGATTTGTAACTGGTGATAATGTTTCTCCTGGTATTTCTCAAATTGTCGGTATTTCATGTAAATGTCAAGAATTTGATTTTCTTGATATCATCATCTAATGATAACAATTAACTAGCGTCAAATCTCGTAAAATTACATGCCAATGAGAAAAAAAGGTAAACACAAAAAACATGCAGATCAAAGAGCTGAAATGCGTAAACGAAAGAAAGCAAAATCTGGAAAACCTAGATCCTGATCAAATCAACCTTTTTACATTCAAAATTTACGAGAAGGAGTATTGGATCCACTTGTACGTCTTAAAGATGCACATTCTAAAGGAATCATCCCTGACGATGTTTTTGATTTAACTGTTAAGCGTTTTTCAATAATTACTGATGGGATAAATCGGATTGAAAAAGCATCTGGAATTCAGTATCCAATTGCATATGTTGAACCTTCTCTTGTAATTTCTGCCCCCAATCCTAATTCATATGAATATGGCATTTTATTTGCAAGAACCTTGCCTGTAATGGTCGATGATAAATTTCAGGTTGTAATACAAATTTCTGCACCTCTTATTGCTTATGGATTAAAGGGTACAATTCATGCAATTCTGGCTCATGAATTTTTACATTTTTTAGAATTAATTCGTAAAATTTCTAAAATGGATTTATTATCTGATGAAATATCTGGAAATTTATTTGAAAATGTTTACAGTGATGAAACAAGACTGTTTGAACCACGTGCAGTCTTTAAAGATCGAACCTTGTTAAATCATATTACAAAAAGATTTCCTGCTGGTTTTCGTGATTATAAACTTGAAGATAAAGTAATGAAATTTTGGGCTGACAAAAATCTTCCAAAAACCAACATTTCTTTAGATACTAACACTGTAAAATTATCTGTTGAATCTCTTTCTAAGCTAAAAATTTCCTCCTCCTTTATTTCAAAAATTGATCAATTACAAGCAAAAAGCTCAAAAATTCATAAAAAGAAATTGTACTGATTTAATTTTTAATAGGAATTAATTTCTAAAATTTTATTAAATTATTTTAAACTGATTCTAAATTTTACTGAATAAATTCTGTTAATCCACATTTTCCACATGTATGTCTGTCTTTATGTTCTGACATGTATACTCCTTTACCACATCTTGAACATATTTTTTTAATTCTTGTTACTTTGTCCCCATCAACTTTGAAATATTTGTACACATTTGGACTGGAGCCTTTCTTTCCTGTCATTATTCTGATTTCTCCTCTTTTGCTTCTTCAGCTGGTGCTTCTGCTTCTTTTGCTGCGGCTTCTGCTTCTTCAGCTGGTGCTTCTGCTTCTTTTGCTGCGGCTTCTGCTTCTTTTGCTGCGGCTTCTGCTTCAGCTAATTTTGCTTTAGTTTTTT
>ERZ1046876.1764-NODE-1764-length-13910-cov-6.166799_pt1 | contig 13910 bp, 15 predicted proteins | sample MGYA00383094_ERZ1046876 | MGnify/ENA primary metagenome ERZ1046876 (study PRJEB29581, sample SAMEA5548364) | metagenome | biome: marine; feature: coastal; material: water | depth 50 m | study: Short-term variability in the microbial, nano- and picoplankton...
TGTGACAGTGGTTGCGACAATGGTGCTTTCCTCGATTTTTTTTGCTAATGTATCATCTATGATGATGTACCCTCTTGCCATAGCTGGTGTTTGTACTCTTGCCAGTATTGTTGGCACCTATTTTGTGAGGTTGGGGAAAAGTGAGAATATAATGGCAGCTTTATATAAAGGTTTTGCAGTTTCAGCAATATTATCAGCTATTTTATTATATTTCATAACTGATCACGTAATAAGCTTAGAATCAGTTTTTACTGTTGGTGAAAAATCATTTACTGGTATGTCTCTTTTTTATTGTGGAATTGCAGGTTTAATCATTACGGGTTTAATTATTTGGGTAACTGAATATTATACTGGAACTAACTACAGACCAGTTCAAAGTATTGCTCAAGCATCTACAACCGGACATGGTACAAATGTTATTCAAGGACTTGCAATAAGTTTGGAGGCAACTGCAATGCCAGCAATAATAATTGTTGCAGGTATTATCGTAACTCACTCTTTAGCTGGACTATTTGGGATCGCTATTGCTGTTACTACGATGCTTGCACTTGCTGGAATGGTAGTAGCACTCGATGCCTATGGTCCTGTAACTGATAATGCAGGTGGTATTGCTGAAATGGCTGAACTTGATGATAATGTAAGAAAAACCACTGATGCTTTAGATGCCGTTGGTAATACTACAAAAGCTGTTACAAAAGGATATGCGATTGGTTCAGCTGGGTTAGGAGCTTTAGTTCTTTTCGCAGCATATACTGAAGATTTAGAGCATTTTGCAAAAGATCCTTCTAGCTCACTATATGGAATTGATGTTTCTTTTGACTTATCTAATCCCTATGTTGTTGTAGGACTTTTACTCGGTGGATTACTCCCTTTTTTATTTAGTGCTATGAGCATGACCGCAGTTGGAAGAGCTGCTGGCTCTGTAGTTGTTGAAGTAAGAAGACAATTCAAAGAAATTCCTGGTATCATGGAAGGAACAGGAAAACCCGAGTATGGAAAATGCGTTGATATATTAACAAAATCTGCAATTAGAGAAATGATTATACCTTCTATGCTTCCAGTACTGTCACCAATTGTTGTTTACTTTGTAATATTAGTAATCGCTGGTCAAGCAGCTGCACTATCTTGTTTAGGTGCACTTTTGCTTGGTGTTATTATAACTGGGTTATTTGTTGCTATAAGCATGACAGCTGGCGGTGGCGCATGGGATAATGCAAAGAAATACATTGAGGATGGTAATCACGGAGGTAAAGGGAGCGATGCTCATAAAGCAGCTGTTACAGGAGATACTGTTGGAGATCCTTATAAGGATACAGCTGGTCCAGCTGTAAACCCAATGATTAAAATTACTAATATAGTTGCTTTGCTATTGTTAGCATTTATTGCCCTATAAATTAGTTGGGGGAGCTGGGAAATTGATTAGCTCCAATTCCCCCAAAAACTTTTTCAATCAATCCACGTTTAATAATATTATTTTGAGTTTCTTTATTTTTATATTTATGTTTTTTTTCAGTTAGTAAATTAATAGCTTCTTGTTTAATAATTTTATTCTTATTGTCTATTTGAAAAACGAATAAGTAACTGTATTCAATTTTAGAGTTGTAAAAATTTTTAACTTTCCTCTTTTCAGTAAAATAAAAATAATTATTTAATATATTGTCTATATAGCTTGGTGGGCCAAATCTTCTTATTAAATCATCTTTATCTAGCAATTTAATATTTGATAAATCTTCTTCTGTTATTATTTTTCCAGAAAATGTTGTTTTTTCAGCACATCCAAATATATAAGCAGTAAAAAAAAAAATTAAAAATAGTCTTAAAAACTTCATATAAATGATCTTACAATATTTTAAAAAAAAAGAAAACGAATATAAAATTACAGCAGATAAATTATACTTGGAAATTCTTCATAAGGCTAGATTAATAATAAAAAAAAATTATTTTATTGAAATAAATTTTGACTCTTCCTTTGAGATTATTACTATTCTTTTAGTTTTTTATATCAAAAATTTTAATAAAGATGATTCAATAAAAAAAAATAAAGTTAATGAAGAATTAATTAAAATTTTTATTAGTGATTTAGATAAATCAATGAGGGAAATTGGTATAGGGGATATGTCAATAGGGAAACATGTTAAAAAATATGTTAAAAAATTCTATTATAGAGTTAAAATTTTAGACCCCTTAATTAATGATTTGCTAAGTAAGGAGTTTATTGATTATTTAAACTCATTAAAGTTAATAAATATTGATAATACACAGGTTATGAGGCAAGATTTAATTGTTATATTTAAGGAATTAAAAAAAATAAAGTAAGTTAATTCAGTTAATTGATAGATTTTTTTTTCATTTTACACTTGCAAATTATGTAAAATTCAATAATTGAGGGAATTGTAATGGCAGTTCCAAAAAGAAAAACATCACCATCAAAAAGGAACATGAGAAGATCTCATGATTCCATATCAAATATTAATATTATTGAGGATAAAGATTCTGGGGAACCTAGAATATCTCATAGAATAGATCTTTCAACTGGAATGTATAATGGAAGACAAATTTTAAAGCAAAAATCATCCAAAGATAAATAAATTACATGTCACATAGGCAAATCACTATTGCTATTGATGCAATGGGTGGTGAAGGTAGTCCATTAAAGTGTCTTAAAGGCGCTGAGATTTTCAGTAATAATCATCAAGGTGTAATGCTTCAATTTTTTGGTGATCAAGATTTAATAAAACAAACAATTAAAAATCATAAATTAAATATAACTAATTATAAAATAGTTAATTGCTTCGATAATGTGACTGATAATGATAATGCTAGCACAATCTTAAGATCAAGAAAAAATAGTAGCATATCTAGAGGTCTTACTTTTATTAAAGATAATCCTAACTCAGGCTTTATATCTGCTGGCAATACAGCTGCTTTAATGATTTTATCAAGACTTATTCTTGGAATGATTGAAGGCGTAAATAGGCCAGCAATTTGCTCAACTATTCCAAATGAAAAATCATATTCTTTAATGATGGATTTAGGAGCTAACGTTCATGTAAGTGCAGATAATTTATTGCAATTTGCACTAATGGGTAATGCGTTTTTTTCAATAATTGACCCGAAAAGAAATCCTAAAATTGGCTTAATTAATATAGGAACTGAAAACAATAAGGGTCTTGAATTTTTGCAAGATGCTCATGATTTAATTTCAAGTACATTTTTAAAAAATAATTTTATAGGATTTATTGAACCAAATAAAATTACACACGGTTATTGTGATATTATTTTATCTGATGGTTATACTGGAAATATTATTCTCAAAACCGCTGAAGGTTTATCAGATTTTATTACATCAAACTTGAAAAATGTATTTACAAAATCTTTAGCAAATAAAATTGCTTATAAAATGATTGAAAAAGATTTGATAGTTTTTAAAAATCAAATTGATCCTGCTGAATATAATGGAGCAACTTTTTTAGGCGTAAATGGTATTTCAGTAAAAAGTCATGGAAATGCTAATCCTTATGCTTTTTCTTGTGCTATCAATAAATGCTATGATTTTGTCTTAAATGATTTAAATAAAAAAATAATAGAAAATTTTAAAAATTATAAATAAATGGAAAATCAAAATAATTTTACAAGAGATGACATTGCAGAATCTTTACACATTGAATTCGGACTTACTAAAAAAGATTGTATAACATTTGTTAACGATATTTTAGAAATTATAATTGAGGGACTTAATGATGATGGATACGTGAAGATTCATAATTTTGGATCTTTTAAATTAAAAAGAAAAAAAAGTAGAATAGGGAGGAATCCTAAAACAAAAGAAGTCGTTATGATTAGTGAAAGAAATGTTTTAACTTTTAAAGCAAGTAAAAGTGTTATAAATTTTCTTAATAAAAAGAATGATAAATAAAAAAATATATTATAGTATAAGTGAAGTAGCAAAAATAATAGAAGTTCCAGAGCATACAATAAGATTTTGGGATTCCAAACTCCCAGGCTTGTCAAGACAGATTGAAAAAGGCAAAACTAGATTTTTTAGTCAACAACAAATCAATAAACTTTTAAACATAAGCAATCTTCTTAAAAAAAACGACTCATTAAATTTGGCATTTGAAATTGCCTCTAAAAACAAATCAAAAAATAATTTTTTCGATTCTGGAAATTCCTCTAAAAAAACATTATCTACTAATCATTATCAAGTAAATTTAGGTAAAATTAAGAAGGTTATTATTAACCTTAAAGATTTATTAAGTACTAAATAAGATCTATATATCAATTACTTAAAATATGTATTTAATTTATCATTAATAGACACTGTTAATTTTTACTATTTAATAAAGTGTTTTTTAAGTATTGAATTTTTCAATAAAATAAGGAGTTTAAATGAGTTATTTTTACAAGCAGGTGACTTTGTTGGCGTATCTTTTTGGATAGTATATGCCGCAATGGTTGCCTCTACTGTTTTTTTATGAAGGAATGGCAGTAAAAAAAGAGTGGAGATTATCAATGACTGTTGCGGGTTTAGTTACTCTAGTAGCAGCAATTCATTATGATTATATGAGAGATTTCTGGGTAGCAGAACAAGCAACACCAATTGTCTATAGATATATTGATTGGTTAATTACAGTTCCACTACTAATGATTGAATTTTATATTATTCTAAAAGTTGTTGGAGCATCAGTTTCAGCAGGCTCATTTTGGAGACTTTTAGTTGGTACTCTTGTAATGTTAATTGGTGTTTATTTAGGTGAAGCTCAAATTGTTTCTGCATTACTTGGATTTATTGTTGGTATGATAGGTTGGGCAGTAATTATTTGGGAAATATTTAGAGGAGAGGCTAGTAAAGCTGCTGAATCTAAAGAAGGAATTAAATCTGCATTTAATGCCTTGAGAATCATAGTACTTGTTGGTTGGGCCATTTATCCACTAGGTTATGTATTTGGTTATATGTTAGGTAGCGTTGATGATGGGTCACTTAATATTATCTATAACCTTGCAGATTTTGTTAACAAAATCTTATTTGGTTTAATAATTTGTAGTGTTGCTACAAAAGATGCATAATGATTAGATTCTAACTTTTTATTCAAAAAACCCTCCTTTTGGAGGGTTTTTTTTATTATTCTATTGACTTAATTTTCTCAAATATATAAGTGCACGGCAATGAAAACTTTTAGCTTAAAAAAAGAAGAAATTAAGAAAAATTGGCTGATGATCGATGCTAAAGATGTTGTACTAGGAAGATTGGCTGCTTATTCTGCAAATGTGCTTAGAGGAAAAAACAAGCCTAGCTATACACCAAATCAAGACTGTGGAGATTACTTAATCATTATAAATGCAGACCAAGTTCTTTTAACAGGAAAAAAAGCTAAAGATAAAATATATTATAGGCATACTGGTTATCCGGGAGGTATTAAAGAGACAAATCCTGAAAAAATGATAGAAAAAAATAAGTCTCAGGATATTATAAAGCTTGCAATTAAAAGAATGATTCCCTCTGGCCCTCTAGGATATAAGCAACTTTCAAATTGTAAAATTTACTCAGGACAAGATCATTCACATGAAGCTCAAAAACCTCAAATAATAGATTTTGCAAAAATGAATGATAAAAACTTTAAAAGATAATTATGGAAAATACTGAAAATATTTTAGAAAATAGCATTGAAGTGAAACTAGATAATAAGCATAGAGCTTATGCAACTGGTAAAAGAAAAAACTCTATCGCTAGAGTATGGATAAAACGGGGTTCAGGTTCAATTACTATTAATGGAAAAGCCCTTGACATGTATTTTGCTAGACCAGTTCTCCAAATGATAGTTAATCAACCATTAAATGTAATCGATGGAGAGGGTGGTTATGAAATAATGGCAACTGTAAAAGGAGGTGGTCTTTCTGGCCAAGCAGGAGCTATTAGACACGGCATAAGTAAAGCACTTAGTTTATATGATGTATCTTTGAGACCTGCTTTAAAAAAGGTTGGCTTTATTACAAGAGACTCAAGAGTTGTTGAAAGAAAAAAAGCTGGACTAGCTAAAGCAAGAAGAAGTTACCAATTCTCTAAAAGATAATTTTAATATGTCCAAAAAAGTATCAGTTGCCATACTTGGCTCGACTGGTTATGTTGGTCTAGAGTTAGTAAGTATCTTATCAAAACATCCTGAAGTAGATATAGTTTTTTTAGGAACTGAAAGTAATCCTTCTACTTCTATAAGTGAATTTAATAGTTCTATTAATGGTAAAAAATTACCTTTAACTCAATTAAATAAAGATTTTGATTATAATAAAGCTGACACCGTTTTTTTAGCTCTTCCACATGGTGTTTCAAATAAATATGTAAGCCTTTACTATGATAAAATTCAAATAATAGATTTATCAGCTGATTATAGATTAGATGATTTTGAAATTTATAAAAAAAATTATGGTGAAGATCATTTTTCCCCAAATTTACTTAAAAATTTTATATACGGACTTCCTGAATTTAATAAAAATTATTTACATAATCATAAAAATATAGCAATTCCTGGCTGCTATCCAACTTCAGTTCTAATACCAGTTTTACCTCTGTTAAAAAATAAATTAATTAAAACATCTGATATTATTATTGATGCAAAATCTGGTCATAGTGGGGCTGGAAAAAAATTTGATTTAAAAAATATAAAAAATACAGAAGATGATAATTTTTATAACTATAATACAAATAACCATAGACATATATGCGAGATTAGGCAAGAACTTGAAAAGGTTAATAATTCAGAAGTTTTGTTTTCTTTTAATCCTCACATTTTACCGAATTTTAGAGGGATGATGTCGACAATATACTGTAATCTAGAAAATAGTATTTCAAAAACTGATATAATTAATTGTTATGATCAGTTAGATAAAGATAATGTTTTTTTTGAATTTATAAAAAATGATTTAAGAGCTGATTTTTTTTTAGTTCAAAAAACAAACAAATGTATTGTAAAATTATTTGACCATTATGATAGTAATAAAATAATTATAGTTAGTTTAATTGATAATTTACAAAAAGGTGCAGCAGGTCAAGCTGTTCAGTGCTTTAATTTAAGTTATGGTTTTAGTGAAGACGCAGCTCTCATTAAATGAAAATTTTAACTTCTTTAATTGTAATACTGTATCTAACATCATGCAATTATCCTGACATTGACTCAGTTCCTGATTTTAAAGATGTTAAATTAACTAAAAAAGAGTTATTTGATTTGTGTCAAATATCATCGAATGTTAAAAGTGAAATTGATAGATGTTTAAAAGAAAAACAATAAAATAGATGGATAATATTGATATTTGTATAGCAGGTTTAGGTAATGTCGGTTCTGCACTTGTTTCTTTGATAGAAAAAAATGCTGATTATATAAAAACAAAAACAAATTTTAATATTAATATCTTAGGCATTTCAGCTAAGAATAAAAACAAAAAAAGAAACTTCAACATTGATACATATACATGGGTTGATGAACCAAGTAATTTATTAAGTATTGCTCATAAAAAACCTGATATTTTAATCGAATTAATAGGTTATGAAAAAGATATTAGTTATGATTTAGTAAAATCAGCTTTACTAAATAATATTAATGTTGTGACTGGTAATAAAGCTATGCTGGCAAAGCATGGGGAAGAGCTTTTTAAAATTGCTGAGACGTGCAATGTTGTATTATTATTTGAAGCGGCTGTAGCAGGAGGTATTCCAATAATTAAAACAATTAAAAATAATATTTTTTTAAATAAAATTAAAAAAATCTCTGGAATATTAAATGGCACAACTAATTATATCCTGACAACTATGGAGTTGGAAAATAAAAGTTTTGAAGAGGTTTTAAAAGATGCAAAAGAAAAAGGTTTTACCTCCGATCATGAGTCTGAGTTAGATGTTGGGGGTTATGATGCTGCTCATAAATTAACTCTTCTTAGCACTTTGGCATATGGAGCTGAAATTAATTTTGATTTAAATGAAGTTGAGGGAATAGAAGATATTACAATTGAAGATATTAATTTTGTAAAGCAACTAGGTTTTAGAATTAAGCTTATTTCAGAAAGTTATATTGTTGATAATAAAATTTATTGTTCAACTAAACCAAAATTAATCTCTATTGATAAACCAATGGCTAACACAAATGGTGCCTTAAATGCAATTAATATACAGACTGATCAACTTGATAATTTATATCTTGAAGGTCAGGGAGCTGGAGGTGTTCCAACCGCAAGCTCTGTTTTATCTGATGTGTATGAAATAATAAATAAAGGTGATTATAAATCCCTTGGCTTTAATAGCTCAAACCTTATTAAGTTTGAAAAGTTTGACTCTTCTAATATAGAATGCAAATTTTATTTAAGAATTCGAGCAAAAGATCAGCCTGGGGTTTTATCTAAGATTACAGCTTATTTTAATGATGCTGGTGTTTCAATTGAAAAAATACTTCAAATTCCTGATAATAAAACAGATAGTACACCTATAGTAATAACAACTCATAAGATCAAAACTTGTGAATTGTTAAGTTCAGTACAAAAAATATCAAATCTTGATTTTATTCATAAAAAAATCTCCCTAATTCCAATTGAATATTAATATAACAAAAATTGAGTCATCTCTTTCATTATCTAATAGAAAATGGCAATTTAAAAAAGTTGATGAAAGAAATGTTATTTATTTAGCGCAGAAATATAATTTAAAATATATTGTTTCTAAGTTACTCGTTATTAGGGGGGTAACTGATGAAACAATTTTAACATTTTTAAATCCAGTCATTAATCAAGATTTGCCAAACCCCGATGATCTAAAAGATATTAATAAGGCCTCTGAAAGAGTGATTGAAGCTATTAAAAAGAAACACAAGATAGGTATTATTGCAGATTATGATGTTGATGGCTCTACATCTGCGTCTATTTTATTTAAATTTTTAAGAAATTTTACTACATCTATAATTTTGAAAATTCCAAATAGATTGATTGATGGTTACGGACCTAATATTAAATTAATGCAAGAAATGTTAGATAATAAAATTGATTTATTATTTACTCTAGATTGTGGAACTACTTCAAATGAAATTATTGATAATAAAAAATTTAAAGAAATTGATGTTATCGTAATAGATCATCACTTAAGTGATGAGAGCTTACCAAATGTTCATGCTATAATAAATCCTAACAGACATGATGATACAAGTGATTGTCAACAGCTAGCCGCTGTCGGTGTCACCTTTTTATTTTTAATGCATTTAAGAAAGTCATTAAGAGAACAAAATATGTTTCAAGAACAAAAGGAGCCTAATTTATTGTCATATTTAGATTTAGTTGCTTTAGGGACAGTTTGTGATGTGGTCGAATTAAAAAAATATAATAGATTTTTTGTTAAAAAAGGTTTGGAACTCATCCATAAAAGATATCACAAAGGTATTTCTAAATTGATTGATAATTCTAAAATCGCCTCTTCACCGACTTCTCAAGATCTTGGTTTCATTGTTGGCCCTCAAATTAATGCTGCAAGCAGAATAGATGACTCCTCTCTTGCATCTAAACTCTTAATAACAAATGATATTGAGCAAATTGAAAGTATAAGTAGAAAATTATTTCTCTTAAATGAGAAACGAAAATTAATTGAGAGTCAGATTTTTGATGATGCAAAAAAACAGGCATCAAAACAGGAAGACTCTAAATATATACTAGTATATGGAAATGATTGGCACAAGGGAGTTTTAGGAATTATAGCAAGTAAAATATTAGAAATTTATTACAAACCTGTAATAGTTATTTCGTTTTTAAATAAAATTGGTGTTGGTTCAGCTAGATCTATTGATAATATTGATTTAGGTAAAATAATTTTTCAAGCCAAACATGAAAATATTATCATTAGCGGCGGTGGTCATTCTATGGCTGCAGGTTTAAAAATAGATAATTCCAATTTGGATCTATTTAAACAATTTTTAGATAAAATTTTTTTTTCTTATGATAATAAAATATTTGAAAGGACAGATTATTTTGACTCTCTTATTTCTGTTAATGACCTTAATCTTGAGTTATTGGAAGGAATAGGAAAAATAGAACCCTATGGTAAAGCTAATCCTGAACCTATATTTGTCATCAATGATATTAAAATTGATTCTATTAAAGTTATTAAAAACAAACATATATTATTATTTTTTGAAAATGATTTAGGTCAAAAAATTAAAGGTATTTCCTTTAATGTTAAAGATACAATTTTGGGGGACTATCTTGAGAAGTTTAATCAATATAAGTTGCTTATAGCCTGTACTATAACTTTAGATAAATTTACCACAAAACAGGTACCTCAATTAATAGTTAAAGATATAATGAAAATTGATTAAATAATTTGAAAAATTAAGTTTAATATGTATATAACTTCTCACATGACCCCTTCGTCTATCGGTTAGGACACCTGGTTTTCATCCAGGAAAGAGGAGTTCGATTCTCCTAGGGGTCGCCATTTTATGGCTCTAAAATGATTGATCCAAAACTTTTTCTTGATTGAAGTATTTCATGAGCTTTTTGAGCTTCCTCTAATTTTATTTTTTTAAATATATTACTTTTAATTTCACCAATTCTCATTTTTTCAAATAATTTATTTGAGCATTCCTTAAGCTCTTCATTGTTTAATGTATAGTTCATAAGATTTGGACGAGTATAAAATAAACTTTTTGGATTAAATATTTGATGTAAATCTAGTTTATCAACCATTCCAGAAGATTGACCAAATGACACTAATAGTCCTCTAACAGAAAGTGAATTTATTGATTCAAGAAAAGTATCCCTACCAACTCCATCGTAAACTACTTGTACTCCTTGATTATTTGTTATTTCCATTACTTTTTTAGAAACATTCTCTTCTCTATAATTAATTATATATTCACAACCATGTTCTTTAGCGATTTCAGCTTTTTCTGGTGTGCTAACAGTGCCAATCATTTTGCAACCAATAGATTTAGCCCATTGAGAAGCAACTAAGCCAACCCCTCCCGCTGCAGCGTGAAATAATATAAATTCATTCTTTTGAATTTTATATAAACGTTCAAACAAATATTCGACGGTCATACCCTGAAGAAGAATTGAAGCAACATCATCGTTTTTCAAAAAATTTGGTATTTTAATTAATTTATTTTCAGGAAAGTCTCTGATATCACAATACGCACCCATTGGAGGGGAGGCATAAGCAGCTCTATCTCCTATTTTAAAAGCTTTTACATTAACTCCTATGTCAACAACTTCACCCGCCGCTTCTAAACCAGGACAAACTGGTAATGTTGATGGTAGTGGGTATATTCCACTTCTATGATATGTATCAATATAATTTAATCCAATTGCTGTGTGTTTAATTCTAACCTCATTATTTTTAATATTACTAGGCAAATCATAATTTTGATACTTTAAAACCTCAGGACCACCTAATTCAGATATAACTATTTGTTTTGGCATAATACTAACCTTTGTTTAGATAATGATATATATTCTGATATTCTTTTAAGCAATCAGGATTTACTAAAACATTTTTATTTTCGATTTCTAAACCATTAATTATTTTTTTAATTGCTAGCTCAACTATTTTACCACTTTTTGTTTTTGGAATTTCTAATACTTGAAATATTTTACTTGGAACATGTTTTGGAGAAAGATTAGATTTAATTTCTAACTTGATCAATTTTATAAATTCTTCATTTAACTTATGGCTTAGGTCTAACTTTAAAAATAAAATAACTTCTGTATCATTAGATAAATTGTGTTCAACAGCTACAGACTCTATAATATTATCTATATTTTCAACAACTCTATAAAGTTCAGCTGTGCCAAAACGAACACCACCTGCATTCAGAGTAGAATCTGATCTACCATAAATAATATAACCTTTATTTTTAGTTTTTTCACAATAATCACCATGATGCCATGTATTTTTATATTTTTGAAAATAAGCCTCTAAATATTTGATGTTTTTTTTATCATTCCAAAAATAAATTGGTTTAGATGGGAAAGGTGTTTTGCAAACAAGCTCACCTTTTTTCTGATCTATTGAATTTCCTTCATCGTCATAAACATCTACATCCATGCCTAAAGCAGCGCATTGTATTTCTCCTGCGTATACAGGCATTTTTGGATTTCCAGTAACAAAACAAGAGACAATATCTGTTCCACCACTAATAGAAGCTAAGTGGATATCATTTTTTATATTTTCATAGACATAATTAAATGACTCTTGGACAAGGGGTGATCCTGTAGAGGCTATTGTTTTTAGTTTTGATAATTTATATTTATCCTTAATTACTATTTTATTTTGTTTTAAATAATCAATATATTTTGCACCTGTTCCAAAAAAATTAATATTTTCACTATCAGCAATCTTAAATAGATAATCATTGTTTGGAAAAAAAGGCGAGCCATCATATAAAACTATTGAAGCGTCTGATGCTAGACTTGATATCAGCCAATTCCACATCATCCAGCCACAAGTTGTAAAATAAAAAATTTTATCATTTTTGTTGATGTCTAAATGTAATTGATGTTCTTTTTTATGCTGAATTAATGAACCACCTGCGCCATGAACAATGCATTTAGGAACACCTGTGGTTCCACTCGAAAACAAAATGTAAAGTGGATGATTAAAATTGAACTTTTCAAAGACCTCATAGGTATTTTTGCTCTCTAAAATTCCATTCCAATTAGTGTATTCGAATTCTTTAATTGAAATATTATTTTTTCCAAAAGGAATAACTATTACATTTTCAATAGAAGGTATTTTCGAAATAATTGATTTAATATTTTTTAAAGTGTCAATTTTCTTATTATTATAAAAATAATGATCAGTAATAATTAAAATCTTTGGACTAATTTGTTTAAATCTATCTATGATAGCTTGCGGTCCAAAATCTGACGAACATGATGACCAAATAGCACCAATTTGTGCGCAAGCTAGAAAAGCTTCAACTGTCTCAGGAATGTTAGGAAGTACAGCTGCTACCCTATCAAGTGGTTTAATATTTTTGCTTTTCATATAACGTGAAATTTTAAAAACATTTAATCTCAACTGCTTCCAACTTATACGTCTTGAGTTTTTTTGCTCATTATAAAAAATTATAGCATCTTCATCATTATAATTTTGAAGACAATTTTCTGAGTAGTTTAATGAAGATTTTTCAAAAAACTTTGTCTCAATAAAGTTTTTTGCATCCTTAAATATATCACCTTTTTTTTCACCAATAATATTTGAGAATTCCCAGAATTTCCCCCAAAATATTTCCTTTTTTTCTACACTCCATTTATGTAAGTCTTCATATGAATTTATTTCTTCTTTTATATTTACGTATTCTATAAATTTATCTATATTATTTTTAGTTGCGGGTGGTGACCACAACACTTTTTCAGACATTGAAAATTAATTATTTTTATCTTTAAGTGTTCTTATTCTAACAATCACATCAATATTATGAAGTTGTAAGCAAGCAGGTATAGAAGGTATGTTTAAGTCAATATTTTTTGTAGGGATGTCAATAATCTTACCCTCATCTTCAATGTAAAGATGATAATGACTTTGGTTATTATTACAATAAAGAGATTTATTTTGATCTACAACAATTTCTCTTATTAATCCCAAAGAAGTAAATTGTTTAAGTGTATTGTAGACAGTGGCCATCGATATTTTTCGTTCTTCTTTTTTGACTTCATCAAATAAATTTTCTGCTGATATATGTCTTGTGCCTTTGTCAAAAATTAACTTAGCCAAAACTCTTCTTTGTTTGGTGGCTCTAATACCATTTTTTTCTAATTTATTAATAGCACTATTATAAGCACTCATTGGATTGTATACTTCTATTGATGCGGTCATTTTAAATCTATATTTATAAATTAATGAATTACATATTTTTACTAATTTTTCTATATCTATTTTTTGG
>ERZ1046876.1771-NODE-1771-length-13894-cov-6.415709_pt1 | contig 13894 bp, 9 predicted proteins | sample MGYA00383094_ERZ1046876 | MGnify/ENA primary metagenome ERZ1046876 (study PRJEB29581, sample SAMEA5548364) | metagenome | biome: marine; feature: coastal; material: water | depth 50 m | study: Short-term variability in the microbial, nano- and picoplankton...
GGAACCCATACGGTCCATCTTATTAATGAAACCAAGACGCGGGACATTGTACTTATCCATCTGACGCCAAACTGTTTCAGACTGAGGCTGTACGCCCTCAACTGAGGTAAAAACAGCGACAGCACCATCAAGTACACGAAGAGATCTCTCGACCTCAGCTGTAAAATCGACATGACCAGGCGTATCAATAATATTAATACGATGAGGTACGCCTGCATTTGGTCCTTCTGCTGTAGTCCAACCGCAAGAAATTGCTGCCGATGTGATCGTAATGCCACGCTCACGCTCTTGCTCCATCCAATCAGTGGTTGCATTACCTTCGTGGACTTCACCAATTTTATGTACAACCCCAGAATAGAAAAGTACCCTCTCCGTGCATGTTGTTTTACCTGCATCAATATGAGCTGCAATACCAATATTTCTGGTATGCTCGAGTACTGCTGGTCTGTCAGCAGCGTTAGCAGTTGAAAATTGAGAGTTATCGTTCATCTTTAAAATTACCAGCGTAAATGAGCAAAAGCTCGGTTAGCTTGGGCCATTTTATGAGTTTCTTCGCGTTTCTTAACAACAGAACCTGTGTTGTTGTAGGCATCGATTAATTCATTAGCCAAGGATTCAGCCATAGCGTTTCCTTTGCGAGCTGAGGCAGCTTTAACTACCCAACGAAAGGCTAAGCTTTGCTGTCTTTCAAAAGGAACTTCAATAGGTACTTGATAGGTCGCTCCACCGACACGACGACTCTTGACCTCAATTTTTGGGCGAATATTTTCAAGAGCGCCAAGGACTAAATCCACAGGATTTCCCTTCTCGAGCTTTTCAGCCATTTTTTCAATTGCACCGTAGACAATCCGTTGTGCAACTGATTTTTTTCCACTAAACATTACGGCATTTATTAAACAACCAACTAGAGGGCTGCCATGTAATGGATCGGGGGCTACAGGTCTTTTGTTTGCTTGTCTTCTGCGTGACATATCAATCAGCTTTTAGGTTTTTTAACGCCATACTTAGAACGACTGCGTCTTCTTTTTTCTACACCTTGACAATCAAGTGTGCCTCTAACAATGTGGTATCGAACACCGTTTAAATCTTTAACACGACCACCTCGTAGTAAAACTATGCTGTGCTCCTGGAGGTTGTGACCTTCATCCGGGATGTAAGCAATCACCTCGTGACCCGTTGTTAGGCGAACCTTAGCAACCTTTCGTATGGCTGAATTAGGCTTTTTCGGTGTACGAGTAGTAACTTGTACACAAACGCCACGACGAAACGGGCAAGCTTTGAGAGCAGGTGATTTGGTTTTGGCCTTTTGTAAGCGCCTACCTTTGCGAACTAGTTGATTTATAGTGGGCATGGAGTAGAAAAATTGGGGAAAGCGATTAGTAGTAACATGAAATTAAAAAAGCTCAAGTATTAAATTAGAAAAAACATAACTATTGAGATGCCGCTTCTTCTACTGGACTCGAACCAAGCGTATCAATCTTTAGTTTTCTCCACTTAGGCAGTCCTGTTCCAGCAGGTATCAGGTGACCCATGATAACATTTTCCTTGAAACCTTTGAGTTCATCTACTTTACCGAGAGTTGCAGCATTTGTTAACACTCTTGTTGTTTCTTGGAATGAAGCTGCTGAAATGAAGCTATCGGTCTCTAATGATGCCTTTGTAATTCCAAGCAATATTGGTTCTCCTTCAGCAGGTTTACCACCCTTTTCGGAAATCATTTCATTAGCATCCATGAAAGCAAAGCGGTCAATTTGGTCACCCCAGAAGAAATCAGTATCACCTGTATCTGTTATTCTTACTTTGAACAACATCCTTGAAATGATAACTTCTAAGTGCTTGTCGTTGATTGTTACACCTTGGAGACGATAAACTTTCTGAATCTCTTCAATAAGATATTCTTGAACTGCAGACGGTCCCAAAATTTCAAGGATTTCATGAGGATCCTTTGCTCCCTCAGTGATTAGCTGACCCTTTTGTGCGTAATCTCCTGGTTGGACAAGAACATGTTTACCATGTGGAATAAGGTGCTCTTCAACTTGACCTGACTCTTCGTTGGTTACGAGTAATCGCTTTTTTGAACGTAAAGTACCAGCCTCAGAAACAATTCCATCAATTTTAGCCATTTGCCCCACATTACCTTCTTTCGGTCTGCGAGCCTCAAAAAGTTCCGCAACGCGAGGTAAACCTCCGGTAATGTCTTGTGTCTTCGATGCTTGCCTTGGCGTTTTAGCAATGATTGAACCAGCATCAATTTTCGTGCCTTCATCAACAGCTACCTGTGCACCGGTGGGAACCGAGTAGGTGGCCAAAGGTTTACCAGAGCTATCTTTTACAATTATTTGAGGGTTAAGATCCTCTTTGTGTTCAATGACAACCATTGATCGTCCACCAGAAGCATCTCTGTCTACTTTTGTTGTGACCCCGGGTAACATATCTTCGAATGCAATTACACCCTTCTTTTCAGATAAAATTGGGATATTGTATGGATCCCACTGCGCAAGCAAAGCTTCTTCTTTAACGCTCTCGCCGTCCTTGAAGTGAAGGAGGGCACCAGCTGGAATCGGATAGTCATCCACAATACGATCATCCTGGTCTAATACTTGGATCGATCCTGTTTTATTGAGTGTCACCTGCTGGTCATTAGCGAGTGTTACTAATCGTAGACCCTTAAAACTTAAAGTACCAGCTTTTCGGACATTTATTACAGGGTCTTCACGACCGGCACTTGCAATACCACCGATGTGGAAAGTACGCATCGTTAACTGAGTACCAGGTTCTCCAATAGACTGTGCCGCTATAATTCCAACAGATGACCCCTGCTTAACCAAATTATTGGTCGAAGGATCAATTCCGTACTCAAAAGCAGTAAGTCCGTTTTTAATTCTACTCGAAAGTGGAGACATAACCCGTAGTCGGGTAATTCCCAGGGAATCTATTTTATCAGCAACTTCCTCGGTTATTAAAGAACCACCAGCTATAAGTAAATTAGTTGGGTTAGAAGGATCAAAAATATCCTCAGATGAATAACGGCCGATTAAACGATCGCGCAAAGGAACCACTTCATTGTCGCCCTCCATGATTGCTTTTTTAACAACACCATCCCTGCGCCCATCATCTTTGCAAGTAATGATACAGTCCATAGCTACGTCGCATAACTTACGTGTCAAATAACCCGCATCTGCTGTTTTTAAAGCCGTATCCGCTAGACCTTTTCTTGCTCCGTGAGTTGACATAAAATACTCAAGGACGGAAAGACCTTCCCGAAAGGAAGCCAAAATGGGTTGCTCGATAATTTCCCCCGATGGTTTGGCCATAAGACCGCGCATCCCGCAGAGTTGTCTTACCTGCTGACGGTTTCCACGTGCACCTGAATCCATCATCAAATACACAGGATTAATTGTATCTTTACCCAAGTTTTTATCTAAGCAATTGAATACCTCCTTGGCAATATCATCAGTAGCTGTGGTCCATACATCGATAATTTTGTTATGTCTTTCTCCCCGTGTGATAATTCCTTTTCGAAATTGGTCTTCAATCTTGTCAATTTCTTTACGGGCTATTTCAATCCTGTCCTGCTTTTCTGGAGGGATGATCATATCGAAAATACCAATTGAAATACCTGCTTTAGTAGCGATATCAAATCCCATTTCTTTAAGCCGGTCAAGTGACTCAATGGTATCAGGCTTACCTAAGAGTTTGTATGTTTCAAGGATCAGATTACCTAGATCTCCTTTGAGGGCAGGAGCGTTAAAATATCCAAGTTCAGAAGGCCAAATTGTATTAAATAAAACCCGACCGACTGTCGTACGAATAACAGATCTTTTAGATAAACCGAATTGAGTTTCATTACCCTTATCTGGGTTGGCTAAATCAATCCAGTCATGAAGTTTAAGAACTCCTTCCTGCAATGCACTAAGTGCTTCTTCTAGAGAAGCGATAAGAGGAAGTCTTTTATCTTCAGCAGGAAGATCTCCCTTGGGGTTCATCGTTAGATAATAGGAACCTAGAACAATATCTTGCGAAGGAGTGAGAATAGGTTTCCCACTTGAAGGTGAGAAGATGTTGTGCGTAGCCATCATCAACAACTTTGCCTCCATGATCGCTTCTACAGAAAGAGGCACATGAACCGCCATTTGGTCGCCATCAAAATCAGCATTGTAAGCCGTACACACCAAAGGGTGAACACGAATTGCATTACCTTCAATAAGCACAGGTTCAAACGCCTGTATTGATAATCTGTGAAGAGTAGGAGCACGATTTAACAAGACCGGGTGCCCCTTGGTAACTTCCTCTAAAATATCCCATACTTCTGGCGAACGACTTTCAATCATTTTACGCGCTCCACGAACTGTATGGACAAATCCTAATTCTTTAAGTCTCCTGATAATAAATGGCTCAAACAAAATAAGTGCCATCTTCTTCGGGAGACCACATTGATGGAGCTTTAATTCTGGTCCGATCACGATGACGGATCTACCAGAATAATCGACTCTTTTCCCAAGGAGATTCTGACGGAAACGTCCTTGTTTACCCTTGAGCATATCACTAAGCGATTTAAGTGCTCGGTTGCCGGAACCAGTTATTGCCCGACCATGTCTACCATTATCGAAAAGTGCATCTACCGCCTCTTGTAGCATTCTTTTTTCGTTATGAATGATAACATCAGGAGTCTTCAACTGAAGAAGATTTTTTAACCGGTTGTTTCGATTAATTACCCTCCTGTAAAGATCATTCAAATCACTGGTGGCAAATCTACCACCTTCCAAAGGAACAAGAGGACGAAGGTCAGGTGGGATAACAGGAATAGAGTCCAAAACCATCCATTCCGGAGATGCTCCAGACTTTAAGAAACCTTGTGTTACTTTTAATCTACTAGCCAGCTTCTTTTTGATTTGTTTAGACTTAGTTTCATGCATTTGGTCATACAAATCTTCAAGCTCGTCTTCTAAATTGATACGCCCTAGAACATCACGAACTGCTTCGGCACCCATTTTAGCTTCAAATTCGTCTCCAAATTCATCTTGAGCTTCCCTGAACTCTTTATCGGAGAGTAATTGTTTTTCCTCTAGAGGAGTATTGCCTGGGTCAGTAACCATGTACTGCTCATAATACAGTACTCGTTCCAAACTCTTTGCCGTCATATTCAACAATAAACCCAAACGGGATGGCATACTTTTTAGAAACCAAATATGGGATACTGGAACAGCTAATTCTATGTGCCCCATACGATCACGACGAACACGAGAGACAGTAACTTCAACGCCACAGCGATCGCAAACTACCCCTTTATATTTAATTCTCTTATACTTTCCACACGCACACTCATAATCGCGAACTGGTCCAAATATCTTTTGACAGAACAACCCACCCGGTTCCGGTTTAAAAGTACGGTAGTTGATGGTCTCTGGGTTCTTTACCTCTCCTTTGGACCAAGAACGAATTACATCTGGAGATGCAACTGTTATTGATACTTTGTCCATAGGACCTACTTCTACACCTAGTGCTTCGCTTACTGCTTCAATGCTCATGTGTTAGTTTCTCTATTTTAATTTTTAAATATTGTGGTAGTACTTTGATTAAAGAGAGTCTTCGCTTCTGACTCGAATATCGAGGCATAGACTTTGCATTTCTTTCATCAAAACATTAAAAGACTGTGGTGTCCCTGCTTGTAGCGAATTATCGCCTTTCACGAGAGATTCATAGATTTTTGTCCGACCTGCTACATCATCAGATTTAACCGTTAAGATCTCTTGGAGGGTGTAGGCTGCACCATAGGCTTCTAAAGCCCAAACTTCCATCTCCCCAAAACGCTGCCCTCCGTACTGTGCTTTACCTCCTAAAGGTTGTTGAGTTATAAGACTGTAGGGACCAACAGCTCTTGCATGAATTTTACTTGAAACCAAGTGATTTAGTTTCAGCATATACATGTAACCAACGACAATCTTTTGATAAAATGCCTCACCGGTGCACCCATCATAAAGGACGGATTTACCAGTATCAGGAAGGTTGGCTTCTTTTAAATATTCTTGAATCCTTGACTCAGGAATTCCGTCAAAAATAGGAGTAGCAACTTTCAACCCTAATTTGTGGCAAGCCCAACCCAAGTGAGTTTCTAAAACTTGCCCTACATTCATTCGACTCGGGACTCCTAGCGGATTCAAACAGATTTGGATAGGAGTACCATCTGGAAGGAAAGGCATATCTTCCTCAGCAACAATCTTTGCTACAACACCTTTGTTCCCATGTCTTCCAGCCATTTTATCACCGACACGCATTTTCTGTTTTTTGGCAACAAATACGCGGACATTTTTGATAGCACCCTGATCTATTGGCTCTCCCTGTTCAATGGCTTCAATTTTCCGGTTACAATCATCTTCAAGATCGGAAAATTTTGATTCATAACTTTCAATAATCTCGAAAACTTTAATCCTAACCGGGGAGGGGGGAATCTCAATAAAGCGGTGAACCGAAGCCAATCTACGTAACAAAGTTTTCGTAATCTTACGATTCGATGGGATTATGATATCACCGGTTTCTGAATTGGTAACATTCAAAGGAATCTTTTCGCCCAATAAGATATTTGAAAGAGATTCTGTGAGTTGAGCACGGAGATCTTCAGTTTGAGTACGAAAATCTTCTTTTATCTGTTTCATTTGCCTACGGAAATCTGACGGGGTAAGCTTTTCCCGTTCAGCATCTGTACGACTGGAGATCTTAATATCCATCACGATACCCTGGGTTCCGGAGGGAACCTTCAATGAACTGTCTTTTACATCAGCTGCTTTCTCACCAAAAATTGCTCGAAGTAATTTTTCTTCTGGAGCTAAGTCGGTTTCACTTTTAGGCGTGATTTTTCCAACAAGGATATCACCAGGCTTTACTTCGGCACCAATCCGGACAACCCCAAGATGGTCAAGGTTTCTCAGTGCTTCTTCACCAGCATTGGGAATATCACGAGTGATTTCTTCAGGGCCAAGTTTTGTGTCTCGAGCAGTAACCTCAAACTCTTCGATGTGAATCGATGTATAAATATCATCTTTTACGATCTTCTCAGATATTAAAATCGCATCTTCAAAGTTATAGCCCTTCCAAGGCATGAAAGCCACGAGGATGTTCCGACCAATAGCGAGCTCACCCTGATCTGTGCAAGCCCCATCTGCTAGTGCTTGTCCAACGACTACTTTTTCACCCTTTCGAACGATTGGCTTTTGATTGAAACAAGTGCCTGCATTGGATCGAAGAAATTTTCTAAGGTCGTAGCAATATATACCTTTTTTGTGGTCACTCCTTGGTTCCTTGTAAAAACGAGGTGGTAATGTACCGTCATCTGACACAACGATTCGTTTTCCGTCCGCTAAAGCAACAGTGCCTTCAGATTCGGAAACTGTTACTGTTCTTGAATCTTCTGCAACCTTCTTTTCAATACCAGTGCCTACTAACGGGGAATCTGATTGTAATAATGGAACTGCTTGGCGTTGCATATTTGCTCCCATTAAAGCTCGGTTAGCGTCATCATGCTCAATAAATGGGATAAGTCCGGCAGCTACAGATACAACTTGTTTTGGAGAAACATCCATGTAATTAACATCGCTTGGCTCGTATTCAGCGACTTGATCCCTGTACCTACAAGTTACACGACCCGTTAATTTACTGCTAGCCTTATCAATTTCAGTATTAGCTTGGGCAATCCGAAATCTTTCTTCTTCAAATGCGTTAAGATACTTTACATTTTTGGGATTCTTATCCACCACGCCCTTACTAACAGGGTGGTATGGTGATTGAAGAAAACCAAATTCGTCAATCTTTGCATAAGTTGACAAAGTGTTTATCAGACCAATGTTTGGTCCCTCGGGAGTTTCGATAGGACAAATTCTTCCATAGTGCGTTGGATGAACATCACGAACTTCAAAACCAGCACGCTCTCGATTAAGACCACCAGGTCCGAGTGCGGACAAACGACGCTTGTGGGTTAACTCAGCAAGTGGATTGATTTGGTCCTTAAACTGACTTAACTGGCTTCGAGCGAAAAAATCGCGGACAACGGTCGTGAGCGCCTTTGGATTGATTAATTTACCCGGTGTGAGTGATTCGACACCTTGATCGTATAAAGTTATGCGCTCTCGAACAACTCTTTCAGTCCGGGCTAATCCACTACGGCATACATTAGCGAGCAATTCACCGACAGTACGAACTCTACGGTTGCCTAAATGGTCGATGTCATCGATCCCCATATCAAAAATAGAGCCCGCATCTTCCTTAGCTTTTTCTTCGTTACTTTTACCTCTCTTTAGATCAGTAAGCTTCCTCGTTGCTGCCACCAAATCTTCAACTGTGGTTACCCGTACTTCAAGAGGAGTTTCTAATCCTAGCTTTAAATTAAGCATGTGCCTGCCTACTTTGGCTAAATCATAACGCTTAGGATCTAAGAATAAGCGCTTTATCAAAGCTTCTGCATTAGCCTTCTCGGGTGGCTCACCAGGGCGCAGTTTCTTGTAAATTTCTTTTAAAGCCTCTTCCTTATTTTTCGTGGTATCTTTCTTGAGACATCTAATAATAGCCCCGTCATCGACTGAGGTATCGATCGCTCGGAGATTAGTCTCACCAGCCTTCTGAAATGCTCGCAAGTAAGTCTTTGTAAGCGGTTCAAATGCTTTTGCTAGAACCTGCCCTTTTGTGCGATCAAACATTGGCTCTACAAGTACAAAGTTAGATACATTATCTTTTTTTAGGAGCTTATCTATCGATAAATTCTCAATGTCATAAAATAATTCAATTATTTTTTGATCAGAATTTTTGTCTTTTTCGGTATCTGAATCTAGCAATGCCCGCAGAAATGTAGTGATCAAAAATTTACGACGACGGCGACGTCTGTCTAGATAAATGTAAAGCAGGTCATGTTGATCAAACTGTGCTTCAATCCATGTACCACGATCTGGTATAATTCTGAACCCATGAAGTGTCTTACCACTTGTATGAGTTGACTCCTCAAAGCTTACGCCAGGAGAACGGTGTAACTGACTGACAACAACACGCTCAGCGCCATTTATTATAAATGAACCACGTTCGGTAACAATGGGAAGTTCACCCATGAAGATTTCTTCTTCAGAATAAAAGGGTTTGCTCTGCCCCTCAAGCTCCATCTTGAGTCTCAGCTTGACCTGCAAAGGTGCTGAATATGTGCAATTTTGGTCAATACAGTCCATTTCAGACAGAGTAGATTCCCCAATAGAATAACTTACATACTCAAGCCGCGACTTTTCATCATAGCTTATGATGGGGAAAACTTCCCGAAATACCGCTTCTAAACCACCTAGCTTTCTATGACTAGATGGGACATCTCGTTGTAAAAAATCATAAAATGAATCAACCTGATTTTGGATGAGATTAGGTGGATCGATAACTTCTTGAAGTTTACCGAAATTAAGTCTTTGGGTGGAGGCCATAACTAAAATGCTGTTGTGTAATAAAAAAATGGAAAAAGCCGTATGGCTGAAATGCAACCATACGGCTTGTAAAAGATTATGAACTCAAAGTAATAAGCATTACTTGACTTCTGCTTTTGCGCCTGAGGTTTCAAGCTTCTTAAGGATTTCATCCGCTTCGTCTTTGGATACTCCTTCTTTGACGGGCTTGGGAGCACCTTCGACTAGTTCTTTGGCTTCTTTAAGCCCAAGTCCTGTAATCGCTCGGACTTCTTTGATTACTGCTATCTTGTTTCCTCCAAACTCTTGAAGAATAACATCGAATTCAGTTTTCTCTTCGGCTGCACCGGCGTCTCCACCATCAGCTGGTGCTGCGGCGGCAACGGCTACTGGAGCTGCTGCACTGACTCCCCATTTTTCTTCAAGATCTTTAACAAGATCTGCTATTTCGATAACGGATTGGCCGCTAAGCCAATCGATTACTTGGTCTTTTGTTATGTCTGACATATGTATAATATCCTCCTTGCCTGAATATGATTAGTACCTATCGGTGTTTAAGGGAGCATCCCCTAATTTCTCCTAGGTTGGCGGTTATTGTTTTTGGGTTAAAACGGACAGAGTCCGAAAATGATGGATTAGTCTTGCTTGGCCTTCGCTTGTAAGACAGTTACGAAACCACGTGATGGGGCAGACATAACACTTAAAAGTTGAGACGCGGAAGTATTGAGTAAGGAAAGCAATTGAGCTCTAAGACTGTCGAGACCAGGTAACGTTGCTAACTGTTTGACTTCATCTGAAGTCAAAACTTTCTGCGAAAGCGCACCAGCCTTTACAGATACTTTATCTGTCTTCTTAAAATAACCTACGAGGGCTTTTGCCACTGCTGATGGATCATCTCCACCAAAAACAATCGCAGTATGACCTGTAAGATGATCATCAAGATCTAAACCTTTATCTTTAGTTGCAAGTTTCAATGAAGAATTTTTAACAACATGAAATTCGGCACCATTTTCTAATAATGCTTTTCTAAGATCACTTGTTTGCTCTGCATCTATTCCCTTGTAATCGGTAAGGAAGAAAAAATCAGAAGTGTTGATAAAATTAGATGCTTCTTTTACTAGGAATTCTTTTTCGGGTCTCATAACTTAATTTAGCTTGCTGGTGTTAGGCTTACTTTGACGCTAGGGGACATGGAACTACTAATGAAAATAGACTTAATAAATTTACCTTTGAAACCTTCAGGCCGAGATGAAGTTATTGCACCTATCGCAGTTTCAGCATTTTCTTGAAGCTGTTGCTGAGAAAAGGAACGTTTCCCAATTATGACAGCAATAGCACCAGTTTTGTCCATTTTGAACTCAACGCGACCTGCTTTGACCTCTTTTATTCCAGATTCAACATCATCCGTGACAGTACCTGCCTTAGGAGTGGGCATCAGACCTCTAGGTCCAAGAACTCGAGCGATTGAGCGGACAGATTTCATGGCGGAGGTTGTGGCTAGCGCGACATCAAAATCCATCCAGCCATCCTTGACCTTTGCAATCAAGTCTTCGAGTCCAGCGAAATCTGCTCCTTGCTTGATGGCTTCTTCTGGATTCTCGGTAAATACGAGGACTTTAATTTCTTTACCACTCCCGTGAGGAAGATTGACCACACCTCGTACGGCTTGTGATGTTTGCTTGGGATCAACACCCAGAGACATAGAAACCTCAACAGTTTCATCAAACTTTACTTTCTCAAAAGCTGATAATTTCTCAATTGCTTGAGGTAAATCTGAATCAGACAAATTTTCCTTGAAAGTGTTCTTATATCTTTTACTTCTTGCGATCATGATGGTTGAGTTAATTTACAACTTCGATTCCCATGCTACGAGCAGTGCCTTCGATAATACGGCAAGCTGCATCATCATTTGTTGCATTAAGGTCGTTTTGTTTTGTTTTTACGATTTCTAAAACTTGGTCACGGGTAATTTTACCCACTTTATCTCTGTTCGGAACACCAGAGCCTTTAGCGAGACCGGCTGCTTTTTTGAGCAAAACCGCGGCAGGAGGAGACTTTAGGATAAAACTAAAAGATCTGTCCGCGTAAACTGTGATAACCACGGGAAGGATTAACCCAGATTGATCTTTAGTTTTGGCATTAAATTCCTTACAGAAACCCATAATGTTTACACCCTGTGCACCAAGGGCAGGGCCAACAGGAGGGGCGGGGTTAGCTGCACCAGCTGGTAACTGTAGTTTGATTTGTCCGACTGCTTTTTTTGACATAAAATTTTCCTGATTTATTCTTCCTCTGCTTTTTCAACCTGCCAGAATTCTAATTCAACTGGCGTAAATCTTCCAAAAATTGAAACAGATACCTTGAGCGTACCTTTGGCAGGATCAATTTCATCAATTTCACCTGTAAGATTTAAAAAAGGCCCGTCTAAAATTTTGACAACTTCTCCAACCGTGAATTGTACTTTTGGAACTTCTTTTCCAACAGCCTCATCAACTTGGCGTAATATTCTTCCAATCTCGTCCTTTGCTAGGGAGGTAGGATTTTCTTTTCCGATAAAATTGATCACGCCGTCTGTTTCTTTGATTTTATACCATGGTCCTTTTTTAAGACTTCCTAAATCATCAAAAAGATTCATTTCGACAAAAACATAACCAGGATAAAACTTTCTGTCCCTTTGTTTCTTCTTACCATTTTTTACTTCAGAAACAGTTTCGATGGGGACTAAAATTTCCTTCAAGCAACTCGCAAATTCCTCATCATCCTCTTTATACTTATTTAAGTAGCGCTTTACCTTGTCTTCGTGGTTAGACAAACACTGAAGGGCGTACCATTTCATATCTGAACTCATGGGGTAAGGGGTAAGGTGATGGGTTAGTTTTTACGAACCAGGTTGGTAAAGAGCTCGACCCAGTTTGAAAGGGAAAAGTCTGAAACAGAAATAAAAAAACCAAGAATTACAACTCCGACAATTACAACGATTGTCGATTCACGTAACTCGCCAAATGAAGGCCAGCTCGCTTTTGTAAGCTCAGTAATGGTTTCTTTATAAAAGGTACGTATTTTCGCGAATGGATTCAAAATTAGACATGTTATATGGCGGGAGAAGAGGGACTCGAACCCCCAGCCTACGGTTTTGGAGACCGTTGCTCTACCAGTTGAGCTATTCTCCCAACATATGTATTAAAAAATCAGCAGATTATAAAATTTCTGAAATATTTCCTGCACCAATAGTCTTTCCACCCTCACGGATGGCAAAACGTTGACCAGGTTCCATGGCGATAGATTTCTGCAAGTCAATTTCAACAGCCAAATTGTCACCTGGCATTACCATTTCAACACCTTCGGGTAATTCAACATTACCAGTAACATCAGCTGTGCCGAAGAAAAATTGAGGGCGATAACCTTTAAAGAAAGGAGTATGGCGACCGCCTTCATCCTTATTTAAAACATAAATTTGGGCCTTGGCTTTTGTGTGTGGCTTAATACTTCCTGGTGCCGCAATAACATGTCCGCGCTGGATGTCAGCTTTTTCGACTCCACGAAGCAAGATACCAACATTGTCGCCAGCTTGTCCTTGCCCTAATTCTTTTCGGAACATTTCAACACCAGTGCAGGTTGTTTTGCGAGATTCGCCAAGACCAACAATTTCGATTTCCTCACCAACTTTTACCATTCCTCTTTCAATACGTCCGGTAGCAACTGTACCACGACCGGTAATTGTGAAAACGTCTTCAACTGACATGAGCAATGGTTTATCAACATCACGCACGGGCTCAGCAATTTCAGTGTCGATTGCATCCATAAGTTTTTGGATTGAACCAAGACCTAATTCTCCCTCGTCATCATCAAGTGCTTTGGTAGCAGAACCTCGGATGATTTGAGCATTATCGCCGTCAAATTCATACTTGCTCAGAAGATCACGAATTTCCATATCTACCAATTCCAGCAGTTCTTCGTCGTCTCCTGACATCAAATCACATTTGTTAAGAAATACTACAAGATTTGGCACATCAACTTGTCTAGCTAAAAGAATATGTTCTCTTGTTTGAGGCATGGGACCTGTAGTTGCGTCAACGACTAGTATAGCACCGTCCATTTGTGCAGCACCAGTTATCATATTTTTAACGAAATCGGCGTGGCCAGGGCAATCAACATGAGCATAATGTCTGTTAGCGGACTCATACTCAACATGAGAAACTGCAATCGTTACAATTTTCGATGCGTCACGAACTGTGCCGCCTTTGGCGATATCTGCATAAGTTTTGACTTCTGCAAAGCCTTGCTTGGCTTGAGCGTGTAATATCGCTGTCGTTAAAGTTGTTTTGCCATGATCTACGTGACCTATGGTGCCTACATTGACGTGAGGTTTAGTGCGTTGGAACTGTTCTTTGGCCATTTTTTGACTTGTTTATGATTAGATGGAGCCCACGAGCGGATTTGAACCGCCGACCTCGTCCTTACCAAGGACGCGC
>ERZ1046876.1773-NODE-1773-length-13864-cov-4.447462_pt1 | contig 13864 bp, 10 predicted proteins | sample MGYA00383094_ERZ1046876 | MGnify/ENA primary metagenome ERZ1046876 (study PRJEB29581, sample SAMEA5548364) | metagenome | biome: marine; feature: coastal; material: water | depth 50 m | study: Short-term variability in the microbial, nano- and picoplankton...
CAGTATGTCTGCCACGCCATCAATGGTCTCGGCCAGAAAGGCCCAGTCATACCACTGGCCCTGAAACTCCATGACCCCGGCCTGATCATCGATCTCGCAGTTGCGGCGCATGATCTGACCAAAACTCAACTCGCTCATATACTGTATTGTCCAACTGTTGTCATCACAGGTCCTTGAATGCCTTGCCCTTGTCCAGACGCGGTGACCCCGGCAGGCCTAGGGTTCGCTCCGCGATAATATTCATGAGTATTTCGTCTGCCCCACCGGCAATTCGCAGACCTGGCGTCCACAGATAGGCATCGTAGAGCTCGTCCTGTAGCGCATGGGCGTGTTCATCGAGAATTGTTCCCTCCTCACCAAACAGGTCCATGGCGTAGGCACTGAGGTCCTGATTCAGCTGACAGGACATCAATTTCAGTATGGAAGCCTCGCCACCCAACTCGCCCCCTTCGGAAAGCACCGTCAAAATGCGCGACATAAAATTTTCCAAAGCGCACTGGTTAGCCAGCGCTCCCGCGAGATACTGTCTGACATCATCGCGCTCTATCGCAGATTTACCCTCAATGTCGCAGTGCTGGGCCAGATCGAGGACCGACAACATGGACGGCATGCGCGTGTTAAGGCGCTTAAAGCGTTCTGCGGACAGCGCATGCATGGCCACCTGCCACCCCTGATTGACCTCACCGAGACGACAAGAATCTGGCAGCACCACACCATCTAGAAAGACTTCATTAAATTCGCTGTGGCCAGATATTTGTTTGATGGGCTTAACTTCCACACCCGGTTGGCGCATGTCCACCACAAAGAAGGTCAAGCCTTTGTGTTTTGGTAGTTCGGGATCAGTCCTCGCGAGCAAGATGCCGTAGTCGGAGACGTGCGCGCCGGAGGTCCACACTTTTTGGCCGCTTATTTTCCAGCTGTTCCCTTCGCGAACGGCTCGGGTTCTCACCGCCGCCAGATCCACCCCAGCACTGGGCTCGGAAAACAGCTGACACCAAATCAAATCCCCCTGCAGGGTGCGTGGAATCAGTTGTTTCTGCTCCTCAGAGCCGTAAGTCATAATGGGTGGCAGGCATTGCCCAATACCAACAGAAAAGTAATTAAAAGGCCGCGGCAGGCGCCGTTCTTCTTGGTCAAAGATAGCCGCCTGCATCCAGGTGCCACCCATGCCCCCATATTCCCGGGGCCACACAATATGTGCATAACCCGCGTCTGCCTTTTTACGCTGCCACTGACGACAGCGTTCTATATCGGCCTCGATATACAGCTCATCAGGAACGGTTGACTGCAGAGCAGCGCCGTTGGCGTCGAGCCATGCCCTTACCTCCGCGCGGAAAGTCGCCTCTTCAGGGGTATCACTGAAATCCATAGCCTTAGCCTGCGGGTAGGTTTATGGACTTAAATTCGAGGTAGTCATGCAGCCCTTCCTCTCCCAGTTCGCGACCCAGTCCGGAAGACTTATAACCGCCAAAAGGTGCCGCCACATCCATCGAAAAACCGTTGATGGTGAAATTTCCGGCTTGTATTTTCCGGCCTATCTCAATTCCGGCTTCTACATCTGACGTCCAGACCGAACCAGAGAGCCCCATCTCCGAGTCATTGGCAATTCGAATGGCGTCCTCTATGTCATCGTAGGCGATCGCACAAACTACCGGGCCAAAGATTTCTTCACGCGCAATCTGCATGTCGCTGGTCACATCCGCCAGCAGTGTCGGTTCGATAAAGTAACCCGACTTAAGGTGCTCAGGTGTTCCACCCCCGGTGACAAGCCTAGCCCCTTCGTCGACGCCAGCGCTAATACAGGCCTTCACGCGTTCAAAGTGCCGTTCGTGGATCATGGGTCCGAGTGCGGTTTCAGGGTCGAAAGGATCTCCCACTTTCATTGCTCTGTAAGCATCACCCAGGGCCGAGACCGTTTCTTCATAACGCTTTCTAGGAATAAGAATACGAGTCTGGGCGGCACAAGCCTGTCCGCTGTTAATCACAGAGGCTTTGGCCAGTTCGGGGACAACTGTGGCGAGCTCTGCATCGGCACAGACAATCGCCGCAGACTTACCGCCGAGCTCCAGGGCCGCTCGTTTGATCTGGGAGCCACAAATCTCCGCCACCCGTCGGCCGGCGACAACACTGCCGGTAATGCTCGCCATATTGACATCGGGGTGCGCCACCAGATATTCACTGGCATCGCGATCTGCTGTCAGAATATTGATGACACCGGCCGGTATGGCCGCCTCCTGAATACACTCAGCGAGCACATATGAAAACAGCGGTGCCTCCACTGGCACCTTAAGCACCACCGTTGAACCGGAAGCCAATGCGGGACCGATCTTGAGCATCGCAGCAAACAGCGGACCGTTAAACGGCACAATCGCTGCGACCACACCGACCGGCTCCTTACGCACCAGCACCTGTCCAAAGTAGCCGGTCCTGCGCTCTTCAAATTTATAATTTCTGGCAAGTTGTCCGTAAAATTTAAGCGTCATTCTGGCCATAGCGACCTGGCCTTTGCAGAAGCTGTAGGGAGCAGCGATCTCCCGGGCGGCACAGACAGCCAGATCATCGGTTCGCGACTTGATAGCCGCAGACAACGCATCGATATGGGATGCCCTATCCTCACCAGAGGTGCTCGACCATTGTGGCCCAGCGAGGGCCGACTTGGCGGCATTTACGGCCGCGTCAACATCCTGTTCGGTCGCCTCAGGACAGGAACCCATGATTTCCCGATTGGCAGGACACTCTACTGAGATACGCTTCTCTGATGCGGGCTCACGCCATTGACCGTCTACAAAAATATTCCGATATTCCATGACTATTCCAACTGCGGGTCGTCGCCCGATCAGCCCTTCTTGTAGGTTATATCTGACTGCTCGAGATCCCAGGTAACGTCTGTGCAGCCCTCGTCGCGCAGCTGGTTTTTCAAAATTCTACCCACAGGGTTTTTGGGTAACTGAGCCCTAAACTCTATATAACGTGGTATCGCGTAATACGGGACATGGTCTATCGCCCAGGTTGCCAGTTCATGTTCGGTCAGGGGCGATTCCGCCTCCTTGACCACGGTCACCTTGATGTCGTCTTCGGTGAGCGCGGATGGAACCGCATGTACTGCTACCTCGTTGACATCGGGATGCAGGGCAAAGGTGGTCTCCATCTCGTAACTGGAGATGTTCTCTCCCCGACGGCGCAGATAATCCTTCTTCCTGTCGACGAAATATAAAAACTCATTCTCATCAAACTTGCCGATATCACCGGTGTGAAGCCACAGACCCTCAAAAACATTGAGGGTTTCCTGTGGCCTACCCCAATAACCTTCAAACATCACATTGGGGCGTTTGGGCCGGACGACGATTTCTCCGGTCCGCCCCGCCGGCACCTCTTCGAAGCTGTCGTTTACGATCATCACCTCGAAATCACGATGATTGAGCTTTCCGGATGACCCCGGAGGTGCATCTGTAGCTTCGCTATAGGAAAGCATGGATATAAAGCTTGATTCGGTCAGGCCGTAAACATGTGCCCCCACGATCTCAGCGCCGAATCTGTCCCGCCAGATCTCTTGGAGCTCGCCGGGAAATGGTGCTCCCCTGGCCATTCTCAGCTGCCCCTTGCAACGCAACATGTCCTCGCTATCAGGCATATTGGCAATAAGAGGGATCATGGAACCCAGCACAGACGCTACCGAGGCACCACTCTTTTCTATATCCGCCCAAAAGCCGGACAGGGAGAACCGAGGGGTAATAGCGGCGGTAGTACCGCTTACCACCGAATACAGCAGGGTCACGACGATGGCGTTCAAGTGGAATAAGGGCAGGCAGGTCCAGTTAACGTCGCCGGGCCGGGGGTCGCACATTTCCCGGGTTCTGAGTGCCTGGTTGGCGATATAGTTCTGACTGAGAATACAGCCCTTGGAGGGGCCGGTTGTGCCCCCCGTGTAAATAATGCCCGCGATGTCTCCCGGATCTGGGCAGATATCAGTGTCGGCACTATTGTCTGAATATAATTGCGCAAATAACTCACCGGCCGTTGCGCCCGCTGAGGATTCCCCCCGAATATAAATCGTCTGCAGGTCGGGCAAGCCCTCCCTGATCGCTGTCACCCGCTCAAGGTATTGGGCTTCGCTGACTAGAACCCTTGCCCCGGAATTGGCCAGAGGATTCCTCAGGAACTCGCCTTTATTCGCCGTGTTGACGGGCACGTACACAGCATTGACCTTGGAGGCCGCAATCAACAAGGCGACTGAATCCGCATGGCTGTCCAGTAGCGTGGCAATGCGATCCCCAGAAGCGATCCCGCTGCTCAAGAGGCCTTGGGCCAGCCGATTAGATAACGCATCGAACTCGGCGTAAGTATACTTCTCATTGTCATTAAGAAAGTGCAGGAACACCGTATCAGGCGATGTTGCCACGGCTTCTTTCCACAGCTCGAGTATGGTGTGTCGCTGCTCGGTTCTCCAGGCAGAATTGGTCATTAGCGCCCTATTCCTCTTAACACAAGCCGTTACGCCACCCAACGCCGTCGGGAATCTCATCGGATTTGATACGGCGAATTCAACCGTTAGGTTAACACGTGTGTAAAGTTAATCGCAAGAATACAGTCGCTCCTAGAGAGACAGATTCAACACTCAGTACATTTTTTGCAGGGCTGATAAGGGTTCTGTTATTATCTTCGAAGCGGATGAGCCGGGAATCTAGGCTTCCCAACCACTAATAAGCTGAAAACGATTATGGCATCCAATATCGAATCCACGGCAGAGCCAGAGAACGGCTGGTCAGCCCGAAGCCGTGCGACCCGCCAGAAGCTAATTGCAGCCGCCGCGAAACTCATCGTTGAAAAGGGCATTAACTCGGTGTCTGTCGTTGCTGTAGCCAAAGCCGCCGAAGTTACCCGCCCTGGGGCTTACTATCACTTCAAATCCCGCGATGCCCTGCTCGAGGCCGTACGCAAAGATACTGATCACCAACTGGTCAGAACCGTAGCCGGCAGTAAAGAAGACAAATACCTTTATTCACAGGCCGCAGAGTTTGCCGCAGAGGATCAGGACACCATCTATCTGCGCATTCAGAGACTGCTGGAACAAGGCACAGATGACGTCATCATACGCTTCCGAGAAAGGGGCCTTACCCGGGCAGCCCGTGAAGGCCTGGTGAAACCTGGCGTCGAAGCCGATATAGCTGCCATCGTTAGGGGTACCACTCTGGTTTCTTCTTTTCTGGCGGTATCTGAATTCAAGCAAAAGAGCCGTCGACACAAACAAGCCAAGCTTTTTGGCAAGGCCAATTACCAGCTGATGTTCGATGGTGCTTTGTTACCAGAAAAACTCAAAGACTGGCCAAAACTGCCCCGCTACTCTCACGACGGAGACGGTGCTGAAAAACCTGTGTCGACGAAAGACACGATCCGCGATGGCAGAAAAGCCAAATCTGTAGAGACCCGGGAACAACTGATGAAGACAGCCATGTTGCTTATGGCAGAAGTGGGGGAACAGGCTGTCTCCGTCTCTGAGGTGGCGCGCAGGGCAGGCGTCACGCGTCCGGGCGCCTACTACCATTTTAAGAAGAAGGAAGATCTTATTGCCGCTGTCGAGGAAAAACTCGACAAGGAACTCATCTACACGCTGGACCGCTCATTCGCTAGACGTGAGTCCTTCACAGATGCCTCCGATCTTAGCGCCGAAGACCTGAGCTTACTGAGAATCCGTATTCAACAAATGCTCAGGGATGGCGCTCGCAAGGATCCGCTTATTGCCCACTACCGCAAACTCTTCCGCTGGCACGCAAAGCACGGACATCTGCGCAAGGGTACAGACCCGGAAATGAGCGCCATCATTACCGCCAGCGCATCGCTGGTAGGTTTGTTCCTCGTTCTCAAAGGAGCGAATTCTGTCAAGGAGCGGGTAAAGCAAGCGAAACGCTTCCGCAAAACCTATATGACTTTCGTTTTCGAAGGCCTCTATACGGCAGCAGCTAAAGCGGAATGGCCACCGCCACCGGAACTGGACTAAACCCGCTCAAATACCGCAGCAAGGCCTTGACCGCCACCGATACACATAGTTTCGATACCGTATCGACTCCCCCGACGGCCCATTTCACGCAGCAGTGTCGCGAGGATGCGCCCCCCCGTTGCCCCTACCGGGTGGCCCAACGAAATGCCCGAACCGTTGACATTTAAACGCGCGAAATCGGCCCGCTCAAACCCCAGCGCGCGAGTACACGCCAGCACCTGCGCGGCAAAGGCCTCGTTGAGTTCGATCAGGTCTATATCGGATAACTTCAACCCCGCATTTCGCAGCGCCTTTTGTACTGCGGGCACGGGCCCAATGCCCATCCGTGCAGGCTCAACCCCCGCAACGGACCAAGACACCAGCCGACCAAAGGGCTTTAGCCCATACTGAGCTACCGCGTCTTCACTTGCCACAATACAAGCCGAGGCACCGTCGTTCTGGGTACTGGCATTGCCCGCGGTGACCGTAGCGTCGGGATCAGCACCTGCCCTAATCGCCTTGAGGCCTGCCAGAGCTTCCACGGTAGTTTCCCGGGGAGTCTCGTCTTGGGTCACGACGATATCGCCCTTGCGAGCGGGGACAGTGACAGGAATGACTTCGTCGTCAAACAAGCCCTGCTCTTGAGCGGCAATGGCTCGGCGCTGGGATTCCACCGCAAACATATCCTGCTCTTCACGGGGTATTCCATACTCGCTGCGCAGATTTTCTGCTGTTTCCAACATGCCACCGGCCACGGGATAGTTGACGCCACCCGCTGTGACGCGACCACGTGCTAAGGAATCCTGCAGTTCAAGTGCCGGCTCTTTTAGGCCCCAGCGCGCACGATGGGTAAAGAAAGGCGCGTTACTCATGGATTCAGCGCCCCCGGCTATCACGACATCAGAGCCACCGCTTGCTACCTGAAGATAGGCATAAATCAGCGCCTGTAAACCAGAGCCGCAGCGTCGATCGAGTTGCAATCCTCCTACCGTTGTCGGCAGGCCGGCATCCAGCGCCACCACGCGACCCAGTGCAGGTGCATCCATGCTGGAATAACACTGGGCGAAGAGCACATCCTCCACAGCCTCCCCGGGAAGCCCGGTTCTCTCCAGGAGACCCTTCACTACCGCGGCACCCAGGAATTGTGCCTCTAAGGGCTTGTAGGCGCCGCCGAACTTTCCTACGGGTGTCCGTACAGGTTCGCAGATATAGGTTTGACGAATTTTCATCTTTCTTGACCTGTGGTTCAGGCGGGCAGCATGGTGTCGCCACCATCAACCCTGAAAGTTTGACCGGTAATCCAGGCCGCTTCATCGGACGCCAGAAACAGGGCCATATTGACGATATCTGCAGTATCACCCAGCCGTTTCAGTGCCAATCCATTCACCACGTGGTCGAGAATCTCCGCTGGCACCTGCCGGGTAGCCTCAGTATCCGTGGGGCCAGGTGCGATAGCGTTGACCCGAATATTACGATCACCGAGTTCACTGGCCAGGCACATTGTCAGCCCCTGCACCCCCAGTTTGGCAATACCATAGTAACCCCCCTGTGCCTTCCAGGCTGCCGTAGACGATTGATTGATCACGCTACCGCCGCCCCTCTCCGCCATGGAACTCGCCACCGCCCGTGTCATGACCAGCGGACTGTGCATGTTCACTTTCATAATCTGGTAGTAGTAGTCGAGATCCACATCAAGCAGGGTTTCATAACGCATGCCATGAAAAATTGCTGCGTTGTTCACCAGAATGTCGATGCCTCCAAACTGCTCCCTTGCTAGGCTGGCAGCCGCCGCTGCGTCGCTTTCGGAAGACACATCGGTTTTCACAAAAACCGCCGAGTTTCCTGCCTGACAGATTTCGTCGGCAATCCTTTGACCGGCCTCTTCATTAAGCTCAGCAATAACCACTGATGCGCCCTGAGCGGCAAAGCGCTTGGCATAGGTTTCTCCTATGCCTTGGCCACCACCCGTAACAATCGCTACCTTTCCCTCAAATGACATCGCAAAACCCTCTCCCATGTTTAACTTGAACGTCTGATTAAGAAATTGATCTTCAGCCGCTGCTTACCAACTTCTGATCGTGAAGCCGTCCGATTTCCCCGGAAGACAACTGTAATAATTCAGATAGAACCTGGTCGGTATGCTCACCAAGGCCTGGCGCTCCCGTCACGTCCTTTCGATCTAGGCCAGTAAATTCAAGGGGGCTACCCGGCATGAGCATTTCCCCTATGCCCGCTTGCTCCCTGCGAACAAACAGGGGGTTCTCTGCAGAACATGCGGGATCATTTAGCACCATTTCCTGGGTACTTTGGTAACGACCCCAGCAAACATTTTGTGCCGAAAAGGCGGCATCGATCTCGCCAATGTTTCTGGATGCTGCCCAGGGTTGAATCAGCGCTGCAATCTCCTTGCGCGCCTCGTATCGATCGCCCTCACGACTGAAATCCAAGCCTCTTGCGTGGGCTAGCTGCTCCATTTTCGTCTCCAATTCTGTGGCCGAACAAAGTCCGCGCCACTGCTTGGGCGTGAGGCCAACGAGCATGAATTGAACGCCGTCGGCTGAGACAAAATCTCTCCCGAATGCACCGTATAGGTAATTGCCGGACCTCTCACGGTCAAAACCCAGTTCCGCCTCGGCGATAAAGCCCAGCGTACCCATGGTGGCCATGGCCACATCTTCCAGCGCGAGCTTGATGTGCTGCCCCTCTCCGGTCCGTCTACGATGCCGCTCAGCAGCCAATAATCCCGAGACGGCCATTTGTCCGGTAATACAGTCCCAAGCAGGTAGTACACTGTTTACAGGGCCCACATGGTCCTCTGGCCCGGTGAACATCGGAACACCTAGGGCGGGATTGACGGTGTAGTCGACGGCCGAGTCACCGTCGCGATTACCCATGACGGTCAGCTGGATCAAATCCTGCCTAGCCTCGCGCAAGCTGTCATAATCCAGCCAGCCCTTGGGTGGAAAATTAGTCAGCAGGATCCCCGCATCCTCCCCACTGGCACAAATGATTGATCTGGCAAGCTCCCGGCCTTCGGGCCGACGAATATCAATGGCTACGGAGCGCTTACTCTTGTTAAGACCCTGCCAGAAGAGGCTGGTATTGTCCTCGGTGACAGGCCAGCGTCGGTAGTCAAGCCCGCCCCGGATATCATCGATGCGAATTACTTCAGCCCCCATCTGCGCCAGTGCCAAGCCCGCAGAGGGCGCCGCCACAAAGGCAGAGACCTCAACCACCCGCAGACCCGCCAGAATACCCATCAGGAATGTCTCTCGCCCTTGTTCAGCGCATCTTGCAGCAGCTGCCGGGCGATGACCTTGAGGGCCAGTGTCTCTTCGGCACCCTCAAAAATAGACAGCACCCGGGCATCGATAAAGTAACGGCTTACCGCGGTCTCCTCGGCGTAACCCATGCCACCGTGTATTTGCAGCGCCTCCCGCGTAATCCACTCTGCAGACCGACAGGCAAATAACTTAACCAGGCTCGCCTCCATCTGCCCCTCGCCGCAGTCCAATAGCTCACCCACACGGTAGGTAAAGCAACGGCTGATAGCGACCTGAGCGGCCATTTTGGCGAGCTTCGCCCGGGTAAGCTGGTAGTCACCCAGATGAGCACCAAAGACCTTGCGGTTCTGGGAATAGCGAACCGCGGCTTTGAGAGCGGCACGCATCACACCTGACGCCCTAGCTGCGGTTTGGATTCGCCCGCCCGTAAGGCCGGCCATCGCGAGATAGAATCCCCTTCCCTGCCCCTCAGCTCCGCCTATAAGGTTCGCTTCAGGCACCCAGTAGTCTTCAAAAACAAGGTCATAGGAGTGCATACCCCGGTAACCTATTGTGGGAATAGACCTTCCCGTTAAACGACCCCCCGACTCCTGATCAAAACAAAACTCATGCTTATCGGTGCTTGGCTTCTCCACCAACAAGGCGCTCAGGCCCTTGTGTCCCAATGACCTGTCGGTATCGGTGCGCGCAATGACAAAGAGCAACTGTGCTTTGCCCGCAAAAGTGCACCAGGTTTTGGCGCCATTGAGCAACCAGCCCCCAGCGACCGGTGAGGCCTTGAGTGAAAGTCCTGCGACATCAGAACCATAATCAGGCTCAGTGATGGCAATGCCGCAGAGTTTTTCTCCAGACGCCACTTGGGGTAACCAGCGAACTCTTTGCGCTTCAGTGCCACCACTGAGCAGCGCTCTAGTCACGATCTCGGGGCGTGTAATCAGGCTGCCCGCAGCCGCCAGCGAGGCCTCCGATAAAGCCTCGGTGACGACGATCATTGAGGCATTGTCCGCATCGGCATCGGGGGCTGTGCCGCCGTACTGCTGGGGAACCGAGATACCAAATACGCCCATCTCTCCCAACGGCTTCAGAATCGCTTCCGGCACAGTCAGGTCTTGGCGATGAATGCTTTCAGCGAGGGGCTCGACAATATCAACAGCGAGCTTGCGAAAAGCCGTCTGCATCATCTCCTTATCATCGTCGAGTGTGACCTGGCCAACCTCGCCCTGCAGCTGAATGACCTCTTGACCTACCTCCGCCAGGTAAGCCGGCGCAAGCAGCGCTTGCATCGTCGAGCGCAATTCCCCCGCGCCGAAAAGCCGGTCAAAATCTTCTGGCTCGATCCCTAATACCGGCAACAAGGGTTCGAGCCGGGTTCTTATGGACTGCGCAGCACTGGCTATGTAGATTCCGCAAAGCCCCTGCTGCAACTCGGTAGCCGTACCGTTATAACTTTCCCATGCGACGCTGGCGGCCCGGTACTCGGCGTAAACCCATGCCAGTTCGTAGCTGGCAACCTGCTCTTGATCGAGGCGTTGTGGATCAAGTTTTCCGGCTATGCAGCAAGACCTCGCCAAATTCTCGGTCGCCTGTAAAATAAGGCTAGGGAATTTATCAAAGAAGCCCTTGAAGCCTGCGCTGTTATCAACATCAATCACTAAAGACTCTGCTCCCATGCTCAAAGGGCTTAGCCCAACTCTTCGAAGGGTATGTTTTTGTCCACCCGAATATCGCCCGGCAGCCCCAGAACGCGCTCGGCAATGGTATTGCGCAAAATTTCATCAGTGCCGCCGGCAATGCGATATCCCGCGGCTTCCAGCCAAGCCATGCGACTATCGGTGGTCCGCGAGATCGGGTGATCGGGATAGATCGCACCTGCGGGCCCACAAGCATCCATGATGCAAGCTGACTGTGTCTGTAACTTTCGTGCGATCACCAGTTTACTCAATGCGGCTTCGGGGCCGGGCAACTGCCCTTGGGACAGTCCAGTCAGGAGCCGCGCGTAGAAATTATTGATGCCGGACTCCGCAACATACCAATCGGCAATCTTATCGCGCACTCGAGGGTCATCGAGGCCAGATTCCCCATCATCGAATTCCCGCCGCAGGAACCGCACTGTATCTTCGAGGGAAGCACCGCCCCCGGAGGCTTCGGTCACCGCAAAGCGCTCCTCCATCAAGGTTGCAATGGCCACCTGCCAGCCGCCGTTGATTTCGCCCAGGCGGGAGGCATCGGGAATGCGAACATCGGTGAAGAAAACCTCGCAGAATTCACCCCCGCCAGCTGCCTGCTGGATTGGCCTTACTTCCACACCAGGCGCCTTCATATCGACAAAAAAGTAGGTCATGCCCCGATGCTTGGGCACAGACGGGTCAGTGCGCGTAATGATGACCCCGTAATCGGAGATGTGGGCCCAAGATGTCCAAATTTTCTGACCATTGAGCACCCAGTCGTCGCCGTCACGAAGGGCACGAAGTCGAATGCCTCCTAGGTCGGAGCCGGCCGCCGGTTCAGAAAAAAGCTGGCACCAGATTTCCTCGCCTCGCAGAGCGGGTATCAGATAACGCTGCTGCTGCTCCTCTGATGCAAACCGGCGCATTACGGGAATCGGCATGCCCACGCTGATACCAAAAAAGACGGTGGGAAAATCGTACTGTCCTTCCTCCTGATCGTAGATCACCGCCTGCATGGGGGTACCACCCATGCCACCCAACTCTCTAGGCCAGGTGACTTTTGCATAACCCTTATTAGCTTTTCGGGCTTGAAAAGCCCTGCCGAGCGCCAGCTGCTGATCCATGGTCAAATCACCGTGCTGCGACAGGTCGTACTCTACGGCCTGCTCAGCCAACCAGCCTCGCACTTCTGCACGAAATTCAGCTTCCTCGCGGGTATCTTCAAAATCCATAGTTTCTCCAGCAAAGTCGCCTGCACCGCGATAGGGTGTCAGGCCACCTTGCGTTCAAATTCAGCGGTAATTTGCTTCTTCCACATTCCAAGATCGCCTATTAACAGCGCCAGAGAACGGGAACGGCGTAAAAAGAGGTGGCAATCTGCCTCCCAGGTAAAGCCCATACCACCGTGTACCTGGACATTTTCTGCCGCGGCGTGTTCATAGGCTTCGGTCGCACTTACCCGAGCGACAGCCGCTGCAAGGGGCAACTCATCGGAGCCGGAAGCCAAGGCCCAGGCGCCGAAATAAGCATTGCTGAGTGCCAGCTGATTACCGACATACACATCTGCCAGCTTGTGTTTGATGGCTTGGAAGGACGCAATGGGTCTGCCAAAAGCATGCCGCTCAGTCGCAAAATCAATGGCGCTCTGGAGGCAGGCTTCAGCGCCCCCTACCTGCTCAAAAGCAAACAGTACCGCGGCAGCGTCGAGCACGGCCCTGAACACTGCCCAAGCACCGTCGCCCGCCTCGCCTAGGGGCTGAGACTCGGCGCCTTCAAAGACGAGGGCCCCCTGTTTTCTAGTGGGGTCGATGGAGTCCAGCGATCGACGCTGCACGCCATCCTGCGCGAGGTCGACGAGACACAGACAGGGCTCATTGCGCTCATTAACGGCCAATACTACCGCGGCATCGGCAATCATCGCATCCGGCACCGGCCACTTTTCTCCGTGTAGCCTACCCTCCTCGAAACGCAGTTTAATGCGACCGGGGACGGGGAAGCCCAAACCCTCAGCGAAGGCAAGCGTGCCAACAGTGGCTCCAGCAGCGACTCCTGCCAATACAGCCTGTCGCTGCGCCTCGTCACCCCCTCGGAGTACGGCCTCACTGAACTGATAAACCGTGGACGAGAACGGTACTGGCGCCAGTGATCGCCCCAACTCATGGGCCATAGTGCAAAGCTCCAGGTAACCTAGGCCAACACCACCATACAGTTCCGGAATCGCTATGCCTGCCCACCCCAAGTCGAGCATTTGCTGCCAAACAGCTTCGGAATGAGACATGCTGCTGTCGTTAAGCACCGCTCTAGCCACTGACAGCCCGCTACGATCAGATAGAAAACGTTGCACTTCGATCTGCAGCGCTTTCTGCTCATCTGAGAAATCAAAATTCACTACTGAATACCACGGCCCATCGTTGCTGCTGCCAAATCTGGAGATTGTATTTAGCTTATCACCACTGTAAAGTTTCAACAAGACGCTATCAGCAGAGACAACAAACCGTCGCCTCTCGCTAAAACCAGCAGCCCGACCCGTGTGGACACCCGATGCAAGAAGTATGGATTATTGATGCCGCCCGCAGCCCTCGCGGACTGGGTCGCCCCGACAAGGGCAGCCTGGCGCAGGTGCACCCTCAGCGCCTGCTCTCCCAGATACTGACCGCTATCGCCGAACGCAACCAGCTGCTCACGGATGATATTGAACACGTCATTATGGGCTGTGGTAACCCAGCGGGCACTCAGCGCGGTGACATCGCCCGGATGGCGGCGCTGGACGCAGGCTGGATGCGCAGTAGCGGTACAACGGTAGATCACTTTTGTGGCTCCAGCCTTATGGCGACGTTATTCGGTGCCAATTGCATTAGTACGGGCATGCATGATCTGGTGATAACCGGTGGCGTTGAGATGATGTCTCTACCCGACAAGCCCAATATGGCTACCGATCA
>ERZ1046876.1775-NODE-1775-length-13855-cov-4.386377_pt1 | contig 13855 bp, 4 predicted proteins | sample MGYA00383094_ERZ1046876 | MGnify/ENA primary metagenome ERZ1046876 (study PRJEB29581, sample SAMEA5548364) | metagenome | biome: marine; feature: coastal; material: water | depth 50 m | study: Short-term variability in the microbial, nano- and picoplankton...
TAGTGATATTGATGCGGCTGATGTGCTTGAGGGTATTACGGTCACGACGTTGTCATCGGTTGGCACGCTGGCACTAAACGAAACAACGATGACCGCCGGCCAGACCATCAGTCACGATGATATTTTTAACGGCGGGCTGACATTCACCCCGCTAGCCGATGACAATGGCATTGGCTACGACAGCTTTACTTTCACCGTCAATGACGGTGATGTTGACTCAGCTAACCAGGCCACGCTGACCATTGATGTCGCGGCAGAAAACGATGATCCGGTCGCTACTAACGATAATTACATAATTGACTTTGGCCAATCATCGTCCGGAACCGACAATTTATTGCAGAATGATTTTGATGCAGACTTTGACACCTTAGTGATGGATCAAACCCCGGTTACCAGTGTAACCAACGGTGAACTCTCTCTCTCGTCAGTTGGTGAATTCGCTTACACGCCGAATTCGGGTTTTACGGGTAACGATAGTTTCGTCTATAGAGTGTCTGACGGTAATGGCGGCACTGATACCGCAACGGTCACGATTGCAATTGTCGAGCCCGGAGTGTTCGAGGCGACATCAAGCGGTGCGTATAATTCAGGCGGGACCTGGGATCAGGGCACTGTGCCCGATTTAAATGCTGCAGTGCTCCTCAACGATGTCGTGACAGTAACTCAAAGCGAGAGCGGCGGTTTGGCTGACAATGTCAATTTAAGAGTCGCCGGCGCTGAGCTCATAGTAAGCGGTGGTTCCCTCGATGTTGCTACTATCGTGGAGGTCGGTGCAGGAACTACGTTAACAGCGAGTGGCGGTGCCTTAACAGTGGGCACCTCAGTTAATAATCTGGGATCAATACAAGTAAATGGTGAGTCTTCTAATTCCACACTCACTGTATCAACGAATCTGCAGAATTTCAGCACAGGCACGATAGTGCTGGATACAGCATCAACCTCAAGTGGTGCGACAACGCAATTGCTGGAGGTTAGCACGTCGGGTGTTCTCTACAATCAGGGCGTAATTACCTCGAGTGATACCGGAGGTATGGGAGGCACCCGTACTATTAGCGCGGAAATTGATAACAGTGGCTTTATTGATATCACGGCTGATCTGAAAATCACTAATTCAGGTTTTGTGCTCGATAGTCGCCATGGAACAATTAATGTTGATGCCGGTAAGAGCTTGGAAATTTCAAACGGCAGCCTAGTTTTCGGTGAGGGCAGCGCCTTAACGGGTAACGGATCAATCGAGTTCACAGGTACTGTCGACGTGCAAGTCAATGGTGTGCTTTATCTGCAAGACGAAATGCCATCGTTGGTCTCTCCCTTGGGTACAGTCGATTACACCGGTCTCGGAATTTTAGAAATTGATTCAGGCGCTGAGCTCGTATTGACTAACGATACTATTAGCGTGGATTACGATAACTACGGCACTATCAAGGCGGTTGATGCAGGGAATCAAGTTACCAGTAACTTTTCGCAGAACTACCAAAACATTGTTGTCGATGCTGTTTCGGAAAACGCGGAACTGAGCTTTTCTAATGGTTTTTCATCATCCGGTACGATGACTCTGGACGCAAGCGCCAGCAGTGTTTTCTTTTCTAAGGTTAAGATTCTGAGTGGCGCGTTGAATAACACGCCCCTTGGCACCATCCGCTCAACTGACACAGGTGGTTCGGCCACAACCGCCAGCCATGTGATTGAAGGTGATGTGAACAATGCCGGCCTGATCGATGCCGATGCGAACCTGAGCTTCAACCTAGCAAGTACATATACCTTAGATAGTCAAGGTGGAACGATTGACGTCAGCGCAGGCAGTAATGTCTACATTGACAACGGTACACTAGCGATCAACAGTTCAACTGACTTGAAGGGGCAGGGAAGAATCGCGTTTGAAGGTGTCAGCGTGCTAGACATCGTCGGATCCGGTTTTAAATTGAAAGGCGATGAACCTTTCCTAGATTTTTTTGTTGGAACAACGACCTTTACCGGATTAGAGTTGACCATTGGTCGCGACGCGATGCTCGAGATTGGATCCGGCGAAGTATTTAATAACACCGAAATAGATGTTCAGGGTCAACTGACAATAGAGGGGGAAAATAACTCTGCCCTAGCAATTACGACTGTCGGACACACTGGGCTACTGAAATTGGATGCTATTGGTAACACGGACGCTGAGTTTTCTTCCAGCTCGACTATTACTAATAGCGGAGAACTGATTCTTGACCATACGGTGGGTGGTACAGGAACTGTTGTACTAACAGCAACCGGTGGTCTCATTAATACCGGAATGCTGTCCTCGCAGGATAGCGCCGGTGACCTTGTCAGCCCCCACACAATTAGTGGCGAATTGGATAACACGGGAATCTTGACTGTAAACCATGATCTCGACATTCAAGGCGGCAGCGCGGACAACCACGTTAACGGTTCAGGTTCGGTTTCGGGCGGTTCTATAAACATTGCGGCAAATAAAACGCTAAAGTTTTTGGGTGCTTCATCAAGCTTTAACAACAACGGTGGTCTGATTCAAGGCGCAGGGACACTTGATGTCAGTGAGATAGCGTCTTTTGATGCAAGCGGTGACATTGCGCCGGGAGGCATTGGCAATGATCCGGCGACGTTGACCATCGACAATGCTGGTGGTTTTTTTAACGCCTCGAGCACGGTAAATTTATATTTCGATGTGGCAAGCACGAGCTCGGCCGATAGGCTGGTTTTTACTGGCGATTTCGACACTACTGACACGGTTTTTGATGTCAATTTTTTGCCCGGGCATGATTTGCAAGCGAGTACCATTGATACCAGCGAAAAGATTACGCTGGTGGAAGCTTCTGCTGTGCTCGCTTTTTCTAGTATCAATGTCGATACCAACTTGGCGGCTGGCTACGATGTTATTGCGTACAGTGAAAACACTTCAACCGAAAGCACCTCTGGAACCTTTACTGGGCCGTTAGTTGTAGAGATCACTGAAAGCTTCGATAAAACCTTTGATGGCTCGATAGACAGCGACCTTGGTACCGCTGATAATTATGTTGAAAATGCCTTGCCGCAGAGTGCGGACGACATCTTAATTGGCGGAACCGGATCTGCAACAATTTCCTCGGCCCTTCTTATTAACTCGTTTTCTCTTGAAGATTCAGCAAGTCTGTCCGTTGCTGAGAGCGTCACTACAAGCGGATCTTCAAGAACTAACAGTTCGACCACGCTAACTCTCGATGTGGGGGCCAGCGTCAACTCCAGCGCCTTGCTTGTTGTCGACGGCACACTTAACTGGAATGCCGGTTCGTTGTTAGGTAGCGGCATGCTTGATTTGAATGGCACCACTAATATCATTGTTGAGAGTGGTACAGCGCTTAATAAAGCGCTTGAAAACAGTGGTGCGATCAACATCAGTAGCGGGGGCAGTTCTTCGTTTGGAGGCACGGGTTCTATTCTCAACGAGACTCAGGGAACAATTGTTGCGACAGGCACAATCGATATTGCTCCAGCCATCAGCAACTATGGAACATTTAGTGTTGTTGCCAATAATGGTGAGAATGGCGATGTTCTTTTCGAGAACACTTTTACAAACTACGGTACGTTAGTAGTTGATGACCTCGATGTAACTCAGCTGAGTTCGACGCTAACTTTTCTGAATGCTGACCTGCTGAATGATGGGGTTGTCAGCTTTGATGATTTTTCCGGTGATGGCGGAAGTCGGACATTAGCACTTCAGGGTTTTTCAAGTATTTCAAATCCCGGCACGATTAACGTCAAGAGTCCAACGACCATAGATCTTGCAGCGTTAAGTACCTTCGACATTCAGGGTGGCAACGTTGATATTGCCGCAGGAGAGACACTAACTATACTGGGCGTAACGGAAACGAACAGTAGCACAACGACCACTTCTGCGGTCATTGTTGATGAAGGCACCCGGATAACAGGTTCTGGCACACTAGACGTTGCTCTTGACACGCGCATCGATCTCGATGGTGACTTTACGCTCAAGGCTGGACCCACGGTTTTGCTCGGTTCAGACGTCCTTGTCGATGGCATAGGGTTATATAGCCTTAGCAACGAAGGTACGCTCCACTTTGACGGAGATGATATCTACATCAAAGCAGACCTGTTGATAAAGGACACGGGAGTCCTAAATATTACTGGTGGTCAGTCAGCCAACGCAATTGATGGCCAGTTAAAGAATGATGGTGTTGTCACGCTGGATTTGACAACCGTTACGAGTAATACCTTGAAGGTTACCAATAGTAATGCCGCAGCGCCGGGACTATTTACAAACAACGGTCTTTTTGAAACTGCAGATTCAGGCGCGCTTGGTGGTAGCGGGATACTTGAGGCCGAAGTAAAGAATTTCGGGGTGATCGATGTGACGACTGACCTGTTGGTTGATGGGGCTATTGGTGATGTAACCCATGCCAACAGCGGTACGATAAAGATTCAATCAGGGGTAACCTTGACGATCGGTTCGAACGACGTACTAGATAATCAAGGAGCCATTACTGGCGGTGGCACACTGGATGTCTCCGGTGTAAGTTCTTTTGTCAGTGAGGGCCAAATTGAAGCCGGCGATGGAAGTGCTACAGGCATCCTGACCATTAACGGTGCAGCTACCTTTACAGAAAATTCTGAGCTTGTTTTTAAGTTGGATGGCACAACGAAAGATTCAGAATATGATGCGCTGAATTTTACTCAGGGTACCACGACGCTGGGGGGACGCCTACGTATCAAACCAACCTTTGCGCCAACGGTAGGAGCAACTTTCGCGATTATCACGGCAACCACCCTTGCTGAAGATTTCTCGGAGATACAAGGTCTCGATTTTAGTACCAGTGTCGTACTGGATTACCAGCAAGACGGAAGCGATCTGAATCTCGTGGCGGTCGCGGTTACGCCAGGTTTTGTGGGGACTGCTGCTAACGACATTCACACCGCTACTGCTGCGGTAGAGACCATTACAGGCGGCGCTGGCGATGATCAAATTTTAGATGTAAGTTTAGATGACGTCGTTTACGGTCAGGACGGAGATGATGTAATAGAGGCTGACTCTACTTTCAATCGGATTGACGGGGGTGACGGAGTTGATACGCTAGTTCTCGCTGAATCTTTAAACTACACCACTAGTTTTATTCCGGCACATTTCATTGACCACATCGAAATTCTCTCGCTCGAGGGTAATGGTGCGCAGACTATTCAGCTTGATACCGCGTCGATAGCCCAGATTGTCGATGGCTATAACGAGTACATCGGCGCTAATAATAATTTATTTATCTTGGGTGACGAGGGAGACATTGTTCAATTGAGTGGAAATTTTGTTTTTGATACTTCCATCCACCTTGATCCCCAAGATAACGGCGTCGGGGAACGCTTTTCTATCGTCGAATCGACGAGCGAAGGGGTAGCACTATTGGTGGATGAGTCCGTCAGGCTCGAAGTAACGAGTAATGACTCAATTGCCTCTTTGATTGTGTTAGGTGGTAGCGCTGCTGAAACGATAACGGGCAGTGAATTCGACGACCATCTAGACGGTCGTCTTGGAAACGATACTGTTGACGGTGGGGCTGGCGCAGACTCTCTTTATGGGGGCACAGGGAATGACCAACTAGATTACGACGCGCTTGATACAATTATTGATGGTGGGCTCGGACTTGATACGCTCGTAATTGAGACATCGGTCGACCTAACGGGGCTTGATAATCTTGACGGTATCGAAGTGCTGGATCTGACTGATGGGAATACTAACAGCGTATCACTAGATATCGATGATCTTTTAAATTGGGTTAAGGGCGACGCGCTTGATATTGGTAGCGTAATGGATGGTATACCTAAATTAGTCATAACTGGCGACAGTAACGATAACGTGACATTAAACGGTCAGGATTTGTCAAATATCTCCGGCTCCCTACCGGAAGGCTTGACCTCTGACTTCATTGTCAAGACTGACCCAATTGGAGACGGCAACGACTACATCTCTTTTTTCAATACGGCTAACACGGCGCATTTGTTGGTGAATGCATTATTAGTCGAGCAAGCGACGCTCAGTTGATGGTGGACGGTTGTGCGTATCAGCGAACGTATCAATTGGCCTACTTTTGATGATCCTCCGCTATCAACATCAGCCGCTGTGCGGACTCAAACCCAATCAATGCCTCGAATGGCGTTGATCATCATTTGAACCGCCATCATGACAAGCAGCATGCCCATCAGGCGTTCTACGGCGGTCAGTCCCCGGCGTCCCAAGACTCTGTGGAGCGGTGCCGAAGTGAGCAGGATGATTGCGGTACCTAACCATGCTGCGGATATTGCGATAAACAGTGGCAACATTGCTTGATTGGTGGTCATAAGCATGAGCACGGCGAGACTCGACGGGCCGGCTATCGCGGGAATCGCCAGAGGCACAATCAGCGGTTCACCTTCCAGCGGATCGCCAAAAACACCTTGGGGTGTCGGGAAGATCATTCGCAGTGCAATCAGGAACAAAATAATACCGCCTGAAATAGAAATGGCTTCCTGCGACAAGCCTAAGAAATCGAGTATATAGCGTCCGGCGAAAAGATAGATGAGCAAGATAAGATATGCGATAAGCAATTCGCGGCCGATTACTTTTAAATGACGTTCCGGTGGCACGCTTTTCAGTACGCTCATAAAAAGCGGTACGTTTCCCAGAGGGTCCATAATTAAAAAGAAGACTAAAGTTGTTGAGATTATCTCAAGCCACATGGTGGGTAGATTCATGACGTGTATTGCTCCTGTGCTTTAGATGCTCTTTTGTCCAGCACACGCCTGACCTCGCTGTGTTCAGCCTCGTTGAATTGAAATCTGAGAAAGAGTAACGCGCCGATCAAATAGCAGGAAAATGGCAGCAGCGAAAAAAGTGCACGAAGCGCAAATTTAGCTTCTTCTGTTTGCGCCACATTTGGCTCAAAGCCGGAAAACTGTAACACCCAACCGACGATCAATGCGGTTATAGCCGCTGAGGACTTCCGCACCAGATTCCAGACGGCGAGGTATGCTCCTTCTTTTCGCTCGTGGGTGAGGTATTCGTCGTAGTCAATGATGTCAGCTTTGATAGCCGGGGCCACCACGAGCCCACAACCAGACGACAGACCGTGACAAAAAGCAAGAATCCATAACAAATTGAAATGTTCAAGCGCAAAGAAATAGCCTAAAAAAGTAGCAGAAGCTAGAAACATCGCGGCAGTCCAGATTCTTTTTTTGCCAAACTGTTTTGCCAAACGAATCCAAAGAGGGGTGAACACGAACTGCGGTACGGTGTAGACCAGTAAGATAGAAACCATAAATGCTGAGCCGGACATCGGTAATTGATCTTTCGGGATGACATACTCCACAAGATAAGGGACCAGAACTCCGATGACCGCACCACCGAAAGTTTCAATGCCGAAGACGATAAGCAGTAGCAGAGCATGCGGGTTTTTGAATACATCGACGATCGATTTATAGATATTACTAGGGCCGCGACCCTGATAATCCTGACGTTCAGGCAGATTGTATGTTGACCATAGGATCATCGCTGCAACGAAGGTGCCTGCAAAAACGGAAAGGTAAAACGCAAAAGTGCGCTTATCCTGAGCCTCACCCATAAAATACAGCGCGGCCAGACCAAGAACCGCGCCGATGGCTGTGAACATGTGTGAGTAGCCGAATAGCCGGGTGCGTTCGTGATAGTTGGGTGTCAGTTCAACGCCTAACGCGCCATGGGGAATGTAAAAGGCAGTACTGGCCGTTTCGTAAACCAATAGTGCGAGTGCCATCCACAATATGACCATCGTGCCGGTCAGCATGGATGGAGGTGACCATATCATTATAAGGCCCACCCCCATTGGCACTGCCGAATAGAATAACCACGAACGTCTGCGACCCAGTGGAGATCTGGTTCTGTCAGACAGATAACCGACCATTGGATCCGAGAAACCATCCCATATACGCGATGCGGCAATGAGCGTTCCCATCGCTGCAGGTGCGATCAGTAGCACATCGGTTGAAAATTTCATTAAGTAGACGCCAAAGAGCGTAGCCATGATACCCATCGCCACTCTCGGCAGGGTATAGACCCAGATAAGCGCTAAGGAAAGATGCTCATCTGTTTGCTTGGCCAGTGATTCTTTTAATGACTGTTTCAATCCGATTTTCACCGTTAATTTGTCGCAGTGGAGATACACCGCGAGCGATATTATAAGAGCACTTTTTTGGGTATCTGTACATTCAATAGATGTGACACTGTTTTATCACGCCATACACCGATCTATCGCTATCAGCTTCCCGTCGGTGAGTGAAGAGAGTCAAATAGCACTCGTGGTTGTATGCAGTGGGCTATATTCACTTGCGAAAGCAATAAGTTTGACGATTTGGGACGAAACGAGCGAATAATCAGGCGTGCAGCTGATCTAAACTTGTAAATCGCACGTAAAATGTCCATTATCTGCGACCGAAAATACGACCAATAAATCATCACGAAAGCGGAACAGAGACTCTCCCTTAGTCGTCTCCTTCAAATATCCGAATTCAGTGAGAAGATAATAAAAACATTGTTTGACGGTTGATAACTATCTTCTCGGCATATTACGCCGTAGGTTTATAGGAGTACATCTTGAGCACCAAAAATATTGTCGCTGTGTTAATCGCGATAGCCATGGGAATCTGGCTTGTTTCAGGAGAAATGGGATCTAATCTCGCGATTGCTGCGGAAGAGGATGAAATACAGCCATCGGATGACCAAACGCCATTTGTGCGTGGCATCGAAAGTGTCGCAACGACAAGAAACCTGTATTTAGAAGTCCGGGCGCAAACCGAAGCGAACCGCATGGTTCATGTAAAGTCGGAGGTTGCGGGCGTCGTCGAGGCACTCCCTGGCTTGAAGGGTACGCATGTGAGCGCGGGTGACCTGCTTTGTAAAATCGCAGTCGACACCCGGCAGAGCGATTTAGATGAGGCTCGTGCATCACTCAAAAGCATGCAGCTTGAATATAACGGTATCATCGATCTCAAGCAGCGTGGTCTCCAGTCTGAGATAAACGTGTCACAGGCCAGAGCTAAGCTTGAGGCAAACAAGTCGCGGACGAAACGCGCAGAACTAGCACTCATCAAAACTGAAATTCGCGCGCCGTTTGCTGGCGTCGTAGAAACGCAGCAGGTTGAAATCGGAGACTTTTTGGCAACCGGGCAAGTTTGTGTCACGCTGATGGAAATAGATCCTATGCTTGCGGTAGGGCAGGTCGCGGAGAAAAATATTAATAGGCTAGCGTTGGGTGACCGCGTTGAAGTTGAGCTGATTACCGGCGACGCTTATGTGGGGGCAGTCAGTTTCATCGCTCGAGCGCCCGATTCTACGACGAGAGCATATCCCGTTGAGGTTACCGTTGCAGACCCCGATCAAAACATTCGAGTTGGCATGACGGCTCAAATGAGAGTGCCTACGGGGTCGGAGTTTGCGCACTTGATCAGCCCAGCTTCACTCGTTTTGAACGACGAGGGTTTAGTTGGCATTAAAATTGTAGAAGACAGCGTTGTTCGTTTCGTTCCGGTCAATATCGTTGGGGAAGATCCTGGCGGCGTTTGGGTGGGCGGAGCGCCAGAACGTGCACAGATCATCACGGTTGGACAAGAGGATGTTTTTGAGGGCCAGGTGGTAAGGATTAGTTTGTTGCCCATCAATGCCCTTGTTAGTTTGAGCAGGTAGACGTAGCTACCTGTCGCCATCGCTAGTGCCCTTTCAAACAGATCCAAGGCTCCTCGGAGCCGCGATCTGAATCAGGAAAAACTTCATGTCGAGCTATATCGCTAACTGTATTGGCCGTTCGCGTACAATTATTTCATTACTGATCGTCATCATGCTAACTGGTGTAGCTTCCTACATCGCCATTCCGATCGAATCTGAGCCAGACGTTACGGTGCCGGTGATCGTCGTCACCATTCCCCACGAAGGTATCTCTCCGGAAGATGCAGAGCGATTACTTGCGAGACCAATGGAGCTTGAGTTAAAGACGATCGAAGGCATAGAAGAATTGAGTTCTTACTCTGGTGAAGCGTCAGCGACGATCGTCATCGAGTTTGATTACAGTTTTGATCCGGATCAGGCTGTTATTGACGTTCGCGAGGCAGTAGACACTGCCAAGGTCAAGATTCCGACCACCGCTGAAGAGCCAATCGTCCGGGAAGTTTCAGTCTCCGACTTTCCCATGATTACGATTACGTTGGGCGGCGATAACGTGCCTGACCGAACGTTATACAGATTAGCGAGAGAGTTGAAAGAAGAGCTTGAAGGGTTGCCTGAAATCCTCGAAGCGAACATTAACGGCGATAGGGAGGAACTGCTGGAGGCAGTGGTTAATCCGGCTCAACTCGAAGCATACGGCGTGAGTAATGAGCAGTTAATACAAGCCGTTGCGAGAAATAACCGGCTGATCGCAGCTGGGGCAGTAGACACAGGTAAAGGAAGCTTTTCGGTCAAAATACCGAGTGTGATCGAGAGCACTCAGGACTTGATGTCGATACCTCTTATTGCAACCAGCAGTGGCGTGGTCACCCTAGGAGACGTAACTGAACTACGGCGTACGTTCAAGGATGCTCAAAGCTACACCAAAGCGAACGGCGCCCACGCGGTTGCAGTCGAACTCTCGAAACGTAAGGGCGTTAGTCTGGTAGATGCAATCAACCGGGCGAAAGTCGTCGTTGAAACCCTCAAAAAAGACTATCCCTCAACCGTCGAAGTTGGATACATGGCCGACCAGGCACCGTCAACGATTGAGCAAATCAATACGCTACAGGGAAATATTTCCACTGCAATGTTTCTTGTTCTCACCGTTGTTGTCGCTGCGGTTGGACTTCGGTCAGGCATTCTTGTCGCACTGGGCATACCTTTTTCATTCCTGTTTGCATTTATCATCGTCAACCTAATTGGCTTTACTTATAACTTCATGGTGATGTTTGGTATGTTGCTTGGGTTAGGTATGTTGATTGATGGTGCGATAGTCATCGTCGAAATGGCCGACCGAGAGATGAGCAACGGCATGAGTCCAAAAGACGCTTATGTCTACGCAATCAAAAGGATGTTTTGGCCTGTTATTGCTTCTACTGGCACGACGCTGGCCGCTTTTCTGCCGCTCATGTTCTGGCCTGGCGTCGCGGGCGGTTTTATGCGCTATCTACCTGTCACTGTGTTCGCAGTACTTGTTGGGTCAGTCACTTATGCACTGCTCTTCGCACCCGTATTGGGTGCATTGATCAGTAAGGCGAAGGCACCTTCCGAGAAGCTAAGCAACAGTCAGCTCATTGATGCTGGCCGGTTTAGTGAAGTAACAGGGGTGCTCCGTTATTACGCTGCGTTGCTACGTTTTACTACCAGCCACCCACTGATTGTTATCGCCATTTGTTTTGTTACATTGTTCGGTATCATCAATTGGTACGGCGAAGCTGGTCACGGTTCTCAGTTTTTCACTGACGTTGACCCAACATTTACTGGTGTAAACGTTTCCACTAAAGGCAATTTTTCTGCCTTAGAGCTTCGCGAAATTGTCTCCGATGTTGAACAGCGAGTGATGGATCAGGGTAACTATCACACAATTTACACTCGCTCTGGCGAAGGCGGTATCAGCTTCGGCGGTGGCGGAACAACGGGCGATCGCGTCGGTGGCATGTTTATCGAAATCGCTGACAGACATGAACGGGAGATTACTGGTTGGGACGTCGAAGACAGCTATCGCTCGGCGATACAGGGTATCCCTGGCGTTACGGCTGAAATTCAAAAAATGGAAACCGGTCCGCCCGTTGGTAAGGCGATTCAGATACAGGTTACTGGCGCTGATCTTGATATCATCGCAAGAGAAACGAAAAGAATTAGAGCTTTTTTGGAGACGATGGATGGGCTTGTGAGTATCGACGATACTTCTCCGGTCCCAGGAATTGAGTGGGAAGTCAATGTCGATCGCGCGAAGGCGGCGATGTTGGGTGCCGATGTGGCGAGTGTTGGTGCTGCTATTCAATTGGTAACAAACGGCGTGTTGGTGAGTAAATACAGGCCCGACGATGTTGATGACGAAGTAGACATTCGCGTACGTTATCCAGAGAGCATTCGGTCGATCATGCAGTTGGATCAGTTACGGGTTTCTACCAACGAAGGACAAGTGCCGATCAGTAGTTTTGTGACCCGGGATGCCAAGCCAAAGGTGAGCACAATTTTTCGGCAGAACGGCAAGCGTAACATGTTCGTTCGCGCAGACACGGCTGCTGGTGTGCTCGCAACAGACAAAGTGGCAGAGATCGAGCAGTGGATGAGCACCGCGGATCTCGACCCTTCCCTTGATATTATTTTCAGGGGAGCTAACGAAGAGCAAGACAAGTCTCAAGCATTCTTGGCTACAGCATTTTCTCTCGCGTTGGCGTTGATGGCGATACTTTTAGTGACGCAATTTAATAGTTTCTACCAAGCGTTTTTAATACTTTCTGCGGTGATAATGTCGACTGTGGGCGTACTGTTAGGGCTCATACTGCTAGAGCAGCCATTTAGTTCAATAATGACGGGGGTAGGCATCGTTGCGCTGGCTGGCATCATTGTGAATAACAATATCGTTCTCATTGATACGTTTAATTACCTCCGCCACAAGCACCCAGAGTGGGACATGGCTAGGGTTATTATACAAACCGGATGTCAGCGTCTCAGACCAGTGTTCCTGACAACGTTTACCACTGGGTTCGGCTTACTCCCCATGGCCAGTGGCGTGTCGATTGATCTGATTGGTCGGCAAATCGAGATGGGCGGACCTGTGGCATCATTCTGGTTGCAACTCGCATCCGCGATTGTTTCGGGTTTATCCTTCGCCACCCTTTTGACTCTGATAGTGACGCCAGCGATGCTGATGGCGCCTTACGCGGTGCGCGATTTGTGGCAGAAATTTACGGGGCTTTTCTCTAAGAAGAACACTGATACACCTGTTGCCGCTTAAACAGCGTCACGGTCAGGAACTGACTCCACAGGACGCGATATCAAACCTTTTTCATGATCCTGTGGCCGGGGTCGTGAGCTTTTGTCCATTAGCGTAAGGCCGCGTGATGTCCTTACATTGTTGCGTGTGCTAGTTGCCCCGATATTAATAAGTCTCGCCAAAATCGCTGCGTTTTTATTTTCTTTTTCCTATTATACGGACCATTCTCACAGGACACGCCACTGCGCCAAAGCTGAGATTGGCTCGTCCTATCTCATCGAGTTGCAGCTTCACGCTAACTCCCTTACCCTGACACGACTTTGAACAAACAACCACACGGACCGATTGGCCGAAGGCGGATAACACGATGGACGAGTTAGCCTATTTAGATGCTACCGCTTTGGTAGAGAAAATTAAGTCTAAGCAAATTAGTAGTGCAGAACTCCTAGAACACTTTGTTGCCAGAATGGAGAAGTATAATCCGGAGATTAACGCGATTATTGTAACTCAGCTGGAAAAGGCACGTGCTCGAGCAAAGCAAGCCGATGAGGCATTAGCCCGAGGTGAGGATTGGGGTCCGCTGCACGGTCTGCCCATGACGGTAAAAGAGTCCTACAATATTGAAGGTCTTCCAACGACGTGGGGTAACCCGTTACTTAAAAACAATATTGCAAGCGCTGATGCTGTCGCGTGCGAGCGTTTGCAAAACGCGGGCGCAGTGATATTTGGCAAGACTAATGTGCCTATCTTTCTGGCCGATTTTCAGAGCTATAACGAGGTTTATGGCACAACCGGGAATCCCCATGATCTGAGTCGGACGCCGGGCGGTTCTTCTGGTGGCTCAGCCGCGGCGCTGGCAGCAGGACTCACAGGGCTAGAAATGGGATCGGATATTGGTGGTTCGATACGTAATCCTGCGCACTACTGCGGCGTTTATG
>ERZ1046876.1776-NODE-1776-length-13848-cov-8.832306_pt1 | contig 13848 bp, 10 predicted proteins | sample MGYA00383094_ERZ1046876 | MGnify/ENA primary metagenome ERZ1046876 (study PRJEB29581, sample SAMEA5548364) | metagenome | biome: marine; feature: coastal; material: water | depth 50 m | study: Short-term variability in the microbial, nano- and picoplankton...
GACGTTAGAAGTTTCAACTAAAGAATTAACTAATGCCTTAGACGACCCCTCTGATCACGGTTTGATCGTTACGAGAGAAGTTTCTGATATAAACAAAGCCGATGTATACATTATTACAGTTCCAACTCCAATAAATGAGAAACATCAGCCTTTACTTATACCTCTTCAAAAAGCATGTGAAACTGTTGGAAGTGTTCTGAAAAAGAACGATGTTATAATTATAGAATCTACTGTTTATCCTGGGGTGACAGAAGAAGTTTGTGTTCCAATTTTAGAACAGTTTTCGAGTCTTGTTTTTAACAAAGATTTCTTTGTAGGGTATTCTCCGGAACGAATTAATCCCGGTGATAAAAAACATACTATAACTAAAATACTCAAAGTTACCTCGGGTTCCACTCCAGAGGCAGCAAAATTTATTGATAAACTTTATGCCTCAATTATTACAGCAGGAACTCATTTAGCACCTTCTATAAAAGTTGCTGAGGCTGCCAAGGTTATTGAAAATTCGCAGCGAGACATCAATATAGCCTTTGTTAACGAACTTTCTAAAATTTTTAGATTATTAGATATAGATACGCAAGAGGTTTTAACAGCTGCTGCCACAAAATGGAATTTTTTGAAGTTTAGTCCTGGCTTGGTTGGAGGTCATTGTATAGGGGTTGATCCTTATTATTTAGCGCAAAAAGCAAAAGATGTTGGATATATTCCTGAAATTATCTTAGCTGGTCGAAAAATGAACGACAGTATGGGAAGTTATGTAGCCAAAGAAACCGTTAAATTAATGATAGATAAAGAGGTTTCAATTAAGGGATCTAATGCTTTGGTATTGGGTATTACTTTTAAAGAAAATTGCCCAGATATCAGAAATTCAAGAGCAATCGATATTATTAGAGAATTTGAAACCTATAAAGTTAACATAGATGTTTATGATCCTTGGGCTAATAAAGATGAAGTTAAACAAGAGTATGATTTGGACTTAATAACCAATGCCTCTTTATTAAAAGCAAATTATGACGCTATAGTCATAGCAGTTTCTCATAATGAGTTTTTATCATTGAATCTAGAGAAGTTAATTTCAGCAACAGGAGTTATTTTTGACGTAAAGTCGTTGTATCCAAAAAGTAATACCGATAGTAGATTGTGATGTTTCGAAATACATATCATACAGAAGATCTCTCTAAATATTCCTTTTTAGTTACAGGAGGCGCAGGATTTATAGGCTCTAATATTGTAGAGTACTTATTAAAATACAAAGCAAAAAAAGTTCGAGTTTTAGACAATTTAGCTAATGGTTATTATCAAAATATAAAAGAATTTGAAAATCATACTGCCTTTGAGTTTTTGGAAGGGGACATAAGAGATTTAGCCACTTGTAAAAAAGCGATGCTAGAGATCGATTATGTTTCTCATCAGGCTGCACTCGGTTCAGTACCTCGCTCCATAGACAATCCAATTTTATCTAATGAGGTCAATGTATCTGGTTTTTTGAATATGTTAGTTGCTCAAAATGAGAGTGAGTCTGTAAAAAGAATGGTCTATGCTGCTTCGAGTTCTACTTATGGAGATCATAAAGCGTTACCTAAAGTTGAAGGAACTATTGGAAATCCTCTTTCGCCCTACGCTGTAAGTAAATTAGTGAACGAATTATACGCTCAAGTATTCTATAAAACCTATGGAACTCCAATCATTGGTTTGCGATACTTTAATGTTTTTGGTCCTAAACAAAGTCCTAATGGTGCTTATGCTGCGGTTATTCCACTTTTTATGGAGTCTTTAAAGCAGAATGTTTCTCCAATAATTCACGGAGATGGTGAACAAACTCGAGATTTTACCTTTGTGGAAAACGCGGTACAGGCAAATATTCGCTCTTTCTTTGCCCCTAAAGATGCAATTAATGAAGTTTATAATGTAGCATGCGGAAATCGAATCAGTTTAAATACACTTTGGAGTCATTTAAAATCAATCGCTGGTATTAATTTGTCTGCAAACTATGGACCTTCAAGAAAAGGCGATGTTAAAGACTCGTTGGCAGATATTTCTAAGGCAAAACGGTTGCTTAACTATAATCCTGAGTTCGCTGTTAAAGAAGGAATTGAATTAACTTGGAAAAAATTCAAGGGTTAAAGAAAGTTTCTTAGAATCCAAATAATTGATTGAATGATTTTATAAAATTACTTATTATTTAAAAATTTAAATATAAAAATATAACGAATACTTAATGCTATTAGTAGGGGTAACAATGCTACCGGATAAGATTGAACTCCAGTAATCCAGTGAATACTCAACAATAGAAGCATTAATATTTGAAACATGATATATTTTTTAAGCCAATATTTTGGATTTCGCTTTGCAATTTCTATTACAAAAAATAAGGATAAAGGAACGGCCCACAACAAATTGTAGTTGTTTTGAGTGGCAAAGTGATCGGTTGCAAACCACAATAGTAACAGAAATACTCCTATAATTCCTGTTAAAGCATATAAGCCACCATCCATCCAACGACTTCTTGAGTTATTCTGATAATCTTTAAAAGTAACTCCTAAAATTATAAATGCTAAAAGTGAAATTATAAAAAATGGACTCATAAGTAGGGTTTCCGATTTTTCTTTGGCTGTTTTTTTATTGAGAATTGAGGTTTTTTTTACCAAATCCGTAGCTCCTAAACCCCTTTTGATTTGACCTTTTTCTAGAGCTTTAAAAATATATTCGGGTAAAAATTGATGCTCCCAACTGCTAGCATTTCGATCTACCACTGCACCAATGGCTAGGTCCATTCCAAAGCTACCCCAACTATTCCAATGAACGTTTTTTTGTATTAATTGTCTGAAAGTATGAGTTTTAGATACAAAGTTTTTGTCGAATACTAATTTGTTTTTTAAAACACCTGCTAAAACATCACGTATTCTCGTAGCACAATTTTCAAAAAAGAAATCATAGATATATTTTCTGTTTTCAGGCAAATAATTTTTTTGAAGAAAATCAAAAAGTTCTTGTTTTTCTTTTAAAGTTAAATTTAAAACTTGTTCCTTTATCCATCTATCTTGATCTGAGTAGTGCTGATAGAACAAACTGAAATCAGTTCGATCTAATTGATACATTAATTGCCCTTTTACAAATTTTAAATAAAAATTAGGAGTATCAAAATTATAAACTCCATAATTGTATACCACATCAATGTTTTGATTGGTATCTGATATTCGGAATGCACTGTGTCCAAAACTATCATTTAAATTAGTCCCCGGACCCATCGTAAGGACACTTATAGCTGCTGATTCAGATAGTGTGATTTTTTGTGCCTTCACAGTAGATATAAGTAGTATATGAACTAATATAAGGCTTAAACAGAGTAATTCCTTTTTCATTTTAATTGTTTTAGAAATTCTTCATAGCTGATTGTGAGTTCATTCGATTATCTAAATAAACTCCAGTCCAAAGTAATGGAAAAAATATTTGAATACAACGCTGCACTTTGATCTCCTAAATCAGTTAATGCATAATCAACTTGTATCCCTTTATATTTAAAACCAATACCGATGTTAGGTTGAAATCCTAATGAATTATTTCCATCTAATTGAGTGATGCTTTGAAAATTTCCAACTCCTGCTCTTACAAATACTAAATCTATGTAACCAAATTCTAATCCAACTGCAGGGGTAAAACTGGCAAAGGAATTAGAAACTAAATCATTGGTTTGAGCAAAACGAAAATTCAAGTCTATTTCAGTTAATAAAACGTAATCGTAATGAAATATAAACTTTCTAGATACTCCAAGGTTTAATTTTGGAATGGTTATTTCCATAGTATCAGGCAATTCTTGATTTTGACCATTGACTGCTCCTTGAATTTCACTAAATTTTTCTTCATCAATAGCCCAAGCGTTGAAGGTAGTAGTAATATCTCTGACCATTGCGCCAAACTTCCAATCATTTTTATTAAATTGGATACCCAAATCCAGTCCGAAACCCCATGAAGAAGCAAAATCTCCGATAACTCTTCTAATTACTTTAGCATTTACACCAATATTCAAACCGTCTAAAGGTAATGCTCTTGCATATGAAAAGGTAATCCCATAATCAGCTGTAGAAAATAAACTAATTCGACTGTAGTCTATATTGCCCTGATCGTCTATCAATTGGGTGGTGTTTAAAATATCATCAACACCAAAACGAATCAATGAAATTGCAACAGCACTGCGGTCATCCAATGGCATTGCAAAAGCTCCATAATCATAATTAGCAATATTCGCAAAGTAGGATGCATGCATTATAGATAGCTGATTATCCTCTATAGCTAATAAACCTGCAGGATTCCAATATCCAGAATTGACATTGGCAGAAGAAGCAGTTGTAGCATTAGCCATACCAAAAGATGCTGCATCGACTCCTATATTCATGAATTCGTTAGAATATTTTCTAACAGATTGTGAATTAGCAATTGTACAAATAAATAAAAAGCCAATAAATATTTTCTTCTTCAAGCTTAATAATTTCGGTAAATATCTTACTATTTTGTTAGATTATAAACTATTATATTCGATACATATTGTAATAGACGAAAATACTTTTCTATTTTTACAAAATAAAATGACAAATAATGAAAAAACATATTCCAAATTTAATTACCGCTTTAAATTTATTATGTGGTTGTTTAGCGATATTATTTGTAGTTAGCGGTGATTTAATTGTTTCTTCTTTTTTAGTGATTGCTGCGATGTTTTTCGATTTCTTTGATGGTATGGTTGCGAGATTGCTTCATGTACAAAGTAAGTTGGGAGTTCAGCTAGATTCCTTGGCAGATATGGTAAGTTTTGGAGTGGTTCCTGGAATGGTAATGTTTCAGTTGTTAAATAAATCCTTATCGCCACAAGAGCTTGGAACTGGATTTGAAACAACGGAAATTTTGAAAGGCTTTGAATTTGGGATGAGCTTTTTACCCTTTGTAGGAATGATAATTGTTTTAGCCTCTGCTTATCGTCTTGCAAAATTCAATATCGATATTCGACAAACTAATAATTTCATCGGTTTGCCAACACCTGCTAACACCCTACTAATTATTAGTTTGCCTTTAATATTTCAGTACCAATATTCACCTTTAATAGAGCACGTTATATTCAATCATTGGTTTTTAATAATACTTACGATTGTGAGTTCCTTTTTATTAAACGCTGAAATAAAATTATTTTCTCTAAAGTTTAAAACTTGGGATTTTAATTCAAATCAAGCTCGATATATATTTTTAGCTCTGAGTTTACTAGCAATTATTATATTGAAGTTTATTGCCATTCCGTTAATTATCGTTTTGTATATATTAGGATCTTTTTTAATAAAGGATAAGTAAATAAAACTATTTTTCGAAAATTTTTATTTTAAATAATTTGTTCCAATTTTTACCAGTTACATACAGCGTATTCTCTTCTCCATTATAAGCAATACCGTTTAATACCTCATCTTTAGGATTGCTTACCGATACTTTGTTTTTTAGAGATGTAAGATCTATCACTCCTTCAACTGCTCCATTTTTTGGGTCTACAATTGCTATAGCATCCTTTAAATAGATATTTGCATAAATTTTACCATTAACCCATTCCAATTCATTTACTGATTTTATTCTGCTCGAATTGGTATAAATTTCTATGAAACCTTCTTCATTTAGAGTATTCGCATTTAATCTCCATATTCTTTGGGTACCATCGCTCTTATAAATAGATTTTCCATCTTGACAAAGTCCCCAACCTTCAATACTTCTACCATATACAAAAGATCCTGTTTTACGTAATGTATTTAAATCATATATAAAGCCTGTTTTTTCTCTCCAAGTTAATTGATAAATTTTTTCATTAAGGATGGTTAGCCCTTCTCCAAAATAAGCGTCGTCTAATGAAATCTTTGTATAAATCTCTCCTGTTTTATAATTGGTTTTTCTTAGTGAAGAGTTTTTGTATTGGCCAGTGCTCTCGTACAAAGTATCATTTTTAAATTCTAAACCTTGGGTATATGCATTGGTGTCATGAGGATATTCCTCTAAAATACGATAAGTATACAATTTTGGTGTTATGGAGGACAACACTGTTATTTTTTTTGAAATTTCATAAACAGTGGTTCCCGAGTATATTTTTATTTCTAAGGACCGATTTCCTAATTTTTCATTTTTAAGATCAATGGTCAAATCAGAATTCGTATTTAAGGAAGTTATTTTTCTTGAATCAAAGAAATATTCAAGAGAGTCAATGGTTGTACTTTTTTTATTTACAACTGAAACTTTAAAATTATCAGCTGGAGTATATGTTTTTTGTATGTTTTTGATAGTTATATCAAATAATTCTGAACCTGTTGCTTTTTTACTATTACAACTCATGGTTAAAAAAAATAATAATGTACTCAAAACTAGGGTAAATAATCTCATAAAGTTTTTAAATTTTTATGCAAGATATTTATTATTCACCAACTATAATAATTCTTTAATAATTTATAGTAAAAGATTGTGAAAATTGGAAAATGCAGTATCTTTGCCTCGGCAAGTCCTACACAACTAGCTCCTGTCGAATCCCCCAGGGTGGGAACACAGCAAGGGTAGATGGTTGTAGCAGTGTGATGTAGGTAGCTTGCCATTTTTTATGTCTTAAATTTTGATGTATTTTAATCAAAACTTTCAATTATTTATCTTTGTCTAGATGTTAAAAGTTGTATTAGTTACTGGTGGGTCTTCTGGAATTGGAAAATCAATAAGCGAATTTCTCTCTGAAAAGGGATTTAAAGTCTATGGAACAAGCAGAAATCCAAAAAAACATCAAGAAAAAATATCTTTTCCTCTATTAAATATGGAGGTCACCAATCCAAGTTCAATTAACGAAGTTATTACTAAAATCATTGATAAAGAAGGTCGATTGGACATTGTAATAAACAATGCTGGTGTCGGAATTACAGGGCCCATAGAAGAAACTCCAGCATCAGAGATAAAAAAAGCATTTGATATTAATTTACACGGACCCATCAATGTGATAAAATCTGTTTTGCCGCAAATGCGAAAGCAAAAAAATGGTTTGATTATCAATATTACATCTATAGCCGGCTACATGGGGCTACCTTACAGAGGAATATATTCAGCTACTAAAGCAGCCCTAGAAATAACAGCGGAAGCATTTCGAATAGAAATCAAACAGTTTGGAATAGAAATGACCAACATAGCACCTGGTGATTTTGCGACTAAAATCGCTGATGGTAGATATCATGCTCCAGTTATAAGTCAATCTCCCTATGAAAAAGATTATAGCAACACGCTCGAAATTATGAATTCGCATGTAAGTAGTGGTAAGGATCCAAAAGATCTCGCTCAAGTTGTTTATCAGATTATTAGATCTAAAAACCCACGTGTTCGCTATAAAGAGGGAAGTTTATTACAAAAATTTTCAATAGTTTTGAAACGTATTTTACCCAGTAGATGGTATGAAAAAATGCTGATGAATCATTATAAATTAAAATAAAACATCTTTCTTTTTTATTAACATTATTTACTCGTAACTTTTTAAAATTATTTTTTTCCTACTTTCTTTAATGTGTATTTTTGTTTGACAAACAACCGATTTATACCTAAAAACTTAATTTTATGAAATTTTTTATCGATACTGCTAATCTTGACCAAATTCGTGATGCTCAAAACCTTGGTGTTTTAGACGGAGTAACTACCAACCCCTCGTTAATGGCAAAAGAGGGAATTACTGGGCGAGAAAATATATTAAAGCATTATGTAGCTATTTGTAATATTGTTGATGGTGATGTATCGGCAGAAGTAATAGCAACTGATTACGATGGAATGGTTAAAGAAGGGGAAGAGCTTGCTGGGTTACACGATCAAATTGTTGTTAAATTACCCATGATTAAAGAAGGTGTAAAAGCAGCTAAATACTTTTCTGATAAGGGGATTAAAACAAATGTTACTTTAGTTTTTTCAGCTGGACAAGCCTTATTAGCTGCAAAAGCTGGAGCCACTTATGTGTCACCATTTATTGGACGATTGGATGATGTTTCTACAGATGGATTAAATTTAATTGCAGAAATTCGTCAAATTTATAATAATTACGGTTTTAGTACACAGATATTAGCAGCTTCTGTAAGACATACAATGCATGTAATAGATTGTGCTAAAATTGGAGCAGATGTAATGACGGGACCTTTATCTTCGATTGAAGGCTTATTAAATCATCCATTAACAGATATTGGACTGGCAAAGTTTTTAGCCGACTACAAAAAAGGTAATTAAAATTATTGGTTCAAATAGCCAAGGAGGCTTTCCTCTATATTGGTATTAAATAAATTCGCACTACCATTGACGATAGTTCCAGATTTGTCTACTATGATGGCTTTGTTTATAGTATGAATAACCAATTCTTTTTCAGATTTTGAAACGTTTTCAAACTGAAACTCTAAGTTGGTTTTATAACCAGACTTATTTATGATTGCCATCCAATTATTGTAGTTGGAATCAGTATTAATACCAATAAAATCGTATTCTGGATATTTTGATTTTAAATCGGCTACACGTGAGTGAATATTTTTATTATGATTCATAGATGTAGAAGACCAAAAATATAAAACAGTCGGATTGTGTATGATTGAATGTAATTTCTTTATTTTGTTGCTAGAGCTAATTAACGGTACATTCGAAATTTTACTACCTGGAGTTAATTGCATAGATGCATCTGCTAATTCTTTAATTTCTTTTATTTGATTTTTGTTGTTGTTAATTTTTAAAAATAAATTTAAAATATTTTCTTGATTTTCTTTTTTGTTACAATTTAACAAATACCTCCCTGTGACATTCATTACCATATTGTTTTTTAATGAATCATTGGTAACCTTTCGATTTATAAATTCTATTTTACGATAGTTGTGGCTGAAGGAATTTCGTTGAAAGTTATTTTTTTCGTTAATATCTTCCATAGCTAGGTTATCAAAATATCTAAATAAAAAACGATAGTAGGGGAAATATGATCTTAATACGTCAGATCCAAAATTAATATCATCTCTATAGTTATAAAAGTCCTGGGGAATGGTGTGATAGCTCTCACTATCTTTCCTTCGTTCATTGGCTGTGATATAAATTTCTTTCTTTGAAAAATAATCATAGTTAATATTTGCCTCAGCTATGTATTTGAAAGAATTTGCAGGCATAGTTTTTTGTACAAACTCATTGTATATTTTTAATCTTATATTTTTAAGAGAATCCAGCTTTTCTTCAAAATGTGATGGAGGTAGCTTGTAGTAGGATGGCATCAACTCAATTTCTGCTTCATTTAACAAAAATAAATCCATAAGCAAATTATTACTTTTTGATCCCATTCCGGTAAAAGATAGTGATTCATCAAATTCAAGTGTATTTACTCGTAACATCAAACTATCTCCTGGATTTAAATAAAATACTTGGAATTCTACGTGACTGAATGTGTACAATCCAGCCTCAATATTTTTTGTTTTGAATAAAAATTTATTATTGTTGTCGAGGGGAACACTGTCTAGGAGTTGATCATCTTTTAGAAAATAAACATAATCTCCTTTCGGATTTACGATTTCACCTCCAACATAGGTCACAAGGGGTGGTGTTTCTTCCCAATTAGTGCAGGAAAGAATTAAAGAAAAAAATGTACAAATTAAAAGTAATTGTTTAATCATACAGGGATAAATTGGTCATTAACAAAAGTAAAACCTATACGGTATCATTTTGTTAACAAGGAGTTAAAAGAAATTAAAATATTTATAATACACAAAGTTGACTTAAATAGTTATTTTTGCGCAAATTTTAAAATCAAGTAGTTTATGCTTTCAGTTTCTAATTTATCAGTTCAATTTGGTAAACGCGTCTTATTTGATGAGGTTAACACTCAATTTGTGCAAGGAAATTGCTATGGAATTATTGGAGCTAACGGTTCTGGTAAATCTACATTTCTGAAAATTGTTTCAGGAAAACAAGACGCAACTTCTGGCCATGTGCATTTAGAACCTGGAAAAAGAATGTCTGTATTAGAACAAAATCATAACGCATTTGATGATTTTATGGTTTTAGAAACAGTGGTCATGGGAAATAAAGACCTGTTTAAAGTTAAATCAGAAATCGATAAGTTGTATGAGAATTATACGGATGAAAATGCTGAAAAAATAGGGGAGCTTCAAATTACTTTTGAAGAAATGAATGGTTGGAATGCAGATAGTGATGCAGCTACATTGCTTTCAAATTTAGGAATAGGAGAGAATTTACATTACACCACTATGGCCGATTTGGATGGTAAACAGAAAGTGCGAGTATTACTTGCACAAGCTTTATTTGGTGATCCAGATGTATTGATAATGGATGAACCTACCAACGATTTGGATTATGAAACTATTACTTGGTTGGAAAATTTTCTAGCAAATTATGATAATTGTGTGATAGTGGTTTCGCATGATCGCCATTTTTTAGATTCGGTTTGTACGCATATTAGTGATATAGATTTTGGTAAAATATCTCATTTTAGCGGGAACTATACTTTCTGGTACGAAAGCAGTCAACTAGCCGCTAGACAGCGTGCGCAACAAAATAAAAAAGCAGAAGAAAAGAAAAAAGAATTACAAGAATTTATTGCTCGTTTTAGTGCCAATGTTGCTAAATCTAAACAGGCAACCTCTCGTAAAAAAATGATCGATAAATTAAATATTGAACAAATTAAACCCTCAAGCCGAAGATATCCTGCGATTATATTTAAATCAGAAAGAGAAGCTGGAGATCAGATTTTAAATGTAGAAAAGCTTTCATCGAGTGTGGATGGTGAATTATTGTTTAAAAATATAGATCTAAATTTAGCAAAAGGAGACAAGGTTATTTTATTTTCAAAAGATTCTAGAGCTACAACCGCCTTTTATGAAATTGTGAGTGGAAATTTAAAACAAGAGGATGGAAAATTTCAATGGGGCGTAACAACCACTCAGAGTTATCTTCCACTGGATAATCATTCTTTTTTTGAAAAAAAAATGAGTCTAGTCGATTGGTTACGTCAATGGGCTAAAACTGAAGAAGAACGAGAAGAAGTATTTATTAGAGGATTTTTAGGTAAAATGTTATTTAGTGGAGAAGAAGCACTAAAAATGTGTGATGTTTTATCTGGAGGAGAAAAAGTTCGTTGCATGCTGAGCCGAATGATGATGATACGCGCCAATGTTTTAAAACTAGACGAACCTACCAATCATTTAGATTTAGAATCTATTACAGCTTTTAATAATACTTTAAAGAACTTTAAAGGGACCGTGTTATTAACTACGCACGATCACGAGTTCGCGCAAACTATTGGAAATAGAGTCGTAGAATTAACCCCAAAAGGAGTAATTGATCGTTATATGACCTTTGAAGAGTATATGGCTGACGAAAAAATTAAACAACTCCGTGAGAAAATGTATGCTTAGTTTTTATCTTTAGGAATAGTAAATGCTGGTAACAATTCTGTAAGCAATATAAATCCCTGTTACTGTCCATATCCACCATCTGTTTTTTACATACCATTCCATAAATTATCAATTTAAGATTTGCTTAAAGGTACAGGTTTTTTGTTTTAATCAAATATTCTTTCTAATTTGAAATTTATAAATCTCAATTCGACCACAACTTTTATGTACGATAGGCTGTTTTTTTTAAAATTTTCGCTTCTTTTTTTATGTCAAGTGTCATTAGCACAACAAACCATTCTAAGCGATAGTAATTTACCAATTATGGTAATTTTAACCGATATTGATCCTGATACAAATATACCCTATGATATTCCGGATGAACCAAAGGTTTTGGCGACTATGCAACTAATTTATAGACCCGACGGAACCAGAAATTATTTAACAGATATCACAAACGATACTTTTTTAAACTATAACGGTAGAATAGGAATAGAGTTACGAGGAAGTAGTTCGCAAGTTTTAGAGAAAAAACCATATGGATTCACTACATTATTAGAAGACGATGAATCCAATAATAACGTAAATTTATTAGGAATGCCCTCTGAAAATGATTGGGTTTTAAATTCTCTAGCGTACGATCCATCAATGGTTCGTGATTATTTGTCGTACACATTATCTAGTAATATGGGTAATTATGCACCAAGAGTAAAATATATTGAAGTAATTGTCAACGATGATTACAAAGGAGTATATATTTTAACCGAAAAGATTAAGAGAGACTCAGATAGGGTTAATTTAAAAAAAATAGCTGATTTTGATAATACCTCACCTGAAGTAACTGGAGGTTATATAGTAAAAGCAGATAAAATTAATGGAGACGATGAAGTAGCATGGACGATGCCTAATTCTGGAGGCTGGGAAACAAATTTTTTGCATCACTATCCAAAAACAGAGGATATTACAGGTCAGCAAGCCGATTATATAGAGAATATATTTTATGATTTAGCCACTCAAACAAATCCTGCTAATACTTCAATATCTGATGGCTATCCGTCAATTATTGATATTCCAAGTTTTGTAGATTATATGATTATGGCGGAGTTTGCCTCAAATCCAGATGCATACCAATTTAGTACCTTTTTTCATAAAGATAGGGCTGGTAAACTACGAGCGGGACCAATTTGGGATTACAACCTGTCCTTTGGAAATGATTTGTTCGTTTTTGGATTTGATAGAAGTTTTTATGATGTATGGCAATTTGAATTTGAAAATACAGGAGCAAAATTTTGGAAAGATTTATTTCAAGAGGAATCCTTTAACTGTTATATAGCTAAACGTTGGCTGGAGTTAACTGCTATAAATCAACCTTTAAATTACGTTACCATCTCAAATTTAATCGATGAATACTTTAACCTGTTAGCTGAATCTCAAGAGAGAGAATTGCAGAGATGGCCTCCTCAAGACGATTGGCCTACAGTAGCTGATCAAGAAGAAAATATTATCGAAATGAAAGTTTGGATTGAAAATCGTATTAATTGGATAAACAACAATATTGGTTCTTCTGAAAATTGCGAAGATGTTTCTGTTCCTAGTTTGGTTATCAGTAAAATCCATTATAATCCTGTAGATGACGGCGAATATGTTAGTGAAGACCTTGAATTTATCGAAATAACCAATAACTCCAATCAAAATATTAATTTGACGGGTTACTACCTAAGAGAATTAGGAATTTCATATCAATTTCTTCCCAACGCTACAGTTTTGAGCAATCAAAAAATTTATTTGTGCAGTAATGCTGTTGCCTTTGAAAATCATTATGGACTTCCCCCTTTTGGAGTGTTTACTAGAAATCTAAGCAATAAATCTTATAAAATTATTCTATCCGACGCTTTTGGAAACACTATTGATCAAGTGGAATATAAAGACAATACTCCTTGGCCTGAGGATGCTGATGGAACGGGTTCTTATTTACAGTTAGTTGATCTAAATTCAGATAACAGCCTAGCAGTTAACTGGATTGCAAGCATGCAGTCTCTTTCAACAGAAAATAGTGCAAGTTCACAGCAAGAGCTCATTATATATCCAAATCCTACAAAAGGTCCTATAACTATTAAACTAAACAACCTAAAAACTGAATCTTTAGAATTTATAATTTATAATTCCTTAGGTCAATCAATTGAGAATTTTCAATTAAATTCAAATAGTTTACAAATTAATTTAAGTCACCTTAGCAATGGATTTTATTATTACAGTATCAAAAACAAAGGGGAAGTAATTCTGAGAAATAAATTCATAAAAAAATAAGATTTTCACTCTTAATTTTATCAATTCACCTTTTTATTCCAATGATCATTGTTTTTTTGTTCATTATTAAGTTTTATCCAATACGTTTCAATTGATTTATAAAGTTTTATATTATTGAACTCGCTCTTATAATTCT
>ERZ1046876.1779-NODE-1779-length-13813-cov-21.138828_pt1 | contig 13813 bp, 18 predicted proteins | sample MGYA00383094_ERZ1046876 | MGnify/ENA primary metagenome ERZ1046876 (study PRJEB29581, sample SAMEA5548364) | metagenome | biome: marine; feature: coastal; material: water | depth 50 m | study: Short-term variability in the microbial, nano- and picoplankton...
ATTCAAATGGTGGTATGATGAGTTATGCTTTAGGTTGTTATAAAAGTAATTTAATAGCTGCTATTGGTTCAGTTTCTGGTTACATGCTTCAATCGACCAGTTCAGTCTCTGAATCAGAATGTACACCTGCTCACCCAATTCCATTGATAAAATTACATGGGACAACCGATTATTATGATGGAGAAGGAGTTTATAATTCTGTAGAATCTGTTCTTAATTTTTGGGTAAGTTTTAACAATACTAATACTGAACCAAAAATTAATAATATTGATGACAACGGAACTTCAATAACAAATTACAAATACGAAAATGGAGATAATGATGTTTCAGTAGAACATTTTAAAATTATTGGTGGTGAACATGTTTGGTTTAACAACGATTTTAATGGTAAAAATACTGGTCAGTTAATTTGGGATTTTGTTTCAAAATATGACATAGACGGTTTAATTGAATAAATAAAATTTAAATAATCATGAAAAATTTAATCATAGTTGGTCATCCAAATACTGAATCGTTTTGTTATGATGGAATTTTTAATACTGTTAAAAATGAATTATCTAAAAATAAAGAAGAAATTAAAATTATTGATTTGTACAGAGATAGTTTTACTAGACCAAGAACTGAATTAATAAAGAAATATCAAGACTTAGTTACTTGGTCTGAAAGAATCTATTTTATTTCTCCTGTGTGGTGGTTTAGATTAACACCAAGAATGGAAATATTTTTCGATGAAGTTTTTGAACCTGGATTTGCATATGAATTTGTTAATATTACTAAATTATATGCTTACCCTAAACCATTTTTAAAAAATAAAAAAGTAAGAACCTATGTCACTCATGGTGCTCCTGCCATTCCAGTTTTAACTTTGTATTTAAATTCAGTAAAATTAAGATTAGTTATGGGTGTATATACATTTGTCTTTGGATGGAGATTATCTCTTTTTACTAAAACTAGACAATTTTGGTCGGTTCCTTTTGTGTCACAAGAAAAGAGAGAAAAATATCTAAGAACAGTTGAAAAAGATATTAAGAATGATTTAGCTAATGATTAAATACCTATATTTTAACATTAGAAAATAAAATTCCAATTAGAAGCACTAATAATTAGGGGGGTTGTACCATTTTAAGCTTAGCCTGTAATTCTTTTAATAATGTTTTTTACAAATCTAAAGCTTCCATTTAGACTTATGTAATACGATTTTTACAATTGTAACCAATCTTAAAATCAATCTTCATTTGTATTCTTCTCTAACAGGTGAAAATACGTCCATTAATTTACATTTTGTTAATGCTTTTCCAGCATGAAGCTTATTTGAAGGAATTACAACAACATCTCCATTCTGATAAATTTTTTTAATTCCATTTAAAGTAAACTCAAATTCCCCATCAAGAACATGCATTATTTGTTCATGATGATGCGAATGTTCAGGAACTACAGCACCCTTTTCAACATCCCAAAATGCCCAGGTTATTTTATCACCATGGACTAGTTTACCTTTCAGGCCAGGAAAGAATTCTTTTTCCTGAATTTCACTTAAATTCATTGATACTAGTTTGTAAGTAAAATTACAAAACTTAAATTATTAATAGATACTAATTTCTACAGAAACAAAGTAAAACTTGAAATAAAGTTGTTAGTCTTTATCTTTTTTTAATTCAAAATAAGTAACATGAAACCTGTTTTCAATTAGAATACCCTGAACATCTGCATTTCTTATTGAGTTACAAAACCCTTTTTCAGAATGAGCGCCTCCATGATCGTGGATTCCAGTTCCTTCAACATAGTAATAGGAATCTTTTATTTTAACTGCTAATTCGCATGTATTCCCTGCCATATTTAACATGCATTTTCCACAAGATGCTTGGGTGTGAATTACTGGCATATCTGGGTTAAATTTTAATTGCTCTTTTGGTGTTTCTTGACCAAAAGATAGAAATGGAATAAATAATAATAGAAATATTTTTTTCATGATTTATGATTTAAGATTACGATAACAATTTTAAAAATTTAATCACAATAAAAAAATGACATTTGATAGCTCAATTGAATTTATATAAGTCATGAATTATGTTTTATAATTGTTAAAAGTTTTTATATTTGTGCCTGCAATTTTAGTGCTTTAAAAACAATGTTGAGTGCAAGAATTGGTATAGTCCTTAAAAAAAACAGATTTTAAAATAGGTTTAATTGAGGAAAAGGGCGCTTAGCTCAGTTGGTTCAGAGCACTTGGTTTACACCCAAGGGGTCAGGGGTTCGAATCCCTTAGCGCCCACAACTTCACTTTTTACCTTATAAACTGGGTAATCATTAATTTGGTTACCTTTTTTTATTTTACCACCATCTACCTCTATAAATTCACCATCTTCACCAAACAACAACTTCATATTTATCTTATATACTTTCTTTTCACCTTTTCCTTTAACATATACAACACTAACCCAATCTATATATTTTTCAATCAATCTTCTTCTATCAATAAACCCAAATACTGGTGCAATGAGCATAATGAAAACCACAGCATAGGGTTTGTTTAAAAAATTATATATTTTAGTTTTCATTCGTATTTTTTAATGACACACAACGGTTAGTATAAAATGCGTTTTAATGCTTTTTGTGCTTTGTTGGCATTCGTTATTTTTTTTTTAGGGCAAGGGATCCTGTAACCCAATCAATAACTGATAAATTGATATGATTGATTTTGATGTTATAGTAGTTAAGTACTATTGCTAATATTAAACTTGCTATCATTACGAAAAGTGACCATCCTGCTAAATAATTACAAAATACAACAATATAAAACAGTGTTGTTGTAATAATTGAACGCATCGCAATCTGGTATATTTGATTTATATTTCGTCTAAAACCTTGATATTCGATTTTAACAAATAAATCACCAAATGTCATATTCTTCAAAATGCCTAGAGTAGAAATATTAAGGAAAATGTGTCCAGCCCATATACTAACAACTATCACTAGCGTGTTATTAATTGTGAAGGCATTAAGAACAACAAAATGGAAAAAAAGATAGCTCATATAAAATGTGATCACCAAAGATGTCACTCTCCTAAAAAATAATCTAGGATTATTTTCAGATATCATTTCAGTTATAAAACCATATTTCTTATAATAATTTATCATTTTTTTTCTTGCTTACAACTTCATTTCAGCTTTTATATATGCTTTATTATTTTTTTGATAAATATCGCCAGAGAAGCTAGACAAATTCTGGGCGCAATGGGTATCAGTGGTGAATATTCAATAATGAGGCATATAATGAACCTAGAAAGTGTTATAACTTATGAGGGGACTCATGATATACATCTTTTAATTACAGGCGAAGACATTACTGGAATTAACGCTTTTAAATAACTTTGTAATGATAGAAGTTACTGATTAAAAAACGTTAATGCCAGTTTATGTATTTAGGGTAATTTAAAAATATCTTCTACTTTACAATTTAAGGTTTTTGCAATTTTTAATGCAAGAACAGTTGATGGGACATAAACCCCATTTTCTATAGCATTTATACTTTTTCTTGAAACCTCAGCAGATATTGAAAGTTCTTGCTGAGTTAAATTAGCAGATTTTCTTAGCTCTTCTAAGTTATTTAAAAGCTTTCTATGGTTTTTACCCATATTTATTGTTTTTCGAAATCGTCAACGGCATTTGTAAGCTCTTTTCCTGTATTTGGGTATAGGTAACCAGCTATCAAAGTTCCAAACCCTATTAATCCAACCATAGCTCCAACGCCTTTTAAAATAACTCCAAGTGCTATATAACCAAGAAACCAGAGACCTACACCAACAAAAATTGTTATTACCCCGTTTCTACGATAATCAATAGGTTCTTTTTTTCTTTCTTCAAAAATTTTCAATAATTCTTCTACTTTTGAAGGGTCTTCTAGATTTTTAGAGATTTCCAAAACAGTTTCTCTTTTCCCTTTACCCTCAAGGTATAACCAAATAAATACAGCTATTGGAATAACCATTCCTGAAAGTATTCCAAATATTGGTATTAAAATTTCCATAATATTATTTTTTTTTATTTATTAATGTAACGCAAAGGTAACATTATTTTTGTGAGTAGCAAACGTTACATTACTTTTTTTATAAAATGTATATTTATAGCATGAGAAATTATTTTTTAATTATATCGATTTTCTTTTTTAGCTGTGAAAAATCAGATGTTGGGTCTTTTATTTCGTCTATTGAAGGAAAATGGGTTGCAGAAGGTGGAGTGCCGGAAGGAAACACAATGTATATTTATGAAGATGGGTTACGTTACACTTATTACTGTGTTGAAGATTGTGATTCATTATACAATTCATACGAAGCAGGTGATGGAAATCATCTTCCGAGTGTTCTTAATTACACATTCGAAAATGATATCCTAACCGTTGATTTGAATTTTGGTAGTGAATTAGTAACGCCTGTTACATTTGAATGTGATGGTGGAAAAATGTATTTTACATTTAATGAACAAACTTTTTATAGATTAAATTCTGATTGTAATTAATTTTCTTCCCAGTTCATTTTTTTAAATCCCAAAAACATAGAAACTTTTTTCTTGTATTGTTTGTAATCAGGATATTTCTTTTCACTTATACTTTCTGTATAATTAGCACTGTTATAAAAAAGAATGATAAGTAGAATACATCCTATTATTGACCAATTTAAATATATTCCAGTAGCTGAAATTGAAAAAAGATAAAAAGTAATCCAAATCAATTGCTCAGAAATAAAATTAGGATGTCTAGAAATACTCCATAGTCCTTTAGAAATAAATCCTCTTTTAAAGTCTCCTGTTAAAGTTTTGTTATTATTAATTTTTTTATACTTATTGAATTGAAATTCAAATTGTTGCTTATCAGCTACTGACTCTGTAATAATAAATGATAACATTAATATTGCTATAATTATATCATAAACATTTATAGCGGAGTTTTCACCTTGCCATGCTGCTAAGATAGGTAGACTAAAAAGAAAGATTAAGCCCATTTGATAAAGGCAAATAAATAATAGATTAAATATCGACCATACTATTTTTATATTAAAAATGGGAACCCGTTCTTTAAGTATTTTCCATCTGTAATCTTCTTCTCCTTTCCAAAAATAAATACTATATCCACTTTTTCTAGCAAAATTATATGTTAATCTAATCCCCCAAATAGTTACTAAAATTGACATCAAGACCATTCTTAGATTATAATCAGAATGATAGGTAAAAAACCACACATATATTATTGGTGCTATGCTCCAAATTTTATCTACTTGACTGTAGTTTCTTGAAATCTCACCAACTAAAAAACATGAGCCAGCTAGAAATAGGTAAATAATTACAGAATTTTTGAAAACAGACATTTGAAATTTATTTAATTCAAATTCAAAAATGTTTCCATAAAAAATTAAATAAACTAGAACAATTAAACTTAGTATTAGAGTAATCACTTTTTTTATCATAGAAACAAAATACTAAAATATATTGCATAAAAAAAGCCGCATAATAGCGGCTTTAAATTATATGGAAAGGAGTTATTAAATACTAGTAAATAATTTACTCATTTTTTCATTTTCTTCTTCGGCTAATTCTTTATCAACTAAAATTCTTCCACTGTGTTCGTCAGTAATGAATTTTTTTCTAGATGCAATATCTAATTGAACCTGTGGAGGAATAGTGAAAAAAGATCCAGCAGAAGCACCTCTCTCTACGGCTACTACAGCTAAACCATTTCTAACACTTGCTCTAATTTTTTTATATGAAATAAGTAATGACTCATCAATTTTAGATTCAAAATCAGAGGATTTTTTTATAAGATCACTTTCTTCTTTTTCAGTTTCTTTTAAAATATCACCAAGTTCATTCTTTTTATGTTTTAAATGTTCTTTTCTTTCATTTAACTTAACATTATTTTCTTCAATAGATTGTTTTTTTAATTCAATCTGAGCTTGAAGCTCTCTAGTTTGCTTTGCACAAAGTTCTATTTCTAGTTCTTGAAATTCAATTTCTTTACTTAATGACTCAAAAGCTCTGTTATTTCTAACATTCTTTTGTTGTTCATTGTATTTTTTAATCATTGTTTTAGCATTCTCAGTTGCAATTTCTTTTGCTTTGATATCGTCTGTGAATTGATTTAAATCACCTTCTATTTTTGATATTCTTACTTCTAATCCTGCTACTTCATCTTCTAAATCTTCAACTTCTAAAGGTAATTCACCTCTAACGCTTCTAATTTTGTCAATTCTTGAATCAATAAGTTGAAGGTCATATAATGCTCTTAACCTGTCTTCTACTGTAAATTCTGATTTTTTTGCCATAATTAAAAATGATTAACTGGGTTCGTTTTAGTTTTTGATATAATGCACGCAAACTTAGGAATTTTTTCGTTAAGAAAATCTAAAATTAATTGTTTTGTAAAGTGTTCACTTTCATAGTGACCTATATCTGCTAATATTATCTTTTTTTCAGCTTTAAAATAATCATGATATTTTAAATCCGAAGTAACATAACAATCAGCTTTTTGATAGATAGCTTCTTCAATAGCAAAACTTCCAGAACCACCTAAAACTGCTATTTTCTTTATTTTTTTTCCAAGTAATGGGGAATGCTTAATATGTTTAACATTCATTTTGAGTTTCAAAAATTCAAAAAACTCAATTTCGCTGAGTTCATCATTTAAATCTCCAATCATACCCATTCCAATTTCATTATTATCTTTTTTTAATAATAGTGAGGTGTTTTTTAATGATAATCTTTCAGCAATTTTATAATTAACTCCTTTTGGATTATTATCTAAATTAGTATGAACGGCATAGATATTTATATCGTTTTTTATAGCTTTTTCTACAACTCGCTCTACATAAGTTTTTTCTGTTATTTGTTTTATTCCAGAGAAAATAATGGGGTGAAATGTTATTACTAAATTACAATTTTGATTTATTGCCTCGTCAATAACGTCTTCAGTAGCATCAATTGTAATTAGTGCTTTATCTACATTGTCATTTGGATTACCAACCAATAAACCAACATTGTCAAATGTTTCTGCTTGATCTAAAGGAGACCACTTTTCTATAATATTTGTTATGTCTTTTAATTTCATATTAATATGTAAAGTTAAAAATTATTATATGATTGAATTAAATTATAATTTAGTTGTAATGAAAATGTTTAAATTTTTATTATTTCCCTTTGGAGTTTTGTATTATCTAATAACATCTATTAGAAACAAATTTTATGATTTTAATCTGTTAACATCTATTTCTTTTAAAGTTCCATTAATTGGAATAGGTAACCTAAGTTCTGGAGGAACTGGAAAGACACCAATGGTCGAATATTTGATTAGAAATTTTTCCGAAAAATATAATACTGTTTTAATTAGTAGAGGCTATAAGCGATCTACTAGCGGATATGTTAGAGCTACTAATAAAAGTAATCCTAGTTCAATTGGTGATGAACCTTTTCAAATTTTCAAAAAGTTTAAAAATATTAATGCTGTAGTTGATTCAAACAGGGTAAGAGGAGTTTCAAAAATCATTTTAGAAGAACCGAAAACAGAGTTAGTAGTTTTAGATGATTGTTTTCAACACCGAAAAATAAACTTAAAACTTAATATTCTTTTAACAACGTACAACTCTCCATTTTATGAAGATTTTATAATCCCAATTGGTAATTTAAGGGAAAAAAGAAGAGGTTATAAAAGAGCAGATATTTTAGTCGTTTCTAAATGTCCAGAACAAATCTGTAAAGATGAAATTGATAGTATTAGAAAAAAAATTAAGCTTTATGATCATCAAAATCTATTCTTTACAAAAATTAAATATGATAATAATTTAAAAGGGGATGTTAAATTAAACTTAGATCAAATTGAAAAATCTATTTTATTTGTTACAGGAATTGCTAACAGCGAACCTGTTATTAGTTTTTTAAATAAAAGTGGTGTTGATTTTGAACATATTTCATTTTCAGATCATTTTATTTATTCTCAAAATGATATAAATAAAATTGAAAAAGACAACAATAAGTTAATAGTAACAACTGAAAAAGATTTTAAAAAAATACAATTACTGCAAAGAAAAAATAAATGGGTTTATTTAGAAATAAAAATTGAGTTTTTAGAAAATGAATCTCTTTTTAATTCAATAGTGAAAAAAGCTATTATTAGCTGATATGTTTTTTTGCTTTATAAGATGATCTTACTAAAGGACCACTTTCTACATGTCTAAACCCTAAATCTTTAGCAAACAACTCATACTTTTTAAATTGATCAGGAGATATAAATTCTTTTACAGGTAAATGTTTTTTTGAAGGCTGCAGGTATTGTCCAAGTGTAACTATGTCAACATTATTTTTTGCTAGATCTTTAAGTGTTTCGTAGACTTCATTTTCTTTTTCACCAAGACCAAGCATAATACCTGATTTTGTTCTTTTAATACCGTTGTCTTTCAAGTACTTTAATACATTTAAGCTTCTATCGTATTTAGCTTGAATTCTAACCTCACGCGTTAATCTTCTTACTGTTTCCATATTGTGGGAAACAACTTCAGGACTTACATCAACAATTTTATCAAGATGTTTTTCTATTCCTTGAAAATCTGGGATTAGTGTTTCAAGAGTAGTTCCTGGACTAATTCTTCTAATGCTTTTTACTGTTTCGGTCCAAATAAGAGTACCCATATCTTTTAAATCATCTCTATCTACTGATGTTAAAACAGCATGTTGGATATTCATTATTTTAATTGAATTTGCAACTTTTTCAGGTTCTTCCCAATCTATTTTCTCTGGTCTTCCAGTTTTTACACCACAGAAACCACAAGAGCGTGTGCAGATATTACCTAAAATCATAAATGTAGCAGTACCTTCTCCCCAACATTCGCCCATATTAGGACAGCTTCCAGAAGAACATATAGTATTTAGTTTATATTTATCAACTAAAGTTCTAAGTTCTGTATATTTTTTACCAGTTGGTAATTTTACACGAATCCATTTAGGCTTTTTGGCAATTTTAGGTTCAATAACATCTGTAATATCAGACATAAATTTATATCAAATTTTGAACAACAAATATACAAACTGTTGTTTAAAAATCATTATAAAATTGAAATATACCAAAGACTAAAACATGTTAGAAAGATTAGTCCAATAACACTAAGAATATTAATAAATTTTGTAGGTCTATGTTCTTCTGGAGTGTGTTTGCTATTTATTAATTTGTAATTAATGAATGCATAAAAAGGAGCAGTTATAAATGATAGTATGGTAGCTATTTTTACTAATAGTCCCATTTCAGAAATAAAAAATATAAAAATTATTAGTGTCCCAATTGATAAAATTATTATCCATAGGTTATAATTTTTAAAACCTTTGAAACCAAGAAGTTCTGAGCTGATTTTCATTGCTCTTGGTGATGCATCTAGACAAGTTATAGTTGTACTAAACATTGTAGTAAAAGCTGCTACTGCAATGATTAAGAATACCCCATCTCCAATAGACTCGGTGTAAAGATTAATTAATTGTTTAGCAAATTCCCCTCCGTTGTTTGAAAAATTTTCTCCACTTCCAAACATTACAAATGCACCTAAACATAGAAAACATAATCCTAAAATAATCGTTGTAGTGTATCCAACATTGAAGTCAAAGATTGCATTTTTTGTATTAAATTTTTTTTCTTTTTTTCTTTTTTCAAGGGTCCAAATGGACTGCCATATTGAAACGTCTAAAGGGGCTGGCATCCATCCCATAAATGCTGCTAAAAATGCAATTCCAATTTCTGTTGAAGGAAAAACTTGTTTTATTTCAAATGAATTTGAAGATCCAAATCCTGCGAAAAATACAGCAAATATTGTACTAATAGTCAGTAGTATAATTACAAATTTCATAAGATTATCTAAAAACTTATAACGACCAATTATTAAAATAAACAAACATAAAATTGTTATAATAACTGCCCAGATCGTTATGTTAGATGAAATTCCAAAAAGTTCAATTGCTAAACCAGCTGTCACAATTGTAACTGCAGTCTGAATTGTAAACATTGTTACAATTGATAAAATAAAATAAATTACTAAAACACTAGTATTCATTTTTTTATATCCATGAAGAAGAGTTTCACCAGTTGCCATAGCATATTTAGGTCCAAATAAAAAAAATGGATATTTAATAATATTTGAAAGAATTAGTACCCATAATAAACTAAAACCAAAATCAGCTCCAGCACGTGTGGATTGTACCAAATGTGATACGCCAATAGCAGCTCCGGCAAAGAGTAAACCTGGGCCTAATTTTTTTAATATATTAATCATTTTCTGAAATTAATTGAAACAGAATTTTTTTTGCCCTCAAAACTTTTACTTTGATGTTATTAATTGGTTGATTTAGTTTGATTGAAATTTCTTTATAACTAAGTTCATTGAAACACTTTAGCTCAATAACTTCTTTATAATGAGGCTTTAATTTATTTATCTTAAATTTTAATGATTTTAGTTTTTGCTCATTAATTAAGTTGTCCTCAGGACTTGGTGAATTTTCTTTAATTTGAATATTTTCATTTAACTGATTTGAGTCAAACCTGTTTTTATTTTTTCTTAACTGGTCAATATGAAGATTTTTAGAAATTGTAATTAGCCAGGTTTTGAAGACGTATTTTTGATTATAAGTTTTTATCTTTTCAAAAGCCTTTGCGAAACTTTCTATAGTAATATCTTCAGCATCAGTTTCGTTATTAGATCTTTTAAGCTGAAATTTATAAACATCATCCCAATAGAGATTAAGTAAAAAGCTAAAAGCATTTTGATTATTTTCTTTTGCTAAATTGATTTGATTTATGACTGTAGTGTTTTCAGACAAAAGATTATTTTATTTCTGGATTTTTGCATTCTGTTTCCGTAGGAAGTTTTCCGCATATTCCACACGGTTCATTGTCCTTATTTAAAAATGGACTTGCACTAGCGCATGTACCGGCAAATTTCCCATCTTTTTTTACAATAATTTTAATTGCAATTCCTGCGAATGCCAACCCAATTAATAAAAATGTTATAATAAATAATTCAACCATTATTCAAATATATTAACTTCTTCTTCAAGCAAGATATTAAATTTTTTTAAAACACTTTTTTTAATGTTTTGTGAAAAATTAAAAATTTCTTCTCCAGTTGCTCCACCATTATTTACAATAACAAGAGCATGTTTTTTATGTGTTCCTGTTTTTCCTTCAATTTTACCTTTGAAACCACATTCTTCAATTAACCAAGCCGCTGGAATCTTAACTTCATTTTTTGAAAATTTATAATTTGGGATAGTATTAAAATTTTTAAATAACTTTTTAAATTTTAAGTTTGAAATTATTGGGTTTTTGAAAAAACTTCCACAATTTCCGATTTTTTTTGGATCAGGCAGTTTATTAGTTCTAATCTCAATTACTAGTTTTGAAATATCCTGAATAGTTGGGGTTAAAATTCCTCTGTCGTTAAGTAAATTTTTCAACGGTTTATACTCAGAATTTATGACGTGGTTTGTTTTTGAAAGTCTAAAAGTGACTCTTGAAATTACGTACTTATTTTTTAGTTTTTCTTTAAAGATAGAACTTCGGTAGGTGAAATTACATTCTTCCTTAATAAATGTCTTTATTATTTTTTTATCAATAGAAATAGCTCTACAGCTGTGAAAAACATCTTTTAATTCAGCACCATATGCTCCAATATTTTGAATTGGTGCACTGCCAACATTTCCAGGTATTAAACTTAAATTTTCAATACCACCATAATTTTTAGCTAAACTCCATTTTACAAAATCATCCCAATTTTCCCCAGCTCCAACTGAAACATATATAGAATTTTCATTTTCTTCAATTATTTGTATTCCTTTAATTTCAATTTTTAAAATAGGCCTATTGATATTGTTCTTGAAAAGTATATTAGATCCCCCACCAAGGATAAGCGGATTACTTTTATTTTTTGTTAAAAAATGTAAAATTTCATCTTCGTTTTCAGCTTTATTAAAATTATTAGCTAATACTTCTATTCCAAAAGTGTTGTAATCTTTAAGCGAAGAGATATGAGTTTTCAATTTTAATATATTAACTGATAGTGAATGCTTTATTTGACTTCTGCCTTTTCACCTTTTTTATCTTCATCAGGTTCTGGTAAAACTTCTCCTTTTATTCTGAGTATAACATTTGCTGTTTTAGCATTGGATCTTACTGTAATCGCTTTTTGAAAAATTCCAGTTCTTTTAGTATCGTAACTAACTTCGATTTCTCCAGATTCACCAGGTAATACAGGTTTTTCTGGTTTTTTTGGAATGGTACAACCGCAGGATGAAAAAATTCTTGTAAATATAAGTGGGCTATTTCCTATATTTTTAAATTTAAATATTCTGTTTCCATCTTCTCCGTTTTCGATTATACCGTAATCAATTACTGTTTCAGTAAATTTTATTTCAGCTAAATTTTCTTGACTAAAAAGATTTGTTACAAAAAGTAACAAAGCTGTAAATAATAATATTTTCTTCATATTAATTAAAATTAAAATTTCTTTTTTTTAAATATATTACAAAAATACAACTTACCTTTTAAATTACTTTTTAGTTAACTACTTTTGTTTCCAATTATGAAAAATATATATGGATATTTCTAAAAATTTTGATTCAAAAACTTTAGAGTCTAAGTGGTATGCATTTTGGATGGAAAACAATTATTTCAATTCCGTTCCAAACAATAAACCCCCATATACTATCGTAATTCCTCCACCCAATGTCACAGGTATATTGCATATGGGTCATATGTTGAATAATACAATTCAAGATATTTTAATTAGAAAAGCTAGATTACAAGGATTTAATGCTTGTTGGATTCCTGGAACTGATCATGCTTCAATTGCCACAGAGGCAAAGGTTGTAAATAAACTAAAATCAGAAGGAATTAATAAATCTGATTTGTCTAGAAAAGAATTTTTGGAACATGCTTGGAGCTGGACTGATGAGCACGGTGGTTTAATTTTAGAACAATTAAAAATATTAGGATGTTCTTGCGATTGGGATAGAACTAAATTTACTTTAGATGACGATATGTCTGAGTCTGTTATTAAAGTTTTTGTTGATTTATACAATAAAGATTTAATATATAAAGGTTACAGGATGGTTAACTGGGATCCTGAAGCTTTGACAACTCTATCTAACGAAGAGGTTATTCATGAGGAAGTAAATAGTAAATTATTTTATATAAACTATAAAATAGTAGATTCTGATGATTCAATAAGTGTTGCAACTACTAGACCAGAAACTATTTTTGGTGATACTGCTATTGCTATAAATCCCAATGACGAAAGATATGCTCATTTGAAAGGTAATAAAGCCATAATTCCAATTGTTAATAAGGAAATTCCAATCATTTTTGATGATTATGTAGAAATGGATTTTGGAACTGGGTGCTTGAAGGTTACGCCAGCTCACAGTGAAAATGATAAAATCATTGGAGATAAACATAATTTAGAAATAATAGATGTATTTAATGATGATGCAACACTAAACAATTATGGATTACACTACAAAGGGCTAGATAGATTTGTTGTTAGATCAAAAATTTCAAAAGAATTAGATGAAATTGGGGCTTTAATTAAAACAAAAAAGCATCTTAACAAAGTGGGTAAATCCGAAAGAACAAAATGCATAATAGAACCAAAAATTTCTGAACAATGGTTTTTAAAAATGGAAAAAATTTCAAAACCAGCCTTGAACGCGGTAATGAAAGACGATGTAAAACTCTTTCCAAAAAAATTCAAAAACACATATAAGAATTGGATGGAAAATGTTAGAGATTGGAATA
>ERZ1046876.1780-NODE-1780-length-13811-cov-7.104027_pt1 | contig 13811 bp, 9 predicted proteins | sample MGYA00383094_ERZ1046876 | MGnify/ENA primary metagenome ERZ1046876 (study PRJEB29581, sample SAMEA5548364) | metagenome | biome: marine; feature: coastal; material: water | depth 50 m | study: Short-term variability in the microbial, nano- and picoplankton...
CAACAAAGTGTACAAAGAATGGAGTCGCAATTCCCGCCCATATGACCATTACGGAATGACCGAGGTTGGACCCGTTGCCCATGAAATTCCGGGCGGAGTGGGCGGTTTGCGAATTTTATTGGATTCTTATCATGCCGAGGTGATTGATGCTGAAAGCACACTACCGGTAGATGATGGCGAACTTGGTGAATTGATCCTCACTCCTCTAGGTCGTACGGGTTCTCCGGTGCTGCGTTATCGTACGGGCGATTTAGTCCGGGCAAGTCGGGGAGTGGATGCTTTAGGATTTCCTACCTTTGATCTGGTTGGTGGTATACTGGGGAGGACGGACGATATGTTGGTCATACGCGGGGTAAACCTTTACCCTTCCGGGGTGGATGCCATTGTAGGAAAATTTTCCGAAATTTACGAGTACCAGGTAGTCATTGAAGAGTCTCGGGAAATGAATGAGATTTTGATAAGAGCTGAGTGTGATCAGAAAATTGCCCGAGCCTTGGAGGATTCCTTACGCGATGCCTATTCCTTGAGAATTCCCGTGGAAAGTTTGTCCAAAGGCGTACTTCCAAGGTTTGAGATGAAGGCAAAACGATGGATACGCTCCGAAAAACAATCAAAATATTGACACCTATAAATGAGCAATTTTTTAGAAATCAAAAATTTATCGAAATCATATTCCACTCCTCAGGGTGGATCTTCCAGTCTGGTGTTTTCCGATCTTAACTTGTTGGTAAAGGAAGGAAAATCTCTGGCCATTGTTGGACCATCCGGATCAGGTAAAAGTACTTTGCTCAACCTGATAGGCGGGTTGGACCGTCCTACGGGGGGGGAGGTGTTAATAGACGGTAAAAAAGTTCACCAACAGTCTTCCGAGGAGGCGGCTCGTTTTCGTAACTGTACGCTTGGGTTTATCTTTCAATCTCACCATTTACTTGCGGCACTTTCCGCGTTGGAAAATGTTATGATTCCCGCTCTAGCAGGTCATGGTGGTGTAAGTGGACAGGTCTTGCAAACTAGGGCATTGGAACTTCTTCATGAGGTTGGTTTGTCTGAGCGGGCAAACCATTTACCAAGTCAATTATCGGGAGGAGAGAGACAACGAGTGGCGGTAGCTCGTGCTCTGATCAATGAACCGAGGCTTCTATTGGCCGATGAGCCAACCGGTGCCCTTGATCAGGCAAAAGCTGAAAACTTGATGGAATTGTTGGTTCGTCTTAATCGGGAAAAAGAAACCACCTTGGTTGTAGTGACCCATGCCATGTTTCTGGCTAATCAAATGGAAGAGGTTTGGGCCTTTGATGACGGATATTTAAAGAAGGTGGATTCATGAGGATTTGGCGAATTGTTTTCGCCAATTTGAAATATTCCAAGCGACAACACTTGGGAACCTGTTTGGGGGCGGCGCTTGCCTCCATGATCCTTGTTGGTGCCTTGACGGTGGGAGATTCAGTTCGGGCCACATTGTCTTACCAGGCGCACGAACGTATTGGAAAAATCACTCACCTTTTTATATCAGAGGATGGCTATTTTAACGCCGATTTGGCCAATCGTATGCAAAGCAGTTGGAAAGGTAATGAGTCTGCCCAATTTGCTTCAGTATTGATGACCCAGGGAACCTTGGCATCTCCAGATGGTAGAGTTCGGGTAAGTGGAATACAGGTCTTGGGAATAGATGATCGATTTTTTAATTTCGCTCAAGATTCCAAACAAGCACCCGATCTTGAGCAGCAAAAATTTTGGGTCAGTCCAGATCTTGCCCATGAGTTGGGAGTAAACGCTGGCACCCGAATGATTTTAAGGGTTGAAGAGCCAAGTCTTTTTTCGCGGGACGCTCCTTTGTCTGGGGAACGAGATGCCCGTTTTGTTTCTTGGAACCGTACACTTGGCGGAGTATTAAATTCTGCACAGTTGGGTAAGTTTTCTTTGCGGGCAAATATGGAACCGGTTCGTACAGTATTTGCCCCTCTCTCCCTCTTACAAGAGGACATGTTTGTAAACTTTGACCCGGTTGGAGAACGAACGGATTTTGCCAACCTCCTCCTTGTCTTAACCAATGAACCCCAAAATATTTTGGAAGAAAACATGGAGCGTGCATGGACCTTGTCGGATGCGGGCCTTGAACTTAAAAAATTACAGTCCGATGATACCTGGAGCCTGCGCACACGTAGCGTTTTTCTGTCAGATTCTATCGTTGATAAGGCCGAGGAAATTAACCCAGATTTGCAGGGTGAATTTACCTATTTAGTTAATGCTATCCGTAAACCTGTAAGAGGGCAGGATCTGAACACATCAATGATTCCATACTCTATGGTTTGCGGAGTGGAGCCAGGGGTGGGGGGATTGTTTTCCGCCAACTGGAAGGATGATCAAATTGCTGTAAATCAGTGGGCGGCAAAAGATCTAAACCTAAGTCTTGGAGATCGGGTGAGCCTTGAGTATTACACCGTCGGAGAACGCCGAGAATTATTGCAAAGCACACGTTCATTTGAGGTTGGGAAAATATTACCGATGCCTAAAAAAATCCCTTTCGGGCAAGAGAGTGATTGGACTCCTAGATTTCCTGGTTTAAGTGATGCAGAAAATTGCGGAGAATGGGATACGGGTATTCCGATTAAGTATAAGATCAGGCCAAAAGATGAGAAATACTGGGATTATTTTCGTGGGAGCCCCAAAGCATTTGTGTCCCTTTCGGCAGCACAGGAAATGTGGGGTAATCGTTGGGGAAAGTATACAGGTCTTCGAGCAATCGGAAAAAAGTCAGCCCAAAGGTTGCAGGTTGATTTGCAAGAAAAGTTAATGTCAGCAGATTCAGGCTTACGAATTATTCAACTCAAAAATGATGCGAAAAATGCGGTATCTGGTCCGGTTGATTTTAGCCAACTCTTTCTTGCTTTTGGATTTTTTGTGATCCTCGCAGGCGTATCTTTAAGTGCGATGCTCTTTGGTTTTTCTATGGAGCAAAGAAACCGACAGGTCGGTTTGCTCTTTGCTCTTGGTTATAGCCCCATGCGAGTAAAATTATTAACTTGGGCCGAAGCGGGTGTTGTATGTTTGCTTGGTTCCCTTATGGGTTTGGGGTGGGCATGGTTTTTTGGAAAAGGAATCCTATGGATGCTCGGAGGGTCATGGGGCGGTGCGGTTTCCAATCTTCAGATCATTTACGCTCCAACTGCACTGTCGATTGGAATTGGTGCTCTGGCTAGTTTTTGCATGGGTTTATTCACCCTGGCCTGGGTAAGTCGAAAACAATCCAGGCAAGCACCCGTGGCATTGTTAAATGGTGGAGAGTTTATCGTACCGTGTTCTAGCTCTGAAATTAAAAAAAAGGCCTGGGTAAGATGGTATTTGGTCGCGATATGGACGACTGCAATTTTGCTTTCCATGTTTGGGTGGCTTCATCAATTGCCGGTGGGGCCAACTTTTTTTGGAGTTGGTGCCTTGGTCCTTGCCGCTGGGTTGGGCGAATTTTTTAGGTTCCACATGAATACCAAGTATAATGTGGGTGAACCCAAATTTCTGCTACAATTGGATCGCAGAATTGGTAGGAAGTTAACCGTAGTAGGCATTCTTGCCGTTGGTTCTTTTCTGGTAATTGGCGCAGGGGCATTTCGACAAAAAGCAGCCGAGGACAGTTCTAAGCTAGACTCAGGCACGGGTGGATTTTCTCATATTTTAAAGACCAGCCTTCCTTTGTATGATGATTTACTCGGGACCGAAGCAGAAGCATTGTTCGATCTAGACCCGGATATTATGAGCGGAGTCTCTTTGGTTTCCATACGGGCACAGGATGGCGATGATGCGAGTTGTTTAAACTTGAACCAAGCGCAGATTCCACCGCTCTATGGAGTTCCTCTGGATCAGATGAATGGACGCTTTGAATTTGTGGAAGGAAATTGGTCTGCATTGAGCAAACCAATGTCAGCGGGTGTCTATCCTGCCTTGATCGATCAAAATACTTTAATGTGGGCGTTGAAGAAGAAAGTTGGCGACCAGATTCCGTATACCAATGACGAGGGAAAGACATTTAAAGTCCAGATTGAAGCAGTTGTTAAGGGCAGCTTTCTTCAGGGTGGCTTGTATTTTGCTGAAGAGCATTGGCTTAAGAATTTCCCGGGAAGGGGAGGGTACCAAAATTTTTGGATAGAAGTGAAAAAAAATCGGCGAGAGATTGTTTTGAATCATTTAAGGGATAGGCTTCTTAATTACGGCCCTTCAACGCAAGCGATCCAAGAGAGATTAAACAGGTTGAAAGCAGTGGAAAATACTTATCTCTCAATTTTTCAATTCCTTGGTGGTCTAGGTGTAATTCTTGGCACAGTTGGTCTGCTAGTTGTAATTATGAGAAATTTGTGGGAACGAAGGGAAGAACATTCAATATTGATTGCGGTCGGATATTCTGTCGTACGCTTGAGGGAATTAGCTTGGAAGGAAAACCTAAGCTTGGTTATTTGGGGTCTATCGATTGGATGTGTGGCTGGATTGTTTGGTGTCGTACCTGCTATGTGGAGTGGTTCGGGTAATTTTTCATGGGGGGGCGTGCTCGTTTTTGGCATTACTTTACTTTTTTTATCGGCTTTTTTTGTATCTTTAGCCATTCGATTAGGATTAAAGGATGGCAGTATAAAATTATTAAGTCGTGAGTAAGAGTTTTATTAACCTATTTGTATGTACTTTGCTTATCTGTTTTTACGAGCATGCCCAAGGTGCTTTACCTTGGAAAGTTGCTTACGAACAAAATTTTGAGAAGATTGAGGAGGGTAAATTACCCGACGATTTTTTTGTGTTGGATGGCAGTTTTTCAGTTCAACAACGTAATGCTCGAAAATGCCTAATTTTGCCGGGAAATCCGGTGGGAGAGTTTGGGTTTTTATTTGGGCCACGATTTGGATTAGAAACCATGGAGCTGTCCTATTCCTGCCTTGGAGGAATTAAGAGTAGAAGGCACAGTGCATTCTCGGGTGCAATTGGAGGAATAAGAGGGCTAAATTACAGGATAAATCCTAGTTCAAGGAAAGGGATTCTAACTTATTCTGATGATTGGAAGCATGATGATCATATCACATGGGAATCTAAGGAATGGATGCGGGTATATATTAAGATTGTCCCTCAACCAGTAAAGCAGGGTATGATGATTACTTTAAAAACTCACCTTGAGTCCGAGTCTACTGGACCGAAAGAGGGCTTTACTAAATTTTTAAAAGGAACCCTATCGGGCAAGTGTGCATTGTGGGGTTTCTCTTATGCAGAAAAAGAAATGCGATGGGATGACATCTTAATTCTTACCCGCTAATCCTGATGGGACAGGTATAAATTTGTTTTTAAAGATTCACTTGCCATTTTGACGATCTTTTAGAACGATTTACCGTTTTATATTTGCCCATGCATTCTCTTTGCAAAACCCTATTTTTTACCAGTGGATCCGTTGGTCTTTTGTTAATGGTGTTTATTTGGTCGGCCTTACATTATGGCCTATTTCCCCTAAACCACTTAATCGAGGCTTTATTGCAGCACAAGTTTGCTGGATATACCTTGCCTGAGTATTTCTTTATGCCCGAACAAGTAAGTGCCGGCGAAAGGATCCATTACCTGAAAATTATTCTGACCATTCTGGTTTCTGCTGGATCCACATATTTGATCTTTTTGAGTTATTTACCCAAAGTTTCTTTACAGATTAGATCTTTGAGCTTTGCAATTTCTATTCATTTACTCACCTTACTCGGCCTTTTTTGGTTTTGCTTGATCGAAGGTAACGAGGTCATCGACAAACAGGAAAGGTTGGCCATCTTTATTTTTACTGCTGTAACATACTTAGCTGGAATTTTCTCCCTCTGGTATGCTCTACGCCCAAAAAGAAAATTAGTTCAGGACTTTGTAGCATCTAAAATCCCAAATTCTTTGCCAACAGCGTCCGAAACCAAGAAGAAAACGAGTGCTCCGAAGGAATTGGATTCAGATGTAATTGAGGATACAAAAGAGAGTGAATCCACTTCCCAAGATAAAACGATTGAATCTTCTGACGATGCAGGGAAGAAAGAGTTAGAGAATGAGGAGAATTTAGAGGATAACACATTGGAGAAAGCAGTCGAAGTCGTGGATGAGTCGGGTGAACAAATTGAGCAAGATACCGATGGCGAAATTAATCCTGAACAGACTAATGAAGAAGCACCTCAGAACTTGGAGGAATCTTCAGAGAGTGTCCAAGCACCAAGCTCTAATGATGAAGAGAATATGCTTTCAAGTGAGAGTGAGATAGTGGATGAGGATAAGGTTGAGGACAACAACGCCTCCGAACCCTCTACTCCCAACACGAATGAATCGGAGGAGCCCAAGACCGTATGATTAGGAAACTTTTGAATATTTCATTCGTACTCCTTCTTGGTGCCTTTTCCTTGTATTTGATACAGGGCGCGTGTTTTCGTTTGGTTGAGCCCTACGCTAAGTTACGACTTGGATTAGCTTGGGGGTCTTCGGATACAATGAAAATGAATTCTATTTTAAGTAAGTTACCATTAGATCATTTTGCTCAACCTCCTATCAAAGAAGGCTTTGACATTCTTAAGGAAGAGCTAGATTACGCTCGTAAAATAATGAGTTTTAATCGCCCAGTCCGTGATCGTTATTATAATTATGTTCGTTCACAGGTTGACCCCTTAAGGAATTTCGAGATTACAAATTTGGGCATGGTTAAAGAAGTTGTCCTGCCCGGTTTAAGACGACCCGCGACTTCCCTTGATGTAGCTAATGGTTTAGCCAGAAGGGAGGGTCTACCGGTCGATTTTTCAAAAGCCCTATTTGTAAGGGTTATTCCACAGACTTCCCGCTTGGTTTACGAACAGTCATTTGGCCAATGGGAAAAAGCATTTGCCTTTTTATTAAATCATGGAATTTCCTGTGTCCTGTTAAGCCCAAAAAACTCTGAGGAATTATCAACTCAGCTTAGCTATTTGCAGGCTCAGCATTCAAACTTCAGTGAAAATATTTTTGCTTATGCGGAAGGACAAGCAGTTGGACTTCTTGACAATGCGGTCAATGGGAACGAAGAAATTTCACTTCGATGTTTGATTGTCAAAGATCCAAGTGAAGAAGTTCTTTTTAACGAACAACCTAATCCGGTCTGGTTTATGGGAATAACGAGTCAAGTGGCAACGGATGAGCAGGTACTCTTGTCCATGACCAAGCGTGCCCAACTATATAGGGACTCTCCATTGGTTTATCATTCACGACTTTCAGGATTAATTTACGAAGAATCCAAATGGGAAAACCTCGCACTAACCTCTTTTCCTATGTCCTACATTCTAAACTGCCTGGAGTTTTATCCGGATTCAATTCCCTTCGTGCACGAAGCTAAGGAGATGGTGGAAAATAATGTATCTTCATCCCTTGTGGGTTCGAATTTTAGCCAAGGGATGGGGGGAATTTCGTCCCTGTCTATTGATGATTTTGAATACTCAAATCCGGAACCTAATTTTGACTGTGAAGTTGTTCGTGAGTACCGCCAAATAAACAAGGGAGATGCAGAGGTTGCTGATTTGACCAATCGGGAATTAGTACTTCAGATTGGTTCCTCATTCGAGGAGATGGGGGTCAATATTTTGGAGCAAATTGCTGATCAAGATCCGATGTTTTATCGCTTTTATTTATCTCTTAAAGAGATTGGAACATCTCAAAATTAGTCTTTCCATTATTTGGACTAGGGTCGCTTGCAATTATTTGGCCTAAGTTATGGTGCTGAAAAGTTTTATATTATCCAATTTAGCGATTTCATTCATTTTGAAATTACTTAAGAATTAAATCCTTTAAATTTACTCAAATGATACAAAATAATAAATTATTCTTTTTCGTTTTATGCCAATTCTTATTTGGGGTTTGCTCCCAAGCAGAGGATAAAAAAGTGGTCTTTGTGGCTGGACCTAAGAGTCATGGATTTTTTGCTCATGAACATGCTGCAGGTTGTAAACTACTTGCCGAGCATTTGGAGGCAGCTAATTTGGGTATTAAAACTGTAGTAGTAACCGGAGGTTTTCCTCAGGATAAATCCGTCTTCAACGATGCAGATGCAGTGGTAGTTGCTTGCGATGGTGGTGTTCGGCACTTGTTAAATAAAAACCTAAAAGAATTTGATGAAGTGATGAAACGGGGAGTAGGACTAGCCTGTATCCACTATGGAGTGGAAACAACAAAAGGCCCTGCCGGAGATCATTTTCTTAAATGGATTGGTGGATATTTTGAACCTTATTGGTCGGTCAATCCAGTTTGGAATGCAACATTTAAGCTTCTACCCCGTCATCCTATTACTCAGGGGGTCATGCCCTTTACTATGCAGGACGAATGGTACTATCACATGAGATTTCGTGAAGCAACTTCAGCAATCGGGTCAATCGTTCCAATTCTCTCTGCTCATCCACCAGAGAACACCATGAAACGGTTAAAACCCGGAGTTGATAAACATCCTCATCATGGTAACCCGGATGTTGCCGATGCAGTCCTTAAGCGCAAAGAAGCCCAGCATGTGGCATGGGCTTATCAGCGCGGTGAAGATTACAACTATGGAAGAGGCTTTGGCTTTACTGGAGCGCACTTTCATGAAAATTGGGCGTCCTTAGATGCAAGGAGACTTGTGCTCAATGCCATTGCTTGGATTGCCAAAGTCGATGTTCCAAAAACGGGAGTTCCCAGCAAAGAAGTGACGATGAAAGACCTGCTTCAAAATCAAGACTTCCTGAAGCCAGAAAATTGGAAAAATCAAAAGAATGTCGAACAGAAATTGGCTCGCTTTAGACTTAATTAAACATGCTCATTTTCCACTGCTTGTTAAATCGTTTACTTAGCGATAAGTAATTTTTCCAAGATCAATTTTTTAAATTAATGAATACCAAAATTTTATGCGTGGATGATGAGGAATCAATCCTCAAAGGCTTTCAATTAAACCTTAGAAATAAATTTGAGTTACATTTGGCCTCTGATGGAGTGGAAGGCTTAGAGCTATTTCAAAAGGAGGGCGGTTTTGCGGTTGTACTATCCGATATGAGAATGCCTCGGATGAACGGAGCAGAAATGCTATCAAGGATTAAGCAAATAGATGATGAAGTTGTAACTGTTTTACTAACGGGGCATACAGACTTTGAATCCGCTATGGCTGCGGTCAATGAAGGCAATGTTTTTCGTATGCTTTCCAAACCTTGTCCTGTCCAAGTATTGAAGAAGGTTCTGACCGATGCAACTGCTCAATATGACCTAATTACGGGCAAACGTATTTTATTAGATAAGACTTTGCGTGGCGCAGTGGATGCTCTTGCCCAGTCGTTGGCTACAATTCAACCTTTGTTTTTTGGACGTGCTCAAAGGGTGAGAAGGTTAGCCAACGGATTGGCAGAAGAAATAAAACTTAATGATTCTTGGCGCGTTGGCGTTGCAGCAGTCTTTTCTCAATTAGCTTATCTCTCAATTCCTCAGCACTTAAGTGAGTCAGTATATCATCGTAAAGATTTGAACCCTGAAACTAAGGCGATCATCCGAGACCTCCCAGAAGAAACCTTGAAAAGTGTCGCCCTTATTCCAGGACTCGAAGATGTCAGAGAAATTCTTCAACGAACCGACATTCAGCCCAAGTTTGAGCTGGATGATGGTTCGGGAATTCGAACTGCAGCATCGATACTTCGAGTCGCCTTAGATTATGATTATTATGAGGAACTTGGTCATGAAGACCCCCTCATTTTAAAAACATTTCAATCCAGGCAAGACACATATGATCAAAATATAGTCGCAGCTTTGGCAGCCTTCTTAAATACCGACGCGAGTAGTTATAGATTAGAAGAGGTTGAGACGCGTAATCTTGTTGAGGGAATGAGATTAAAAGAAGATTTACTTCTCGAAGAATCGATGCTTATCGCTTCTTCTGGAGCAGATATTGATCGAGCGTTGTTAAAAATTATCAAAAACTATAGTTCCTGTTATTCTAACTTTCCTTTTCCAAAGAAAATTAAGGTTTTGATTCCTGTTGCTTAATTGAATTAACCGTAATCGAATGAACTTTCGTTCATGAAGGTTAGATCTTATATAGGCTTGCTTTCCGCAGGTAGTATCGGCGGAGCGTTGATTGTGGGTATTATCGGATGGCTGATATTATCTGGCATTAATCAATCACATAGAGAACTAGAACAGGAAAGCCGAAACTCTGGAGATTCATCCAGCGAATATTTGGATGCTCATGCCTTTCTATCTGCAACCCGGGGATGTTTTGAAGCCTTTGAAATTTATCCGCCAAATTTCACCGGGGTCTATGGGGTAGTTCGCGACCGGATTATTCTGGCGAAAGAGGGGCTTAATTTATTGTCGACAAAATATTCTGCTAGTTATTCTGAGAAAAAAATTCGAGTTTTAGCTGCTGGAATTAGGGAGTTGGAAGATGCCGTTTCTTTGATGGAGAAAGCAGTTAAAGCGGATGCAAGAACAAGAGAGGCTTTAATCCAGAGTGCGGGAAAAAATTATCAAGATGCTCGAGAAAGTCTTTCTCAAAATTTAAACGTACTGGAGTCTGCGGCAGAGCAGCGGATGTACAAATCAAAGCAATCGATGGAGCAAAGACTATTGGCCTTACATGATGAAGAGTCTGCTAATATTTTAATATTCTTTTTTGTTAGTGGACTGTATCTGATATTGGTGGGCTCTTTAGCCATGGTTACTTACAAAAGTTTTGCTAGCCCTATCCGTAAGCTTGAAGCCGCAGCAAAAAGTTCAGTTGATCATAATAAACCTTTCAATTTAAGGGAGTCTGGACCTTACGAGATTCGCTCGGTTACCAAGCGACTTCGAGGATTGATTGGAGGTTTGGAAACAAGAGTGAAGAAAAGAACGGCAGCTTTGCAAAAGAGCAACAATCAGTTAAAACAAGAGATGCAACAGCGAATTGAACTGGAAACTCAATTGGTCCATGCCCAAAAAATGGAAGCCGTTGGTCAATTAGCTTCAGGCATAGCCCATGAAATAAACTCTCCTTCGCAGTTTGCAAATGACAATGTACTTTTTTTAAAAGACGCCACCGATGGCTTTATTAAAAAGTTAAACCAATCTCCAGATGCTCCGGATGAAAGTGAAATTGAGTTCTTCAAAGAAAATGCAACTGAAGCGGTGGAGCAGGCTGCGGAAGGTATCTCGCGAATTACCACGATCGTAAAGTCGATGAAAATTTTTGCATACCGAGATGCGGAATCGGCTAAAAGAAATAATGATTTGAACCAGGCAATCCGTTCAACCGTGGTGGTAGCGACAAACGAATGGAAGTACCATGCAGAACTAGATCTCCGCCTTCAGGAAGATTTACCTATGGTGCCATGTAATATTGGAGAAATTAATCAGGTTGTTTTAAATCTTATCGTCAATGGAGCCCATGCGATTCGAGACCGTTTAAGCGAAGGGCAAAAGGGAAACTTAGTTGTGACCACCCAACATTATCCGGATGCACAGTGTGTGGTTATTGCGATTGCAGATAATGGGGGTGGTATCCCTCTCAAGGTACAGGAACGAATTTTTGAACCATTTTTTACAACAAAAGAAGTAGGCGTTGGAACTGGGCAGGGCTTGGCTATTGCCCACAATGTAATTGTAAAATTACATGAGGGACAAATTTGGTTTGATAGCAAGGAGGGTGTGGGTACTACTTTTTATATCAAACTGCCCATGATCCAGTCTAGAATGGAGTAATGAATAATCGCTTTACTGCACTTGCTCTCAGGGCATGGTGGATCTTTTCGTTCTCCTTTATTTTTTTAGCGGGATGTGAAGATACTATTAATACTCGAGAAAATAACATCCAAGACGGTGTCAGGTTCTTTGAAATGGGTGAGATTAGAAAAGAAGTGTTACCCGCAATAATTAAATTGGCCAAAGAAGAGGGCTTGATAAAGATTGAAGCTGGAGAATTTCTTATGGGCAGTCCATTGGGAGAAGTGGGGCGAAAACCAGATGAATTAAGAAATCGAGTAAAGTTTTCTCAACCATTTTGGATAAAGAAATTTGAAGTCACTCAACAAGAATGGAATAAATATGTCGGAGATAACCAATTAAAGGGCGATCCAGTTTTTAATTTGAGTAGTAAAATACTTAATGAAATTTGTTCTTCTTCAGGTTATACGGACGGCAATTTTTCTATTATTGGTTTTCAGGGTGAAACCGGGAAAGAAATCTTTTTGGAAGAAGCAATTCTTTCGCAAGGTTCGTGGAAAACTGCAAAAAGCCCCAGGAATTATCAAGTGAGCCATCAACAATTTAATGATTTAACCGCTCTTCTTGATTTCTTGAACTCTAAAAATATTCAACAAATTGATCGGATGGAAAAATTTCATCCGGTTTCCCGCGTCTCTTATTCCCAAGTGGTTGCTTATTGTTGGGAAAAAACTCAAAGGGCTCGACTAAATGGTTCTCTTCCAAATCCTCTTGTTTTTCGATTACCGACCGAGGCGGAGTGGGAGTATGCGTGCCGGGCTGGAACAACTGGTTTTTGTGGCATTGGCGAAGAAGACTTTTTGTCAGGAGAAAACGCCAATATTGATGGCTCGATAAGAGGTTACATAATAGACCAACGCCCCAGGTCTGAATTTAGCGATGGTGGATTATTTACCCCCATTTTTCGTAAGGGGTATGTACCTATTCGCCCATTTCGTCCAATTTATCCTTCAAATGCCTGGGGCTTGAACGACATGCATGGAAATGTTTTAGAATGGTGCTATGATTTCTATGGACCTTATCCAGATGACAACCTGACAAGGATTGATCCAATTGGACCCATACGGGGTAGCTATCGTATTGCAAGAGGAGGTAGTTTTGTCCGTACCGCACATGATAGTAGGTCTGCAGCAAGGTTTAGTTATGAGGCTTCCTACCGAGGTTCGGAGATCGGCTTCAGGTATGTCTTGGGTTTACCCCTGAGGTGACCTTGTTAAGGCAACTCCTTAATCCACTTGTTTAATACAGTTAGCACTACGGGTGTAGGAAGAGCATAGCTAGTAACACGGTCAATTCTTGCTATATTAATGCCTACACAGTACCCATTTAGATCAAAGATTCCTCCACCCATCATTTCTTTAAATAAGGGTAGGTCGTGCTGAAGAATCATGGGAAAATTGTCTTTTCTTTTAGATACTGGGCCACTCATCAAAAGGTTGCGGTTAAACATATCAAAAGCGACCTCGCGGTGTCCCAGTGTTATTCTTAATAGGCTTTCTTTTTTTCTTCTTTGAATGGAAAGTGTGAGTAGATCTCCGGGGTCTTTTTTCTTAACAATTTCATTAATTTGCTCGGTTGTTCGGACAGTTCTTCCATCCACTCGTATTATACGATCCATCACTTTTAAACCACCTCGGTCTCCGGCTGCATGAGGAAGCACTTCTAAAACCTCAATACCCTTGGTAGATGAATTACTTTCTTCCAAAATTACACCCATTACACCTCCTTCACGACCGATGGAGCGTGATTTGGCAGAAATTACCCCGAAGGTTAGTCCGGAAAGGTCTTTATTTCCCGAAATCGCCCAATTTCCAATCTTAGTTCTGTTCAAATCATTATGCCATTCTGCAAATGGCCAAAGTTTTGATGAATCTGTAATCTGCCAGAGAGCAAGGTCGGTCTTCTCATCTCTCTTGCGTATACGAATAGGTAAATACTTTCCTGAATATGACAGGGCATATCTCGCCCCCATACTTGAACTTGCCTTCGAAAGTAAATAGCCTTTCGAATTAACCATTATTCCGTGAGAAATAAGTTTATCATTTCGATAAAGGCCCCAAAGCAAGTCCAAAACCTCGGCCTTTTTCGCCCCA
>ERZ1046876.1783-NODE-1783-length-13807-cov-24.582388_pt1 | contig 13807 bp, 13 predicted proteins | sample MGYA00383094_ERZ1046876 | MGnify/ENA primary metagenome ERZ1046876 (study PRJEB29581, sample SAMEA5548364) | metagenome | biome: marine; feature: coastal; material: water | depth 50 m | study: Short-term variability in the microbial, nano- and picoplankton...
AATAGATTTATTTTCAGAAGAAGATGTATCAGAAAATGATATTATTAATGATATTGAAGACTGGAAGTTTGAAGAACGTTTATCTAAAGAATTTGAAGCTGTTGGATTTTTTATTTCAGATCATCCATTAAATCAATTTACAGAAATTTTTGATGATTATAAAATTAAAAATTATTCTCATTTCAATTCTAGTGATGATATTAAAGACGCTAATATAGCGGCCACCTTATTAAAAGTTCAAGAAAGAAAAACAGCCAAAGGTAATTCTTATGCTGTTTTAAAATTAACAGATTTGACCAGTGTATTTGAATTATTTATATTTTCTGATATTTTAGAATTAAATCGTGAGACATTGATAGAAGGTAACTCGTTAATTTTGACCTTAGTGAAAAGTATTTCTAGTGATGAAAATAGATTTAAACGTATAAATGTTCAAAAAATCGCATCCTTAAAAGATTTGTTTAACAGTCCAATAAATGAAGTTTCATTTGATGTTAAAACTGATGAAGAAGTAAATGAAATTTCAAAGCTATTAAATGAAGATGGAAAAACTATTGTTAATATTAGTTTAACTGAAAATGATAAAAAGTTAGAATTTAGACTTAAAAACCCAAAGAATTTGGACCGAAAATCACTTAATCTTCTTAGAAAAAGAGATATATCCATTACTATAAATTAAATAACTCTTGTTAAATACTCTAAATCTTAGTAAATAAGGCCTAATTTAAATTAACACGCACACAGTTGTTGGTTTTATACCTCCGGTCCTTAATTGGAAATTACTGTGGTGGCTTAACCGGGAATAAATATGAAGATACCAGAAATAACAATACAACAATTATTAGAAGCGGGCGTTCATCTTGGTCACAAAACCTTGAGATGGAATCCGAAAATGAAAAAATACATTTTTGGAAAAAGAGATTCAATCCACATTATGGACTTAACTCAGACATTGGAGCTTACCAAAGTAGCTCTTGAGAAAGTTTATAATACAGTTGCAAATAATGGAAAAATTTTATTTGTATCAACTAAAAAACAAGCTTCAGAAGCTATTGCAGAAGTTGCAAAAGAAACAGATCAATATTTTGTCAACTACAGATGGTTAGGTGGCATGTTAACTAATTGGGGAACAATATCAGGCTCAATTAAAAAGATGAAAAAATATGAAGCTGATCTTGTTGCTGAGAACAGAGGTTTTACTAAAAAAGAACTTTTAAAAATGAGTGTAAAAAAAGATAAACTTGAAAGATCTTTAGGTGGAATTGCTGAGATGAAAAAAACTCCAGATTTAGTTTTTATTATTGATACCAATTACGAGTCATTGGCTATCGCCGAGTCTGTAAAATTAGGAATACCAATTATTGCAATCCTGGATAGTAATTCAAATCCGGATAATATAGACTATCCAATTCCAGGCAATGATGATGCGAGAAGATCTATAGATCTTTATTGTAACCTAATAAAAGAAACTATTAATAATGCAAAAAGTTCAATTCCTACAGCTGAACCTAAAAATGACATTCCTAAAGAAAATAAAAAAGATGATCAGGGTAAAACTGTTCAAGAGCTAGATAGAGAAAAGTTAGAACAAAAATTTTCTAAAGATAAAAAGGAGACGCTGAATTAATATGAGTGATATTGAAAATGTTAAAAAGTTAAGAGAAATTACCGGTGCAGGATTTAAAGATTGTAATTTAGCAATTAAAGAATCAGATGGTGATATTGATAAAGCTATTGAAATATTAAGAGTAAAAGGTATTTCGAAAGCTTCAAAAAAAATGTCTAGAGATGCTAAAGAAGGTGTGATCGCTGTTAGCGGAGATGAGACAAAAACATCTGTAATAGAAGTTAATTGTGAAACAGATTTTGTTGCAAAAAATGAGGATTTTACTAATTTTGTTACAGAACTTAGTGAGTTAAACAATCAAATAAACTCTAATTTTGAGGAATTAAAAAACTCAAAAATGAAAAATGGTGAAACTGTTGAAAATAATATTGTAGCTTTAATTGCAAAAATTGGTGAAAAAATAACTATTGGTAAAACAAAAACTATTGAAAATGCTGGTTCTCTAAATAATCACTATTTGCATACAGTTGTAAAAGACAATATAGCTAAGTTAGCTGTTGTCGTATCATTAGAGACAAATGACAAATCTGATAATGTCATAACTTTTGCTAAACAATTATCAATGCATATCGCTGCTTCAAATCCATTAGCTCTAGAATCTAGTTTAATAGACCAATCTATAATTGATAAAGAACAAGAACTTGTCACTGAAGAATTAAAAAATTCAGGCAAACCAGAAGATATTGCAAAAAAAATTAGCATGGGTAAAATGAATAAGTTTAAGGAAGAGAACGCTCTATTAACACAAGCATGGGTAATGGAACCCAAGAAGAAAGTTCAGGATGTTTTAAAAGAACTTTCTATTTCTGACTTAAAGGTTAAAGAGTTTTATAGAATTAAGATTGGAGAGTAAATGTTTGATGAAAAGTCATACAGCCTTAAAATGGATAAAGCCATTGAGGTTTTCTTAAAAGAATTATCATCATTAAGAACTGGAAGAGCAAATGCAGCAATGCTAGATTTGGTCAAAGTTGACGTTTATGGACAACAAATGCCAATTAACCAAGTTGGAAGCATAACAACACCTGAGCCAAGAATGATAAATATTCAAGTTTGGGACGTTAGTAACGTTTCTCTAGTTGATGCGGCTATAAAAAAATCAGACTTAGGATTAAATCCTCAAATTGATGGACAACTGATTAGATTGCCGGTACCTGAGTTAAATGAGGAACGAAGAACAGAATTAAAAAAACTTATAAAATCAATTGGAGAGAAGTGTAAAGTTTCTATTAGAAATATTAGAAGAGAAGCTAATGAAGAACTAAAAAAACTTTTAAAATCAAAAGATATTGGTGAAGACGAAGAAAAATCATCTGAAAAAAATGTTCAATCAATAACTGATGAGCATATTAAAACTGTAGATGAAAAGGTTTCTTTAAAAGAAAAAGAAATAATGACAATATAAAATGAACCCCTTAAATCATGTGGCCATTATAATGGATGGCAATGGAAGATGGGGGTTAAAGCATAAAAATTCAAGAAATGCAGGACATAAAGCTGGTTTAAATACAGTTGAAAGTATAATTAAACAATCAATTAAAAATAAAATTAAATATTTAACATTATTTGCATTTTCGACTGAAAACTGGAAAAGACCAAAAAAAGAAATAAATTATCTATTTAATTTATTAGAAAATTTCTTAATCAATAAAATAAATGATTTTCATAAACAGAATATTAAACTAAAAATAATTGGTAGTAAAAATTTTTCAAAAAAGCTTAATTTATTGTTAAATTTAGCAGAAAAAAAAACATCAAAAAATTCTAAAATACAAATTAATCTTGCATTAAATTATGGTGCTAAATTTGAATTAATTAGTGCAATTAAAAAACTTCAAAAGAATAAAGATAAAATAAATGAAAAAAATATTGAAAAATTTTTATATACAAAAAATATTCCTGATCCAGATCTTATGATTAGAACTGGTAATACCAAAAGATTAAGTAATTTTTTATTATGGCAACTTGCTTATTCAGAAATTTTTTTTGAAAAAAAAATGTGGCCAGATTTTAATGATAAAGATTACCTGAAAATAATAAAAGAGTATAAAAATTTAAAAAGAAATTTTGGCAAAATATGAATAAAGATGAAATAGTAAAAAGAATTTTAAGTTCAATTATATTAATACCCACAGTTCTTTTTTTTATTATTAAAGGTTCTTTTTTATTTAATTTTTTTATCTTTATTTGCTTTTTAATCACAACTTATGAATGGTTAAAGCTTTCTAAAAACAATCTCCTTAAATTCTTTGGAACAATTTTTATAGTAATTTCTTTTTATGCAATATTTAAAATTAGAAATGAATTTGATAAAGATTATTTCCATTTATTGTTAGTAGTAATAATATGTGCATCGACTGATATAGGTGGATATTTATTTGGAAATATATTCAAAGGACCAAAACTAACTAAAATTAGTCCTAAAAAAACATATTCGGGTGTGATAGGTAGTTTTTTACTGTCATTAATATTTACAAATTTATTTTTAGATTTTTTATCAAATGTTGAAACTTTTGAATTTACAAAAGAAATGTTTTTATTCATTTTATTAGTTTCTTTTATTAGTCAAATAGGAGATATAATTGTTTCGTATTTTAAAAGAAAATCTAAAATAAAAGATACAGGAACTATTATACCAGGCCACGGTGGTATTCTCGATCGAATTGATGGAATGATTTTTGCGCTCCCTTTTTCTTATGTATTTTTTTTAAATTTTAATTTTTAATGAAAACAAAAATCGCAATTCTTGGTTCAACGGGCTCTATTGGTAAAACTTTATTAGATATTATAAGAAAAGATCGTAAAAATTTTGAAATCATACTTTTAACAGCAGATAAGAATTTTAAATTACTATTAAAACAAGCAAGAGAATTTAAAGTTAAAAACTTAATTATAACAAACAAAAAAAAATTTGATTTAATAAAAAATGATACAATTAAATTAAATTTTAATGTTTATAATAATTTTGTAAATTTTAGTAAAATTTTTACTAATAAAGTTGACTATACGATGAGTTCTATCACTGGAATTAATGGGTTGGAACCAACATTAAAGATTATTAAATATTCAAAGAGAATTGCTATAGCAAATAAAGAGTCAATAATATGTGGGTGGAATTTAATTAAGAAAGAATTAAAAAAAAATAATACAGATTTTATTCCAGTAGATTCAGAGCATTTTTCATTATGGTATGGCATCCAGAATTTAGATATTAATAATATTGAAAAAATATTCCTAACAGCTTCTGGAGGCCCGTTTAACAACTTACCTTTAAATAAATTTAAAAATATTACAATTGCTCAAGCTCTTAAGCATCCAAATTGGAAAATGGGAAAAAAAATTTCTATAGACTCAGCAACCATGATTAATAAAATTTATGAGGTTATTGAAGCAAAAAATATTTTTAATATTAGTTATAAAAAAATTGAAATTTTAATTCATCCAAACTCATATGTGCACGCTATATTGAAATTTGATACTGGTCTAACTAAAATTATAGTTCATGATACTACTATGCGAGTTCCAATTTTTAATACACTTTATTTAAATGATAATAAGAAATTAAAATCTAAAAAAATTGATATTGATACATTAAATAATTTAAATTTTAAAAAAATAAATACAAAAAGATATCCTATGATTAAATTATTAAACCTTCTACCCTCTAAACATTCATTGTTTGAAACTGTTGTTGTGTCTGCAAACGATACTTTAGTTCAGCTGTTTCTTGATAATAAAATTAAATTTACAGATATTCAAAAAAAATTATTTAATATTATTAATAAAAAGCAATTTATAAATTATAAAAATAAATCTCCTAAAACAATTAGAGATATTGTCGAATTAAATAATTATGTTAGATTGAAAACACTTGAAAACAATATATAAATCATCATTTATATATGAGCAAAATTAAAATATTTTTATTATCATTTCTTTTAAACTTTTTAGTATTTTCATCCTTTTCATTTAGTGAAATTATTAAAAAAATTGAAATTACAGGAAATAATAGAATATCAGATGAAACTATATTGATGTTTTCTAAAGTTGATACAGGACAATCTGTTAAGAACAATAAAATTAATCAAATATTAAAAGATCTATATAATTCAAACTTCTTCAATAATGTTTCTGTCAAAATAGAAAAAAATATACTTTTTATTAAAGTTGATGAAGCTCCACTTATTAAAGAAATTAAAATTACTGGAGTTAAAGCAGAAAAATTTAAAAAAATAATAAAAGATAGTTTGATTTTAAAGCCAAGAGGATCTTTTAATGATTTTTTATTAGCTAAGGAAAAAACAATTATACGATCAAAACTAAAATCTGCAGGTTATTATTTTACAAATATAGATCCATTTATTGAACTACTAGATGATAATATGGTTAGTATTGATTATAAGATCGACTTAGGTGAAAAATCCAAAATTGGGAAAATTTCTTTCATAGGGGATAAAATTTACAAAGACAGTAAATTGAAAAGTGTAATAGTAAGTGAGGAATATAAATTTTGGAAATTTATTTCTGGTAAAAAATTTTTAAGAGAAGAAATAATTGAAATTGATAAAAGATTACTTGAGAATTTTTATCTAAATAAAGGATTTTATAATGTTAAAATTAATACTTCTTTTGCAAAATTAATTAATAAAAATGAATTTGAATTAATTTTTAATATCATTCCAAATCAAAAAATTTATTTTGGTGACATGAATTTTATTTTACCAGATGATTTTGATGAAAAAAATTATAAAGATTTAAATAAATTGTTAGTTGATTTAAAAGGAGAACCTTATTCAATTTATTCTGTAGATAAAATATTAGATGAAATTGATTTAATTACCACTAATGAAGAATTTAAATCTTCAAATGCTTTTGCTCAACAAAATATAGTTTCAGATAAGTTAAATATTGATTTTGTTATTGAGGAAGGAGAAACTTTTTTTATAGAAAGAATTAATATATTTGGAAATAACGTTACGCGTGAAAGTGTAATTAGAAATCAATTAGAGATTGATGAGGGTGATCCATATAATGAAATTTTAGCCAACAAATCTGTAAATAATATTAAAAATTTAAATTTTTTTAAAAGTGTAAGAACAGATGTTGTTAACGGAAAAAATCAAAATTCTAAAATTATAAACTATAAAGTTGAAGAAAAACCTACTGGAGAAATCACTGCTGGCGCAGGTGTTGGTACAGAAGGTGGATCTTTTTCATTTGGTGTTAAAGAAAATAATTATTTAGGCAAAGGTCTTTCAGTAAATGCTGATGCAACTATATCTACAGATTCATTAAAGGGAAATTTCTCTATAACAAATCCTAATTATAATAATTCTGACAAATCTGTTTTTGTAAATATTAAAGCTGAAGAAATTGATAAGTTGAAAGATTTTGGATATAAAACAAATAAAACTGGTTTTTCTCTTGGTACTAAATTTGAGTATTTAAAAGATTTTAATTTAGGATTATCAACTAGCTCATTTCTTGAAAAAATGGAGACTGACTCAACTGCATCAGCAAGTCAGCAAAAACAAGCTGGAAATTATTGGGATACCTTTTTAAAATTTAATTTTGATTATGACAAAAGAAATCAAAAATTTAAAACAACTGATGGCTTTAGGTCTTATTATAGTATTGATGTACCCCTAATTAGTGATACGAATACCTTAACTAATTCATATGATTATAAAGTTTTTAATGAATTTTATGAGAATAATATAACAACTTTTTCTATTTCTTTATCAAGTGCCAATTCTATCTCTGATGAAGATATTAAATTATCAGAACGTCTTTTTATACCTTCTAGAAAATTACGAGGTTTTGAAAGTGGTAAAGTTGGCCCTAAGGATGGTGAGGACCATATAGGAGGCAATTATCTCACAACTTTCAATGCTCAAACCAATGTTCCAAAAATTTTTGAAAATGCTCAAAACTTAGATGCCGTAATTTTCTTTGATATGGCTAGTCTTTGGGGAGTTGACTATGACTCATCATTAGATGATGGTGGTAAATTACGCAGTTCATTTGGTATTGGAGTAGATTGGTTTACTGTTGTAGGACCTCTAAACTTTTCGCTTACTGAAGTTATTACTAAAGAAGATACTGATATAACAGAATCATTTCGATTTAATCTTGGGACAACATTCTAATGAATTATTTAAATAAATTATTTTTTATTTTTTTACTATTTTTTTTATTTACCAATACATCTTTTAGCAATGAACCAGTAGCTTATATTGATATTGATTTTATTTTAAAAAACTCTGATATTGGAAAAAAATCATTAGAAAAGATTAATACTCAAAATAATAAAAATATACAAGATCTTAAAAAAAAAGAAAAAATATTAAAAGATCTTGAGATTGAAATTGCAAGTAAAAAAAATATAATATCCAAAGAAGCATTTGATAAAGAAGTGATTATTTTTAGAAAAAATATTGATCAATTTAAAATAGAACAAAAACAAGTAATTAAAAATTTCAATGATTATAAAAAAAAAGAGATAGATGAAGTTTTTCAAAAAATCAGTCCCATAATTAACTCTTATATGGAAAAAAAATCTGTAAAAATTTTGTTTGACGCTAAAAATATTTTTATGGCAAGAAATGATTTAAACTTAACAAACGATATACTGGAAGCAATAAATAAAGAGGTTAAATAATATGCTTAAATTAAGTAAAGAAGATATCATAAATCTATTACCACATAGGGAGCCAATGCTATTAATTGATGAGTTGTCAGAAATTGACAAATTATCATCAGCAACAGCTCTTGTAAAAGTTAGAAAAGATAGTTTTTTTGTCCAAGGTCATTTTCCTCAAAATCCAGTTATGCCAGGTGTTTTGATAGTAGAATCCTTTGGTCAAGCTGCTGCAGCACTAACTGCTTATGGCTTAGATAAATCAACATATGAAAATAAACTAGTTTTTTTAATGGGTGTTGAAAAAGCCAGATTTCGTAATCCTGTTATTCCTGATTGTGATTTGATTTTGAAAATTGAAGCTATCCGATCACATGGAAGAGTTTGGAAATATAAAGGAGAAGCTTTTGTTGATGATAAAAAAATGGCTGATGCAATATGGTCTGCAACGATTGTTGACAAGAAATAAATAGCAATAATTATTGATAACTTATTTAAATTTGCTTTGATAAAAGCATTTATGATTAATCCTTTCTTTAAAAATATTGGTCCTTTTAAAGTTTTTGAAATTTTAGATTTATTAAATCTTGATACAAAACAAGCATCTTCAGATATAATTATTAATGATATTAAGGATTTATCCACCTCAAATGAAAATGATATTACTTTTTTCCATTCAAAAAAATATAAAAGTATAGCAAATAATACCAAAGCTTTATTTTGCATTACAACAGAAAATCTAAAAAATGAATTACCAAATAGCTGCACACCTATAGTTGTTGAAAATGTTTTGATTGCAACATCAAGAGTTACAACAAAATTTTATCCAAATTCAATAGATGATAACTTTGACATTACTGCTAAAGATATAATTGAAACAAATTTTAAAGACAAAGTTAAATTTGGAAAAAATGTTTTAATTGGTAATAATGTTACAATCGGTTCTAATTGTTTAATTGGGCACAATACCATTATTGAACAAAATGTCCTTATTGGTGATAATTGTTTTATTGGATCTAATACTATTGTTAGAAATACTATAATTAAAGATAATGTAAAAATTCTTGATAATTGTGTAATTGGAAAACATGGATTTGGTTTTTTCCCGTCTAATAATGGAAACTTAAGATATCCTCATATAGGAATTGTTATGATAGAAGATCATTGTGAAATTGGATGTGGCTCAACTATTGATAGGGGGTCTATGTCTAATACTGTAATTGGAAAAAACAGTTATTTAGATAATCAAATACATATAGCTCACAATGTAAAAATTGGTGAAAATTCAATTATTGCTGGTCAAGTAGGAATTGCAGGCAGCTCTACGCTTGGTAAAAATTTAAGAGTTGGTGGCCAAGCTGGTATTTCAGGTCATTTAAAAATAGGTGATAATGTTGAAATAGCTGGTGGTAGTGGTGTTATTAAAGATATTCCAGATAACTCAAAAGTAATGGGTTATCCTGCAAAAAATATTAGAGAATTTTTGAAAGAAAACAAATGATTCACAAAACGGCAATTATAGATCTAAAAGCAAAAGTTTCTGATAATGTTAAAGTTGGAGCCTATTCAGTGATAGGACCAAATGTTGAAATAGGTGAGGGTACTGTAATTCAATCTCATGTAAGTATAATAGGGAATACGAAAATTGGAAAAAATAATAAAATTTATCCTTTTGCATCAATAGGTAATGATCCACAAGATTTAAAATTTAATGGCGAACAAACAAATCTTGAAATAGGGGATAATAATAAAATCAGAGAGTATGTTACAATTAATCCAGGCACTATAGGTGGTGGAGGAATAACTAAAGTAGGTAATAATTGCTTATTTATGGTTTCTTCCCACATAGCTCACGATTGTATGGTGGGTAATAATGTGATTCTGGCTAACAATGTTCCTTTAGGAGGTCATGCAATGATCGAGGATAATGTAATCATTGGAGGTAATTCAGCTGTACAGCAATTTACAAGAGTCGGAAGATCAGCGATGATAGGAGGTATGTGTGGTGTTGTTAGAGATATAATACCTTATGGTATAGCTCATGGAAACAGAAGTGTACTGCAGGGTTTAAATTTAATTGGCTTAAGGAGAAGCAATATACCAAACAAAGATATTATAACATTGAATGACGCCTATAAAGAAATATTCAAAAATGAAAATTTAACTGAAAATTTAAACAATTTAAATGATGATTTTAAAAAAAATGAATTAGTAGTTGAGGTTATTAATTTTTTAGAAAAAGATAAAAAAAGACCGATTTGTACACCATTTTCAAAATAAAATGATAGGATTATTTTTAGGAGATACTGATTTTTCAGAGATCGTTCTTAGAAAAATTAAAAGATTAAATAAAAAATATTTTATAATAGATTTTTCAAAAAATAATAAATTTAAAAAAGATATTAATTCACACAGAATAAGTATTGGTAAATTTGGAAAAATATTAAGTTTAATTAAAGAAAAAAAATCAAAAAAAGTTTTATTTGCAGGAAAAATTACTAAACCAAAATTTTCTACATTAAGACTTGATCTTAAGGGTATTTATTATATGCCTGACGTTATTAAAGCATCTAAGTTAGGGGATGCAGCTATCATTAAATCAATAATTAAGATTTTAGACAAAGAAGGTGTAAAAGTTATTAGTTCAATTTTTTTCAATCCAGAACTTGCTGTTAATGTAGGAACTTATACGAAACTAAAACCTTCTACAGAGGATGTTAAATCAATAAAAAAAGGAATAAAATATTTTGATGGATTAAATGGGTTAGACCACGTCCAGGCAATCATCGTAAAAGATAGTAAAATTTTAGCTGTAGAAGGAAGACAAGGTACAAAAGTAATGCTATCAAAAATTAAAAAAAAAACAGGTGGAATTTTGATTAAATTACCAAAAAAAAAACAAGATCTACGAATGGATCTACCTACAATTGGTTTAAAAACATTAAAAGATTGTAAAAAATACGGTTTAAAGGGAATTGTGTTAAAATCTAAAAAAAATATTTTTTTAGATAAAACTAAATGCATAAGTTTTGCTAATAAAAATAAGATATTTATTAAAGCTATATGAAGAAAATTTTTATTATTACCGGTGAACCTTCTGGTGATAAATTAGCTTCAACTGTTATTTCAAAACTCAAGAAACAAAATCCGGATATAGAATATTTGTCAGTTGGAGGAGCACATATTAAGAAATTAGGTATTCAATCAATCTTTGATCTTAAGGAAATAACTTATCTAGGTTTTACAAGTGTAATATTTAATATTTTCAAGATAAGAAATAAAATTAATTTCACTGTTGATCAAATTATAAAATTTAACCCTGATATATTATTTAGCGTTGATAGTCCTGATTTTACCTTGAGAGTAGCAGAAAGAGTTAAAAAGATTAACAACAAGATAAAGACCATTCATTATGTTGCACCCCAAGTTTGGGTTTGGCGAAAAAATCGTGTCAAAAAAATTAAAAAATTTATAGATCATATGCTTTTACTTTTTAAATTTGAAAAAAAATATTTTGATGATGAAAATATTTCCAATACATTTGTTGGACATCCACTAATTGAAAAAAATGATAATGTTAAAACTGTTTTAAATGATTTAATATCTGAAGATAAGAAAATCATATCAATATTTCCTGGTAGTCGAAAATCAGAAACAAATGTACTTTTGCCAATTTTATTAGATTTTATAAAACTTATGAATAAAAAAGAAAATATCTATTCTTTTGTTTTGCATGCTACAGATGAAAATAAAGAATTTATTATTAATCATGTTAAAAAAACTGATTTAAATAATATTGATGTTGTGTCTGATGAGAATATTAAATCACAAATTTTATCTAATTCTATTTTTGCTATTTCTAAATCAGGTACTGTCTCACTACAAATTTCAAGCTCAAATGTACCATCAATAATTATTTATAAATTAAACTTTATAAATTTTATGATTTTTAAATTATTAGTGAATGTTAAATTTGCAAATATTATTAATATTATTAATAACAAAGAGATTATTCCTGAATTATTACAAAATGAATGTAATGCTGATGAGATTTATAAAACTGTTATATATTTCTTAAAAAAACCTGAATTAATCAAAAAACAATTGAGCGATTGCAGTAAAACTTTAGAAGGAATTAAATCAAAAACATCATCTTCTAATGAAGCTGCTACAATTTTAAGTAATTATCTTACTACTTAATCTTTTTTCAATTTCTTCTTTGCCTAATGAAATTACTATATCGTATAAACCAGGTCCAAACTTAGATCCTGTTAAAGCAACTCTTATTGGTTGACCAACCCCTTTAAAATTTGTGTCATGTTTTTTTATCAAACCATTAACTATTGGTTCAAGGTTTTCCTTATTTAAAGCATCTAAAGATATAATTTCATTTTTAAATTCTGCTATTATTTTTTTTGCGTTTTCATCTATTAATTTTAAATCATCATCACCAAAATTTACTTCATCTAATATTATATATTTTGCATTATTAAATATATCTTCAAGAGTTTTCGCTTTGTTTTTAAGAAAAGATAATGATTTTTTAATTTTTTCTTCTTTTTCTGTTTTTATTTTATCTTTATAAATTTCACAATATTGCACCAGATGTTTGTAAAGTTCATTCTCATCAATATTCTTAATATAATATTCATTCATAGATAAAATTCTGCTCATATCTAATTTTGAGGGTGATTTACCAATACCTTCTAAATTAAAGTGCTTAATACTTTCTTCTAAAGTAAATATTTCCTTATCTTCATATGACCATCCCAATCTAAGCAAATAATTCCTTAGTGCATCAGGCATTATTCCAATTTTAGAATAGTCATCTAATGTTGATGCATTATCTCTTTTTGATAACTTCTTACCTTCGATTGTGTGTATCAGAGGTATATGTGCAAACTGAGGTAATTCCCATTTCATAGCAAGGTATATTTGCATTTGTTTGAAGGTATTTATTTTGTGATCATCTCCTCTAATAATGTGTGTCATGTCCATTTGATGATCATCAACAGTTGCAGATAAATTATATGTTGGTGTCCCATCATTTCTTAAAATTATAAAATCTTCAATTGTGTTATTGTCTATTTCAACATCACCTTGAACTAAATCTTTTAGTATAGTTGAGCCTTCAATTTTACTCTTAAATCTTATTACAGGTTTTACATCTGTTGGAGCCTCTGACTCAGACAAATCTCTCCATTTTCTATTATAAATATAAGGAAGTTTTTTCTGTCTAGCTCTTTTTTTTTGTTCTTCAATTTCTTCGCTTGAGCAATAACACTTATAAGCATTACCACTTATTAGTAATTCATTAGCTATACTTATGTGATCATTAATTTTAGTTGATTGAATGTATTCTTCACCATCATGCTCAATACCAATCCATTTTAAGGATTTTATAATTTGGATTTTATGTTCGTCTTTAGATCTTTCTTTGTCTGTATCTTCAATTCTTAGGTGAAATGTACCCTTGTTGTTTTTGGAATATAACCAATTAAATAAAGCTGTTCTTACTCCACCTATATGAAGAGCTCCAG